>Ga0315294_10001311_pt1 | contig 26967 bp, 23 predicted proteins | sample YL17G13_40_MG_FD_203626 | JGI IMG/M metagenome (GOLD analysis project Ga0315294, IMG submission 203626) | Sediment microbial communities from Yellowstone Lake, YNP, Wyoming, USA - YL17G13_40 | ecosystem: Environmental > Aquatic > Freshwater > Lake > Sediment | place: USA: Wyoming | collected... | reverse complement strand
TTTTTGCGGACTGACTGATTCAATCATCCGGCGCGTCCGGGAATTAAACGACCTCCGCAGCGCGGTTGCCTTTAATTTTTTGCTATTTTTTTTGCGTCCTTTTCGGACAAGTTGTGAAATTGTCGGCATATCTTTTAAGATTCCATCTTGGCCCTTTCAGGGCTGGTCGGAATTAACCTTCCAATTATAACATTTTCTTTTAATCCCAAAAGATGATCTTCCTTGCCGAGAATGGCCGCGTCGGCCAAAATGTTACTGGTTTCCTGGAAGGAAGCGGCGGAAAGCCACGACTCGGTATGCAGGGCGGCCCTGGTAATCCCCAAGAGAATCTGTTCGGCAACCGCTTGTTTACCTTTGGTCCGACCGTTTTCCTCTTCCATTTTTAATCTGGTAAGCAGTTCTCCGGGCAGGAATGAGGTGTCCCCGGTAATTTTTACGCGAACCGTCTCGCTCATCATCCGCACCACCGTCTCAAAATGCCGGTCGTTGATCGGAATTCCCTGTGATTCATAAACCATTTGAATTTCGTCTATCAAATACCGTTGAGCCTCCCGCAACCCTCTTATCGCCAAAACTTCCCTCACGTCCAGGGCTCCTGACGCCAGTTGTGTCCCCGCCAAAACTTCTTCACCGTCCGCTACGGTTAAAGTACTGGTTAAGGAGACTAAATATTCTCTTTTTTCTCCGTCTTTTTTGTCTTGTGAAATTCTTATTTTATAACCGTTATCTTCAGTAATAATCTCGACTTTTCCGGAAATTTCTGACAGAGGAGAAACAACTTTTGGCATTCGTACTTCAAAAAGTTCGGTTACTCTCGGAAGTCCTTGAGTGACATCCAAGCCGACAACTCCGGCCGCGTGTTTTGTTGCTAAAGTAAGCTGGGTACCGGGTTCTCCAATTGACTGGGCGGCGATAACCCCCACCGGCACGCCAACCTCCACCATCTTTTTGTTGGAAAAATCCCAACCGTAACAATGGGCGCAAATTCCGAATCTTGTCTGGCAAGTTAGAGGAGAACGAACCGTCACGGTTTCCACTTCACTCTCCAGCAGCTGTTTTGTTTTTGGTTCATCAAGGAGATCTCCTTTTTTAAAAAGAAGCTTCTTGCTTTTTGGGTCAACCACCTGTTTTGCCAAAATCCGGCCAAGAATTCTGACGCCAAACAAATTGCCCCTTGTTCCTTTTTTGGAAATTTCGATTCCTTCGTCGGTTCCGCAATCTTCCGCTCTGACAATCGCCTCGTGGGAAACATCAACTAATTTTCTGGTTAAATAGCCGGCGTCTGAAGTTTTAATGGCCGTATCGGTTAAACCTTTCCTTGAGCCTCTGGTTGTGGTGACAAACTCGAAAACGGAAAGTCCCTCCCTAAAGTTGCTTTTCGTCGGCAAATCAACAATTTTTCCGGTCGGGGCAACGACCAAGCCTCTCATCGCCGAAATTTGCTTAATAGTATCTCTGGAAACACGGCCGACCTTGGCGTCGATAATAAGTTTAATCGGGTTTGATTCATCAATAATACTCCATGTTTTGTCGGCCAACTCTTCGGTTGTTTCGATCCAAATATCTCTTATAAGCCGCTTTTCTTCGTCTATAGTAATAAGTCCTTGTTTATAGGTTTCCCCAATTTCCGCTACTTTGCCGTCCGCTACCTTAATAATTTTATCTTTTTCCGGTGAAATGACACAATCTTTAATTGATAAAGAGACTCCGGAAACCGTTCCGGCGTAAAAACCCAAATCTTTAAGGCTGTCAACTAAGGCAAGCACTTCCTCGTGGGAACAAATTTTCATCGCCCGGGCGAAAAGGTCTTTAATGGTATTTTGTTTCACCCCGGTATTAACAAAACGTAAGACTTCCGGTAAAACCTCATTAAACAGCAGTCTCCCGACGGAAGTTTCAATTATTTCTCCGCTGTCAATTTTTACTTTTATGGGTTCCCGAAGCTTGAGATTCCCTGTTTGAAAAGCGCAGATCGCTTCCTGGGGCAAATAAGCTTTATCTTTGACTTTTAAGACCGGGTCCAAACAAGTCAAATAATAAATGCCCAAGGCCATTTCTTTTCTGTCCGGAATATTAATGGGAACCCCGTCGGACGGCTTAAGCATATTATTGTCGGGAGTCATTAGGGAAATTGCTTCTTCCTGGGCTTTCCTGGAAAGGGGAACGTGAACCGCCATTTGGTCGCCGTCAAAATCGGCATTGAAACCCTGGCAAACACAAGGGTGAATTCTGAGGGCGTTTCCTTCAATAAGTATGGGAAAGAATGCTTGAATTCCCAATTTGTGAAGCGTCGGCGCCCGGTTAAGTAAAACCGGGTGATTTTTGGTAATTTCCTCCAGAATATCAAAAACTTCTGCCGGCCGGCGATCTAAAATATTTTTGGCACTCTTAACGTTCGGGGCTACCCCCCTGACGATCATCTCCCTTAAAACAAAAGGCTTAAACATTTCCAGGGCCATTTCTTTAGGTAAACCGCACTGGCGCAAGTTAAGCTCCGGACCGACAACAATCACCGAACGGCCGGAATAATCCACCCTTTTCCCCAAAAGATTCTGGCGGAAACGACCCTGTTTACCGCGCAACATGTCCGACAAGGACCGCAAGACTTGGGTTTTCTTTACTCTTCTCTCTCGGACACTCTTATTTGAATCGATTAACGAATCAACCGCCTCCTGCAACATCCTCTTTTCGTTGCGCAAAATAATCTCCGGCGCTCCCAATTCAATCAGATGCTTAAGACGATTATTCCTGTTAATTACCCGACGATAAAGATCGTTAAGATCGCTGCTGGCAAACCTACCCCCGGTCAGCTGTACCATTGGTCTTAAATCGGGCGGTATTACCGGCAAAACCGTAAATATCATCCAGGAAGGTTCTTGCTTTGAACGAACCATCCCTTCAATAATACGAAGCCTTTTTACGACTTTGATATATTTTTGGCCGCTCGATTTTTGTGATTCTTCCTTTAGACCGGTGGCCATCTTTTTAAGATCCAGCTTTTTGATGACTTCAAGAAGGCTTTCCGTTCCCATTCCTATTTTAAAAAATCCGGCTGCCCCGTTTTCTTTAAGTCTGAAATAGTCTTCTTCGCTTAAAGTAGACAGTTTTTTTATGCTTTTTATTTTGTCCTGCAGCGATACAAGCTCCTCTTTCAATTTTTCAAATTCAATGTTAATTTTATCTTCCAGCCATTTTTCCTTCTGTTTTACAGAAAGGTCGTGTTCTTTTTCCGCCAATACAAGGGCTTCTTTATTCTTAATTTTATCTCTTAATGCTTCTCTATCTCTTTGTGATTCTTTTTTAAGGGCTTCTCTTTTCTCGTCGGTTACTTTTTTGCTGTCTTCTTCTTTTTCTTGGTAATTTTTGGTTAAAGAGGCAGTGGCGTCTTTTCTTTTTGCATCCTCGACCTCGGTTACCAAATATTGGGCAAAATAAATGACCGCCTCAAGACTCTTGGGAGGAATATCCAACAAAAGCGATATTCTTGAGGGTGATCCGCGGAAAAACCAAACGTGAGCCACTGGTGAAGCCAAAATAATGTGTCCCATTCTTTCCCTTCTGACCCGGGAAAGGGTAACTTCCACTCCGCATTTGTCACAAACGATCCCCCGGTATCTAATTCTCTTGTATTTTCCGCAATAACATTCCCAATCTTTAGTCGGTCCGAAAATCCGCTCACAAAAGAGCCCGTCTTTTTCCGGTCTTAAAGTCCGATAATTGATTGTTTCCGGTTTGGTCACTTCACCGCAGGACCACTGTTTGATGTCTTCCGGGGAAGCGATTTTTATTCTTAGTGATTTGAAATCGGCAATTTTATTGATCATTTTTATCCTCTACCGCTGTTTCCTTACTAATCCAACCTTCTTCCTTTTCCACCTCCGGTTCCTCATTTTTTTCGACCACTCCGACAGGAACGATATCAAGACCTAAAGCTTTAAGTTCATTAACCAGAACATTAAACGACTCGGGTACGGAAGCCTCGGGAATATCGGTCCCCTTGACAATCGCTTCAAACGATTTGGCCCTTCCGAAAACATCATCACTTTTTATGGTCAACATTTCCTGCAGTACATGGGCTGCCCGGTGTGATTCAAGGGCCCAAACTTCCATCTCTCCCAAACGTTGCCCTCCCATTTGTGCCTTCCCTCCAAGCGGTTGTTGGGTTACCAAAGAATACGGCCCGGTTGAACGGGCATGAGTTTTGTCTTCAACCATATGGATTAATTTCATCATATAGACAATGCCAACGGTAACTTCTTGATCCATCAACTCTCCTGTTTTACCGTTACTTAGCTTCACTTTACCGGAAAACGGCAAGCCGGCTTTCTTAACCTCCTGCGCCATTTTTTCTTCGGAAAAGTTTTCAAAAACCGGTACCCCAACCCGATAGTCAAGTTTTTTGGCTGCCCAACCCAAATGAACCTCAAGCAGCTGTCCTAAATTCATTCTTGCCAATACCGACAGCGGAGAAATAATAATATCCACCGGTGTCCCATCCTCAAGGTAGGGCATGTCTTCAACCGGAACAATTTTTGAAACTACCCCCTTGTTTCCGTGACGTCCGGCCAATTTGTCCCCTTCGGTAATTTTCCGAACTTGAGCAACTTTTACCTTAATGACCAAGTTCGTTCCCGGTTCAAGTTCGTCACCTTTTTCCCGATCCAAAACTTGTATTCCGACGACAATCCCTCTCTCCCCGTGAGGTATCCGCAGTGATGTATCTCTGACATCTCTAGCCTTTTCCCCAAAGATCGCTCTCAATAACCTTTCTTCAGCCGACAGTTCCGTTTCCCCTTTTGGAGCAATTTTCCCCACTAAAATATCGTTTGGACCAACCTCAGCCCCGACAACAACAATACCGCCCTCGTCCAGGTTAGCCAGCTCCTGCTCGCTAACATTAGGAATATCTTTCGTTAATTCTTCCGGTCCAAGTTTAGTATCAACAACTTGTGCCTCATATTCCTCAATCGAAATTGAAGTTAAAATGTCCTCTTTTACTAAACGGTCAGAAAGAACAATCGCATCCTCAAATCCCAATCCTTCATATTGGCAGTAAGCGATAAGCAGGTTTTTCCCAAGCGCCAGTTCGCCATTCTCGGCAGAAGGACCGTCAATAATAATGTCTCCTTTTTTTATTTTTTGCCCGGAAATTACCAATGGCTTTTGGGAATAACAAGTCCCGGAGGGATTGGTTCTCTGAAATTTAAATATTTTATAGGTTTCGATATCTCCCTCTTTTTTATAATTATCCTCAATTATTTTTTCGCCTTTTCCTAATTTTTTATTTGACTTAATAATAATTTTTTCGCCGTCAACATAGGTAACCTCACCTTCTGTTTTTGCGCGGATAACCATCTGCATTGCTTCAGCGGCGGCGCCCTCCATACCCGTACCTACAATTGGCGCCTCCGGTTGAACCAATGGCACGGCTTGACATTGCATATGCGTGCCCATTAAAGCCCGGTTAGATTCATCGTTGGCCAAAAAGGGAATTAAGGCAGTGGAAATACCAACTACCTGTTGTGGACAAACATCAATCAAATCAACCTTCTCAACCGGAGCTTCCAAAAACTCACCCTTATATCTGGCAGGAACCCACTCGTCCAAAATACAGCCGTTTTCGTCAATACTTATATCAGAGTGAGTAATATAATGGCTTCTTTCGTCATCGGCTTGCAAATAAACGATTTTATCGCTTATTTTCATTTTTGTTCTTCCGTCTTTTTCCTCCCTGACGATTTCTCTATAGGGAGCCTCTAAAAACCCATATTCGTTAACACGTGCATATAAAGCAAGATAAGTAACCAAACCGATATTAGGCCCTTCCGGGGACCTGATGGGACAAATTCGGCTGTATTGAGATGAATTAATATCTCTAATCGAAAAAGAAGCTCTTTCGCGGGTGATTCCTCCTTGTCCCATAACCGAAAGACGGCGCAAGTTATCAAGCTCCGAAAGCGGGTTTGTCTGATCAAGAATTTGTGAAAGTTGGCCCTGCCGATAAAATTCATTGATTGCCGAGATCAGAGGTCTGGCGTTAATTAAAGACGACGGTTGAATTTTCTCCTCCGTGCTTATTAAGGCCATTCTTTCTTTTATCATTCTTTCTAAGCGGAGAAATCCGATCCTAATCGCACTCTGCAAAACCAGCTCACCAACCCTTCTGACCCGTCTGTTAGCCAAATGGTCAATATCGTCAACTTCTCCCTGCCCTTCCTGTAAACCGACTAAATATGAGATAATTTTAATTAAATCACGGGAATATAATATCCAATTTTGTGGATCATTTGGAGTGTCGATCCCCAATCGTTTGTTAATTTTGTACCGTCCAACCTTGCTAAGGTCATATCTCCTATTATTCAGAAAAAGTCCGCTAAAAAACTCCCGGGCATTCTCTAAAATTGCCGGCTCACCGGGACGGAGCTTTTTATAGATCTCCAGTAATGCCTCTTCTTTAGTTTTGGTGGAGTCATGTTCTATTGTTTCCTCAATAAAGTGCCGATTTTGTTCGGAAACGGAAGAAAAAACAGAAAGAATTTCGTCGTCCGAGGATAAGCCAAAAGCTCGCAGCAAAACCGTCACGGGAAATTTTCTTCTCCGGTCGACACGAACCGAAACAACATCATTACGATTAACAAAAAATTCAAGCCAGCTTCCTCTCATCGGTCTTACTTCGGCAGTGTAAAGGACTCTTCCTGTATTCGGATCAACCTCTCCGGAAAAATAGACTCCGGGAGCACGGACAATTTGATTAATTACACAACGTTCAATCCCATTGACAATGAAGGTCCCCCGGTGGGTCATTTCCGGCAAATCACCCATGAAAACTTCCTGCTCAACCGTTTTCCCGGTTTGTTTATTAAATAAACGGACCTTCACTTTCAGGGGGCGTTCATAAGAAAGACTTTTTTCCAGGGCTTCTTCAACGGAACGATAAGGCTTACCTAAAGAAAAATCAAGAAATTCCAACTGCCAGTTTTTCCCGGCAAAGTCATCAATAGGAGATACCTCTTTGAGGACTTCGCCCAACCCCTCTTTTTCAAACCACTTCCAGGAGGCTTTTTGGATTTCGGTTAAATCAAGCGGGGGCAAAACCGGATATGTCTTTCCCCAATTTAAACGCTGTTTCTTGGTTGTCTTCATTATTTTAAAAATTTGGCCAAAAAAACATCGCCCTCTTCTCCTTTGGCGACGCAAAAGAGGCGGATTATCCATCCGCCTTTACTTGATGAATTGACTGAATTATACCAAGTCAGCCTAATTTGTCAACAAGTACTTTTCAACATTAGCCCCGTGCTCTCCGCTTGTCCGAGCATAATGCATAATTCCGTTTTTATCGGAAATATAAAACCAATAATCGGTACCTTCGGGTTGTAAAACAGCCTTTATTGAAGAAAGTCCGGGATTACAGATCGCCCCGGGCGGTAAACCCTTGTTAAGATAGGTATTGAAAGGAGAATTAATTTTAAGATCATCTTTACTAAGACTGTTTGGCCACCAATTACAGTTTGAACCAGAAAGCAGCGAGCATCTTTGAGTACCAATTGCGTATTGAATCGAAGCATCTACCTGTAGCGGCCATGAGTCTCTTAACCGGTTTAATAAAATACCGGCAATAATTGCCCGATCGGAAGTGTGCCGGGCTTCCCTCTCGACGATTGAAGCAAGCGTTAAAACTTCTTCCAGACTCAACTGGTTTTTTTGCAACTCGGAAGCAAGACCCTCCAAAACCCTTTTTTGAAAATTTTGCCCCAATATCCGCAGAATTCTTTCTTGGTCCGCTCCTTTGGGAATTAAGTAAGAATCAGGAAAAAGCCGGCCTTCAAGATCCTGGTTTTTCACCTGCTTTTTCCATTCAAATAAATTAACCGCAAATCCTTTTTCAATGAATATTTCGCCAATCTGTTCAGAGCGTAATCCTTCAATAATCGTCATCCATTGATCATCTGCCCCCCTAACCAGATAAAGACAGATTTCCCGGGGAGTCATGGAAAGGGAAAGATAATAACTTCCTGCTTTATTTTTTTTGGCCGTTCCCAGCAATAAAGAATAAATTCTGAAATGTAACGGGCTTTTGATTAAACCAATTCTTTTAAGATTTTCGGAAATTTCGGCCAAACTGTCCCCTTTGTTGACAACAAAGGAAATTTTTTCACTGCTATTTTTGTTGACCGGCTGCAGATTATATCCCCACCAAAAAAACATTCCGGTAATTACCGAAGAAAAAAGGATTATAAAAAACAAAAAGAGAGAGGATTTACTCACTAAGTCAAATTTTTGAAATTAAACCTCTTCAAAAAGCGCCCGGCGGTATTTCTTTGTCTTTGGGTCAAGAACAAAAATCCGTCCGCACTTACAAGTAACTTTTTCGGTTCCGTCATTTCTTTTCTCTTTTTTACCCTTCAAAAGAGGCGTTCCGCATCCGACACATTGTCTTTTGGAAAGCAGCCAAGCCTGCACTGGGGCAATTATATTCTTGAACATTTTCCGCTCCTTTCATCTATCCACCATAGTGCTAAATTTAACATGGGTGGCTCTCTATAAACAATTGTAGCATAATCGCCGCCGCAACTGAATCCTCTTTTTCCTTCCGGCTTTTTCTTTTTGCCCCGCTGGCAATCAATATCTTCTGGGCGTCTTGAGTTGTCAGCGTCTCGTCAAAATATTCTATCGGCACACCCGTCTTTTTTTCAACTTCCTGGCCAAATTTTTTAATCTCGGTTTCAATCTTTCCCCCCGGAGTCCCAATAACAATCTTTTTAATTATTTGGTCATTTAAAATTGATTTCAAATTTAAAATTAAAAATTTAAAATTATTTACTGTCATTAATGGTTCCGCCATCAGGGTTTGAGTATCTCCAATAGCAATACCTATTTTCCTTCTCCCATAATCAATTCCCAGTATTTTCATTTTTAATCTTTTAAATCTTCGTCAGTCTTGCTCTTACAATTAATCTTTTTAAATAAGTCCCCGGTGGGACACAAGTAATTAGAGTTAAATAAGAATCATCGTATCTTTGAGCCAGGATTGAAACATCATTCGGAGAAACTTCAATCATTTTTTCCACAATGTATTTATACTTTACTTTGTCGTAAGTGATAATAATTTCATCTTTAGGTGAAAGCGTCGGCAGGGTTGAAAAAATCGTTATATAATTTTTGGGGTTAAAAAATTGAGGTAAAACCGAATGCCCAAAAATTACCGTATTTCCGAACCGTCCGGGAAAAGCCGTATTCGGGTACTGAATCAGCGACTTCTTCAGGTCAATTCCATTGACCGCAACCAAAGCATCTTCTATCCGCAGTTTTGGAATAGAAAGACGATAATAACTTTCTTTCCCTTCATCAAAAGTTGCTTCCGACCCGGGAAACCAGTTTTTTACCTGAGTAAAATCGACCAAATCAATTTCCTGCCCCAAAACCACGGGCGGACCACTAAAGCTTTGCTGTGCTTGAGATTCGGAAGTCGGGGTTAAAAAAATATCGGCAAATTTGGGAGCCATAAAAAGCTGATACGAAACAATCGGATATACAACATTCCCTAAGAAAAATAAACCGACGACAAATATTCCCAAGGCCACAAAAAATCTTTTGTTTTTAGCTTTTTTTAAAGCTGTTTCCGGTGAAAAAGAAGAGGTTTTTTTAACGTACCGATATAAAACCATACATTAAATCGACTTTACAGTTATTATTATATTTTTACTGTTAAACGGAAAAATGGAAAAGAATGAAAATATTTTAGGCGTAATTTGAACATCGTACCCGGAAATATATTTTACACTTCCCAAAATTTTTTTGGCTTGAGAAAGTAATTTGCCTTTTAAGAGCGAAGCCGTTTCTGTCAGCGAAATTTCCGGATGGTAATATTGTGATAATTGAACGGCATAAATATTTTTTGTTTTATCTCTGGTTATAAGTTTTTTGTCTTCTTTAACCGGGTTGTGATTGTATCCTTCCGGCACAAGAGAGGCGGTTTCCTGTCTGATTAAATCAGTCATAGCTTCCTGCTTAAAATAGGAAACAGAAAAAACGGCGCCTTCCTCAAGAGTCAGCCGGTCAGCCTCATCTCCGGTTTCGCGGTCAAAACGATCGGTTTTGTTTTTCAAAATCAATGAGTCCGATAAAACAATTCCGTCCCCAACTTTTATTTTTAAATCTTGTTCTGCCTGTGTTCGTAACTCTGTCAAAAGGGCTTTTTGTAAATTTTCCCGATCTTCTTTGGAAACAGCGGAAATTTCCCGGCTGGAACCGCCGGAAAAATCGGAAGGATTACGGACAATAACGGCCGAAACGGTTCCCGTATTTGACTCAAGCGTAAGATTCGAATTGGCGGAAATATTGTATTGCGTTCCAATTTCCCGGGCAACAACCATCACTTTTCCCTCTCCCCATCTATCAACCGGCGGCGAAGAATTTATGTCCGTCGTCCTTGCCGATACCGTTATCGCTCCGTCAAAAATAAACCTTAGGCCTTCCGGGCCATTTACGGCTGTCCCTTTTGGAAAAGTTTTTTTATTATCCGTTCCGTTATAAACATTTACTTCTCCTTTTGCTTTTTCCCCGACTGTTTTTCGGCCCTTAACGCTGTCTGATTTATTTCCGGAAATTTCGGTTGTCGCTTCAAGTGCCGGCAAAATTTTCTTTCCGATATCCGGCTCGGAAATTTTGTCGGAAACCGTAAACTCAATTTCTTTTTCAATTACGACCGGTTGGACCAATAGATTTACCTGTGCCCTAACCAATTTTAAATAAGAAAAAAGGGAAAGGAGTAAAACAAAACCCAGCCCAAGACCAAAAAAAACAAACCCCTTTTTCGGGAAACCGAACCTAAATTTAACCAGTTTTAGCAAACCGGTAATTTTTTTGAAAAAACCCAAAAAAGGGAGTAACCTCTTTTTAACATTCAGCGGTTTTTTTGATAAGGAAAAGGGGGGCGGAATTTCCCATACCGGTGTAATTTCGGGCTCTTCGGACGGCAAAATCGCAGGACCCGCTTCCGCAACAATATCTCTCCCTTTAATAAAATCAAAATCCTCTTCAGGTAAAGAAAAATTTATTTTTTCTTCCACAAGTGTTTCTGTTTTGGATTTCCCGAAAACAATTTCCTGGCTGCCGGCCAAGACAACCGCTTCTATCTCCAAATTTTCTGGGGCAAAATCAACTTTCGGCAATTGTAAAAAGGAAATTCTTTTTTGTTTTTCCGGATTGATCCAAGGATAGGCGACCAGGGTTTGTTTCGCCTCCTGCTGGCCCTCTCCGTCAATAATCACAATTCTCGGAGGAAGAGTGTCCTGGTAATTAAAGCGCAGTAAACCTTCTTCAAGATCAAGGGCCAAGTTATTACTTCTTCCCACAATCTGGTTACCCTTGAATTTACCTTGAATTACCAGTGAAACACTAATTTGAGTTTCTTCAAGACTGACTAAAATAACACTAACCAAATCCCCTTCTTTATTTTTAAAATAATGGGAAATTGCTTCCGGCGTAACCACAAACCCTTGGGGTTTAAGAAGCAGTTTGCGACAGATAGTCTGCAAAATCTTTGTTTGTGCAGTTTTAACGCCGTTTCCTTCAACCCAAGATTCTGGCAAGCCTAAAATAACCTTATTGGGCTGCCGATTGGAAATTGTCGAAAGATTGGCAACGGCGGAAGCAATGGAAGTATCGGAAGCAACCACCAGCTCCTCGGGACTATCGCCTCCCCATTGCTCGGAAGAACCGAAAGAAAGTACTTTCCCCTCTCCTTGTTCAAACGTCCAAATTCCGCTTTTAACCTTTCCCCCGCCGATTGATAAAACAAGGTACAATTCACTTTCTTCCCCTTGACGGTTTATTTTGTCGAATATTTTTGAAATGGGCAGCATTTTAATTAAACCAACTTTATATAAACTCTTCTTTTACCCGCCCCGCAGGACTCTTCCTTATAAATTATAATTCTTCCTATTCGACCGGTGGTAGAAACATGCGGTCCCCCGCAAACTTCTTTTGAATAATCACCGATACTATAAACTTTAACTTGTTCTTGGTATTTTTGCTCAAAAAATGCCAAGGCGCCGGAATTTTTCGCCTGCCCTAAGCTCATTATTTCCATTTTCACCGGCAGGTTTTCCTCTATCTTCTTGTTTACCCCCTCTTCCACTTTTCTAATTTGCTCTTCTTTTAATTTATCCGGGTAAGTAAAATCAAATCTTAATCGCTCGGCGGTAATGTTACTACCCGCCTGATGGACACTTTCACCCAAAATGTCACGCAAGGCTTGGTGGAGAAGGTGAGTAGCAGTATGGTATCTTGTGGTTATTGCGCCTTGGTCTGCCAATCCTCCGGCAAATTTTTTCTCGGCGCCGGCTCTTGATTTTTGCTGGTGTTGCTGCAGCGCTTTTTTATATTCTTCCTGATTAATAAAACAGCCTTTTTCCGCCGCCAGCTCGCAAGTCAACTCTAAGGGAAAACCATAAGATTCATAAAGAAAAAAGGCGTCCGCCCCGCAAAGATTTTTATTTTTGTCAAAAAATTTGGAGAATTCTTTTAAACCCTTGGCTATGGTCTGGGAAAATTTGTTTTCCTCCGCTGAAAGCTCTCTTGTTATCGATGTTTCTCTATTTTTAATTTCCGGATAGACACTGCCCATTATTTTTATAACCTCACCGGCTACTTTGGCAGTAAACGATTCTTGAATGCCGATTTCCCGACCGAAACGAATTGCTCTCCTGATAAGCCGGCGCAAAACATATCCCTGTTCAATGTTACCGGGAACCACACCGTCCGCGAGAACAAAAGTGGCTGCCCGCAAATGATCGGCGATAATCCGCATTGGCCTTTCGTTTCCTTCATAACTTTTTCCGGAAATTTCCTGGATTTTTTGAATAATCGGCCAAAACAGTTCAGTTTTATAACTATCGTCAAGTCCGTTTAAAACCGTTAAATTTCTCTCAACTCCAAAACCGGTATCAATATTTCTTTGTTTAAGCGATTCATATTTCCCCTCTGCCGTCTTGTTATATTGCATAAAAACATCGTTCCAAATTTCAAAGTACTTACCGCAGCCACAGCCGGGACGGCAGTCGGCACCGCAATCTTTTTTTCCGGTATCAAAAAACATTTCCGTATCCGGTCCGCAAGGACCGGTCTTGCCAGCGGGATCCCACCAGTTGTCAGATTTAGGTAAAAAATAAATCCTTTCTTTGGAAATACCAACTTTTTCCCAGAGCAAAGCACTTTCTTCATCCCTGGGCGCGTCATTATCCCCGGCAAAACAAGTCACCGAAATTTTTTCCACCGGAATATTTAGAACTTTTGTCAAAAATTCAAAACTCCAAGCAATCTGGTCGTTTTTCCAGTAATCGCCCAAAGACCAATTTCCCAGCATTTCAAAAAAAGTTTGGTGAAAGCTGTCGCCGACCGATTCGATATCGCCGGTACGAAGACACTTTTGCACCGAGCAAAGTCTTTTCCCGAGTGGATGCGGCTCGCCGAGTAAGTAGGGGACTAGCGGGTGCATACCGGCGGAAATAAAAAGCGTTGACGGGTCATTTTCCGGAATTAAAGAAGAAGAAGGGATTTCTTTATGCCCTTTTTCAACAAAAAATTTAATAAATTTTTCCCGGAGTTCAGGTGCGGTCATTTACTTTAAAAGTATAGCCGAACCGAAGCCAAAAAGATATTACTTCTTTACCAACGCATTGCCTTTTTTGAAAAAAATCTTCCCAAATCCTTTTTTTCTTGGATCAACATAAGAACTGGAGGCTTTAATGGATTCGGAAATATTTTTTACCGCCTCCTGTGCTGCTTTTTCTACTTTTTCAATTGCCTCTTTTGCCGCTTGGGGAACCCCTTCCATCTCCGAAGCGAAATCTTCTTTTGCTTCTTTTACCTCTTCGGCTACCTCAATTACTTCCGTTTCAACCGCTTTTTTTACCTTCTCCCCCTTTTCAATAATTTCATCCTTAAAGGTTCCCAAATTCTCCAGCAGTAGTTTTCCTTTTTCTCTGATTTCTTCCAGGGCCTGCCTTTTGTCCTTGCTATTAAGAAGATAGCCGGCAACGGCACCAATGGCACCGCCTAAAATCATCCCAAGCCAAAAACCGGAGGTATTATTTTCTTCTTCGTTCATCTTTCTTCTTTTTCAGAATTTTTTTGAGAAGATTTTCTATTTAAAAAAAGATTAACCACGTCCATACCGCCCTTTATCCCGGTAATAAATCCGGAAATTCCGGAGATCGGCTTGGCAATTGAAGAGGAAATGGTTTGTCCGTCATCCAAAATCTTATTGACTTTTTTAACCGATTCCCTTAATTCCTGAAGGATGTGAATAACATGAACCCCGGAAATTGCCAGCAAAATCGTCAAAATGGTAACTACAAGACTCAGTAAAATTTGGTTAAGGTATGGTATTGTCATTCGGGCAGTCCAATATAGTCAAGAATAACGATTTTGTTACCCTTTTGTCAATTGTTATTTTTATTCAACTTTAACTTTAATATTTAAAGTTCTTTTTTTACCCTGCCTATTTGCCGCTTCAATCGTTAAATTGTTCTCTCCCCTGGGTAAAACAATTTCTTCTTTAAAACTTCCGTCTTTAGAAACGACAATCAAACTGCCGTCAATCGTAATCGTGGCGTCTTTGTCGGTCTTGCCTAAAATTTCAACTTTTTCTCTAAAAACTTGTTCTTCTTTAGGAGAATATACTTCCAGCTGGGGAGGGGAAGAAAAACGCCAATATTGACTGGCAAAAAAATAACAAAAGGAAAAAAGCAGCAAACCGATAAAAAGGAAAAAGGTTATCTTTGGAGTCCAATGAAACGATCTTTCCTCAATTTCTTTCGTAAAACCCCGGGGAATAATTTGGCCCTTTTCGTTCTCGACAAAATCCCGGCGGAAGATTGCCAAAATATTTTCCGGAGATATTCCTACCGCCAGGGCGAAATTGCGGATAAAACCCTTAACCGTGGTGCTTTCGGAAAAAAAACTATAGTTGTTTTTTTCAATCGCTTCAAGATATTTTTTACGGATTTTGGTGTCTTTTTCAATCTGTTCCAAACTTAAACCCAGTTGATTTCTTTTTCCTGATAATATTTCGCCGGCGGTGCGCATAAAAAACCTACTGTATTTGCTCCGAGGTTAAAAAAGCTTCCGGGTCTTTAATTAAGACATCTCTCGGTTTTGATCCTTCTCCGGGTCCGACAATGCCCAATCCTTCCATTTGGTCTAAAATTTTTGCCGCGCGGGTGTAACCGATAGACAATCTTCTTTGTAAAAGAGAAGAAGATGCCCGCCCAAATTGACAGACAATTCTTACCGCCTCGTTAAAAAATTCGTCCCTTTCTCCCCCCGAAGCTCCGGTGCCTGTCCCCCTGGTATTGATTTTCATTTCCGTTACCTCTTCCGTATAAACGGGTCTAACCCCGGTTTTATTTATGAAGTCAATCAATTTCCCCACTTCTCCATCAGACACATAAGACCCCTGAATTCTGGTTGGTTTTGCCTGATCCGGAGGAACGTATAACATATCTCCCCGGCCGAGCAATTTTTCCGCCCCGGGACCGTCAATAATAACCCGGGAATCAATCATTGATGAAACCGCAAACGAAATCCGGCAGGGAATATTTGCCTTAATCAACCCGGTGAGAACATCAACGGAAGGACGCTGGGTGGAAATAATCATATGAATCCCGGTCGCCCGAGCCATCTGGGCCACCCGACAAATATTATCCTCCACCTCCGCCGGAGCAAATAAAATAATATCCGCCAGTTCGTCAATAATAATTACGACATAGGGCAAAGCTTGGAAACCGGAAATTTCATTGTACGTTTCAATGTTGCGAGCTCCTGCCTGGGCAAAAACTTTATAACGCCGGTCCATTTCCTGGGTTGCCCATTTTAAAGCAGAAATCACCTTGTCCGGCTCAATAATTACCGGAGTTAAAAGATGGGGCACCCCGTTATATTGGGTAAATTCCACCCTTTTCGGATCAATCAAAATCAACTTTAATTCCGAGGGAGAACACCGGAAAAGGAAAGAAGCGATCCATGAATTTAACATAACCGATTTACCGCTTCCGGTTTGCCCGGCGATCAAAACGTGAGGCATTTTGGCGATATTGCCGATTTTAGGCCTGCCGGAAACATCCAGCCCCAACGGAACCGCCAGTTTACTTTTCTGTTCCTTCATTTCCGAAGTATTCAGGATTTGTTTTAAGGTAACAATTTCGGGAGAATGGTTAGGCAGTTCCAGCCCTACCAATGAACGGCCCGGAATCGGCGCCTCAATCCTTATTTGGCCGGTGGGAGCCGCCAGAGCCAAAGCCAAATCGTTGGCCAAAGCGGTTATTTTAGACAGTTTCGTTCCCAAAGCCACTTCGATTGCATATTGAGTGACGGCCGGACCCAAATTTATTTCAACCACTCTGGCGGAAATGCCGAAAGAATCAAGTGTCCGTTCAATGGTCGCCGCGTTGTTTCTGGTGTCCCCGCGGTCGGCCTTTCCCTCGGCCCGGTCTTCCAAAAGAGATATCGGCGGAAAATTCCAAACACTTGATTGAGCCCCGGGAACATTAGTCGTCACTTCCGGCAATTCCTGATCGTCGCGTAAATCGATAGTCCTGACATTTTCCCTGGCAACTGACAGCGGAGAAGACACTTTGGACAACGGTGGTCTTTCCTGAATAAATTGCGGTGTTTTTTTCTTCAAACCGACGGCCATATTTTTGAACGGTTTAAAGATATTGGCAAAGAAAATAACCATCTGGTCAAGAGAAGTGTTAAAAAAAACCACCACTCCGATTATCGCGCTGGCCACCAAAATAATAACCGCCCCGATAGAGGTAATGGCATAAGAGAGAATATTAAAAACTCCTTTTCCCGCCAGCCCCGCCCTGGTCAGGCCGATCAGGGAAACGGCCGCCAGGCTGCCGCCGACCAAAACGCCTGCTTCACTCCAGGGAACGTTGATCCTGGTCAGCATCAATCCGGACAAAAAAAGAAAAAAAGCCAAAAAAACCGTTCCCCAGCCTAACCAGTCGAGTAAAAACAAATTAAGTTTGTAAAGGTAAATTCCCCGTCTGGTAAAAGAAAGGATTATCAGGAGTGCAAGGCAAAAAAGGAGAATATAAGAAATCGAAAAAATTACGTCTTTTTTTAAATGAAGCTGAAACCGGCGTCTCAACCAACCTTTTCTCCTGGCCATGAGAAAATTATATCATTTTCTCTTCTCTTTCAACAACAATTTCGCATTCAGTGACTAGAGCGGCAATTGCCCCCACTGCCACCAGTACAGGCGCGATAAGCGCACCGACAACCCCGATTGTCAGAGGAAACTCCACAATTGTTTTTCCCTCTTTACCTTTAATAATTATCCGGCGGACATTGCCTTCTTTCACCAGCTCTTTTACTTTTTTTAACAACTGCTCCCCGTTTACTCTAAAAGTCTCCCTGTTTTTTGTCTTTTTTTCTGCTGCCATTTTAACCTCCAATTTTTTCAATAATATCTTTCAAACTCAAAAGCCCGCTTTCTTTTTTATCTCTTTCTTTGTATTCAACTTTGTCTCCGGTTTTCTCGGAAACCACCAATCTTACCGGAATTCCGATTAAGTCCGCATCGGCAAATTTTTCACCGGCCGACACTTCCTCCCGATCGTCATACAAAACAGTTATCCCGTCTTCTTCTAATTTTTTATATGTTTCTTCCGCTTTTTTGGTATCTTTTGAAAGATTAATTAAGTGAACTCCAAATGGTGAAACTGATTTTGGCCAGACAATTCCTTTTTCGTCATGATGTGCTTCCACAATAATTGCCATTGCTCTTTCTATCCCAATACCGTATGCCCCCATTTGCAGGAATTTTTCTTTGCCGTCTTTATCGGTGAAAGTCGCCCCCATGGCCTTGGAATAAAAATCGTCATACTTAAAAACATGGCCGAATTCAATTCCGCGGATTTCTTCAAGTTTTCCTTTCTGGCACTTGCCGCAAAAATATCCCTCATGGACCTCGGCAATATCCGTCAGAATTTCACAAGAAAAATCCCGGCCGTAATTTACATTGATCGAATCGGTAGCTTCTTCTTTTTGTCCGCCGATAAAATTTTTAACCGTTTTTAAAGACAGGTCGCCAACATATCTGGCTTTATGCCCCCAGCAATGTACCCATCCCGGTTTTGTTCCCATCTTTAAAAGATCTTCTTCTGTTGCCGGAACTAGTTCCCCTTCGTTGACCGCTTTGGTCAATTTGGCCTCATTAACCTCCAGGTCTCCCCGGATAACCGCAATGATCATCTTCCCTTTTGCGGTTTTATAAACGACATTTTTTAAAAAATGGCTTTTCGGCGAGTTGTAGTGTTTTACGTTGTCGTCCATGCTCTCAACCCATTCGGGTTGATCTACAATTTCCATCGATTTTTCTTCTTCATCAAGATTAATATTTTCCCTCACAAATTCTGCTTTTTCGCGATTGGCCCGATAACTACATCCGCAGGTTAAAATAGTATCTTCGCCAAAATCACAAGGAGTGATAAATTCATGACAAAAATCGCCCCCCAAGGCGCCACTGTCCGCTTCCACTGGAATCACTTTTATTCCCAGTTTTTCGGCAATTTTTTCGTAGGCATGGTAATGATCCCAATAGCATTTAAGAGAACTTTCTTCGTTCTCCGCAAAAGAGTATGAATCCTTCATTAAAAACTCGCGCACTCGGACTAAGCCACCCCTTGCCCGCAGTTCATCACGGAACTTTTGAGAAAACTGATAAATTACAAAGGGTAAATCCCGCCACGAGGGCTGAAATTTCTTAACGAACTCGGTCATGACTGCTTCGGCGGTTGCACCAATGGCAAACCAAGAACCCCGTCTGTCTTTAACCCGCATCAATCCCTCACCAAAGGCCTCGTCCCGATGGGTTGCCTGCCAAAGCTCAAGCGGGTGAAGGGTAGGAGAAGAAACCCGCTGTCCGCCAATAACTTGCATTTCTTCATCAATAATCTTAACTATTTTTTCAAAAACACGAAAACCCAGCGGAGTAAAAAGATATCTTCCGGCGGAAAGATCACGGATAAATCCGGCCTTAAAAAGAAATTTGTGGCTTTCCAAAACCGCATCCTTGGGCGCGTTCCTAACGGTCTTCCCAAACAACTGCGAATATCTCATGACCAAATTTTAACACAAACGGTGTTTAAAATTTAAACATGGTGGTCTTCGGCTTCCGCTGCCATTGCTTCCGCTTTGGTGGCTTGCACTCGGTCGGCCGGATGATTCGGCGGGCTGTAAAGAGTATAAAGTTTTACAGCCGTGGTCGCCATCACATTATGCTGGGTACCGGCAGGAACGACAATCGCAAATCCCGGACCAAAACTTGCTTCTTCGCCATTCATGATTACTTTTCCCTCCCCCGATTCAATCCGAAAAAATTGGTCAACGGTTTCATGGACTTCCATGCCGATATCTTCACCTGCCAATAAACTCATCACCACTAACTGGACGTTCTTACCGGTAAATAAAACCTGGCGGAAATTATTATTCCCTTCGGTTATTTTTTCGATATTATCGACATATCCTGTCATAAGTTCTCCTTTCTTAATAATTACTAACTAATAATAGTGTGTAGTTTTTTCTTTAGTTTTTCAAGACTGTCGTAATCGTAAATCGAAGTTGTTAATATTTCTCTTTTGGTTTTTTTAAGTTGTCGTTCAATCTTTTTTAATTTTTCTGCAGGAACCAAATCCGACTTGGTGATTAAAATCATTTCCGGTCTTGTTAAAAGTTCTTTATCGTATTCGCCCAATTCGTTTCTGACAGTTTCGTAATCCCTGACGGGGTTTTCCGAATCCGCACCAACACAATGAATCAAAACTTTGGTTCTTTTAATATGTTTTAAAAATCTTATCCCTAGGCCTTTTCCCCCGTGCGCCCCTTCAATCAATCCCGGTAAATCGGCAATAATTAATCCGTCCATTGCCCCCAAATTCGGCTCCAGGGTCGTAAAATGATAGGGCGCGACCTTGACATTGGCCTTTGTCAACTCATTAAGGAGGCTTGACTTGCCCACGCTTGGAAAGCCGATTAGTCCAACATCCGCAATCAAGCGCAATTCCAGGTACAGGGTTCTCGCTTGGCCCGGTTTACCTTCTTCAAATTCCAGCGGTGTTTGGTGAGTGGAGGATTTAAAATGCCAATTTCCCTTACCCCCTTTGCCTCCTTTGGCAATCTGCATCCGTTCTCCCGCCTTGGTAATCTCCCAAATTTCCCCGCTTTCTCTGTCGGTAATCACGGTTCCGATTGATATTCTGATTTCTTCATCTTTACCGCTTACTCCCGTCTTGCGATCAGCCCCCCCGGGTTTTCCATCACCGGCGGCAAATTCTTTTTGGTAACGGAACCGGCTTAAAGCGGAAAGGTCGGAAACACCAAGCACATAAAAATCCCCCCCATTCCCACCGTCGCCTCCGTCAGGTCCACCCTTGGGAACAAACTTCTCGCGGTGAAAATTTACCTTCCCGTCCCCGCCGTCTCCGGCTTTAATTTTTATTTCAACTTCATCAACTAACATCTTGCTTTATTCGATAATAACTTTTGTTTGTCTTTCCTATCTTAACGATAAAACCTTTTTCCAGCAACTTTTTTAAATCATACCTTAGTGTTCTTTTCGGCACAGCCAAAAATCGGCGGTGAATAAAATCAAATGTCACCGTTTGGTGTTCCTTAATAATCCGATAAATTTCTTCTTGCCGGGGAGGCAGCAATAAATCGTCTGACTCCTTTTTTGCCAATTCTTCCCTGATTTCTCCCGCTTTTTGTAAAAATCCTTTTAACATAAAAACTAAATAGTCCTGCGGATTTTTATAATCCTCTTCGAGATAAAAATAATATTCTTCCTTGTGTTCCTCGATATATTCTTCAAAAGGCACGGCTAAACCAAAATCGAAACTGTCTGCCTTCAAAACTAAATTAATAAGCAGTCGGCCAACCCGACCGTTGCCGTCCACAAAAGGATGAATTTTCTCAAAAATTAAATGGCCGACAAAAGCTTTTATTAGAGAAAATTTTTCCCTGCCTGAGTTTAGATATTTTAGTAACTTAGTCAATAAACCATCAATTCTTATTGCCGGCGGAAAAACCGCCACCGCCGCACCCGCCTGATTAAAAATCGCTTCCGGCGTTTTACGAAAATGGCCTGCGTCATCCGATAACCCTCCTATTACCAATTGATGCAAAGTTAATATCTGTTTTCCGGTAACTTTTTTAATTTTAATTTTTTCAATATATTTGATCGCGTTTAAAATGTTAAAAACTTCCTGCTTTTCCTTCTGTTTTGAAGTTTTTTCGATTTCATTCAACCGCAGGGGATTGCCTTCAATTTTGGCAGAAAAAAGCGAGCTTTTAAGCAAACTTATTCTTTTGAGGTTTTCTTTTCTTTCCGAAGAAATTTCAATAGAAGAATAAAATATTTTTAAAGCTTCAATTTGGGAAATTAGCTCCAATATTTCGGGAGTAATTTTGTATAAGGGCGGAATCTTCATTCTTCTATCTTATCAAATCTTGCCGAATATTGCCAGATGTTGCCGAATATTGCCAGATTCTGCCGGATTTCCAAATGGATATTCATGTTTTGCCCTTCAAATATGCCTGTCTTTTTTCTTGGGAAAATTTCTCGATTGCGTAGCGGAGCATGGTGCGGGGCATTTGATGATAATGTTTCTTTAAAAATCTTTCCTCTGTGGCAAAATCTTTTTTCCCGATTTCCCTAAGCATCCAGCCAACCGCTTTATGAATTAAATCCTCTTTATCGTTCAACAGCCTTTCTGTAATTCTTAAAGCATCTTCAAACTGATTTTTCCGGATAAAAAAGAAGGTCGCCATCATCCCGATTCTTCTTTCCCACAAATCTTTGGAAACCGCAAATCGATAAAGAACCTCACGGGAATCACCGGAAACATCCAGATAACCGCCGACAATTGTTGGCGCCGAGCCGTCAACCAAATCCCAATTGTTAATCCCTAAAATATTATCCAAATAAAACCGATAAATTTTCTTTTTTTCTTTTAAATCCGCCTTTGAAAACCGCCGGTTTAAAATCATCACCGCCGTCACTCTTTCTTCGTGAATTTTACTTGAAAGAAGCTGGCTTAAATCCGGCAAAGAAAGGTCTTGATATTTTTTCGCCACACCTCTGGTTTCATCGGTTTTCAATCCCAAAAAAATGTCGCCTTCGGCATACTCTCCTGGTCCGGTCTTAAAAAATCTCTGCAAAATTTTTGCTTTTGGAGGTCTTTCAAATTTCCTTAAATCACCTCTTAAACTTCTTAATGTCTTTTCCATATTAATTCTTCAAAGCGAATTATAACATCCCGTCATGTTAAAATAATCATCAACGATGAAATACAAAAAAGTTTTCGAGGAAATGCTGCGCCAAAACAAACCGGTTTTTGATGAATTTAAAAAAATCCACGATAATTACCGCGCTAACCCAAAAACCTACAAAGACCAATTTAATGAGGAAGGGGAAAAAATCCAAATGATTATCCGGCGCTACGAAAACCAACTTTGCTCGCACTCTGAAAACGGCGGCTTTGGCAAATTCACCGGTAATCTTTCGGAAAAATTTTGGGGAGAAATCAGAAAAGTCTTTCCAAAGATAGACGAAATAGGAGTTCAATAATTACCAATTTAAAAAGGTAAATCTTCGGCAACCGGAATTGTTGTCTGTGCAGGTTCGGCTGGACCGGAAGCGGTCTTTGGTAAAACATAAATTTCCTGTTTTCTGTTTACCGGATCCATGCTGACTAATTTCCCTTTTCCTTTTGCAATTGCCAGCAATCCTTGGCAGGCCCAGCAGGATTCTCCGCCGGACTGACAGCGGTAAGAACTAGTTTGCCTAACCATTTTAATTATCTCTCCCTTGTTTTTTAAATATTCGATGGTTTGACTAATTGCCGGCAAATCAAAAGAAACAATATCTTCGTCTTTATCCAAATACCAATAACTGGCTTTAATATTATTTGTTTTGAAGATACTAGAAACTAAAACTGCATAAACCGGCAGCTGCCGCGAGTCTTCCTTTTCTTCATTTTTACCGGTCTTAAAATCAACCAGATGGTAAGTTTCGCCCTCTTTTTCCAGCCAATCCAGTTTACCGGTCAAAATTAAATCATTGCCCAATTCCGCTTTGGGAAAACCGGGAATTTTTTCCATTTCCGTGTTTTTAAAATGCTCGTTTCTCCAAAACCTTTCCAGCATCTGCGTGCCTCGATTTTTGCACTCTGATTCTTCTTCAGCAGAAAAAAAGCCACCTTTCTCGCCGGTTAAATTGCTCCAACTAAACTCAAATTTATCCATTAATAAATCCCTGCTTCTCTCCCCAGCCGGGAAGCGCAAAAATATTTCCAAAGTATCATGAATCGCCTGGCCCAAAGCTAGGCTTGGGTTAATCAGCTGTATTTTTAAACCGCGAGACGAGCGGTAAACATTGCGGTAATAATAAAGCTGGGGGCATTTGTCAAAATCCCCCAAAGAAGAAGGAGAAACAAAAATCGCATTTGGATTAAAAGTCATAAGGAAAAAAATTAAACCTCAATAATCACCACCAAAACCATCGGTCTTCTGCCGGTTTTTTCAAAGAAAAATTTTTCCAAATAGTCCTGAACTGTCTGGCGGATGAGCCGGTGTTCCATGCGAGTAGATTTTTTCATTTCCTGTTTAATGCCGGCAATTGCGAGGTTAAGCATCTCAAGGTTTTCCTTAATATAAACAAAGCCTCGGGAAATGACTTCAGGGTCGCCTTCCAACCGGTGATTTACTTGACTCATGGGCAAAATAGCCACGACAACACCTTCTTCCGCCAAAATCTGCCGGTCGCGTAAAACCACATTGCCGACATCACCGATCCCCAAAGCGTCGACCATTACCTGCCCGACATTTATTTTTTCCTTCAAATTAACCGAGCCGTCGTCGTTGAAACAGACAACCTGCCCGCCGTCCAAAATTATCACCTGGTTTTTCTTAAAACCGTTCTTCTCCGCCAATCTCCGGTAAGAAATAAAATGACGATAGTTCCCGCCTATAGGGATTAAATATTTGGGTTTTATCATTTCCATCAGTTTTCCCAAATCGCCTTGCGACCCGTGTCCGGAAACATGAAGAGGGCCGAAGGCATCAGAATAAACCACTTCCGCACCCAGACGGTAAATATCGTCAATCAAGCTGTAAATCGACACCTCGTTTCCCGGGATAATATCCGATGAAAAAACTATCTTGTCACCCTCCCTAATCTTTATATCTTCAATTTCGCCGGCCACCAACCGGTCCATCGCCGAACCCAACTGACCTTGACTGCCGGCAACCAACAAGGTCAAACTGTTCGGGGGAAACCGTCCCAAAATCTTTTTAGGGATAAACGTTTCTCCCGAATAGGAAAAATATTTTAATTTTGTGGCTAATTGGACATTTTTTTCAACCGAACGTCCGACGGCGACAATTTTTCTCCCGTGTTTTAAAGAAACATCAATCGCCTGCTTCCACCGGGAAATATTTGACGACATGGTAGTAACAATAAACTTTCCCGGACAGTCGCTGATTTCTCTCTCAAAAACTTCTTCTAATTTAACTTCTGGTGGGGTGAAGCCGGGATTTTCGCAGCGTAAACAGTCGGAAAGCAAACACAATATTCCCCCCTCACCGACCTGCCTGATTAAATCTTGATTAGCCGGCGCACCCATGACTGGATTTAAATCCAGTTTGAAATCCGCCGCATGATAAATCCGGCCGACCGGAGTTTCAATAATCAAATGAAGAGTATCCGGAATTGAATGGGTAACTTTTATAAATTCCACCGAAAAATCGCTTACCCGGACTCTTTTCCCCTCACCGACTTCTTCGATATTGGGAATTATTCCGAATTCGGAAAGCTTGTCCTCAACCAGTCCTTTTGCCCAGCGGGGGGCAAAAATCGGCAGTCTTTCAGGTAATTTTGGCAGAAGATAAGGCAAAGCACCGATATGATCGTCATGACCGTGAGATAAAAATAAAGCCCTGATCTTGTCTTTTTTCGTCAAAAGATATGAAATATCGGGAATGACCAAATCAACTCCCAACATTTCTTCCTCGGGAAAACCCACCCCGCAATCAACGATAATAATATCTCTGGCCGTTTCGTAAACGAACATATTTTTGGTCACGTTACCAAAACCGCCCAGAGAAATAATTTTCAAATAATTTTTAGACATATTAAACCAGTGGTAGTTGTTCTTCTTTTTTTGTCTCCACTACCGGCACTTTAACTTCTGTCTCTCCCTTTAATATTTCTTCCAGTCTTTTAATTTCCTCCGGCATTTTTTTAAAATCTTCCCTCAATTGGGTATCAACCGCGCCTGCTCGCAAGGCCGCCGCCGGATGATACAGCGGAATAAAAATATATTTCTGCCCATTATATTCTATAATTCTCCCTTTTCCATGATCAACCGAGATCTTGCCGTAGGGATAAAACTTCGCCATAGAAAAACGGCCCAAAGCGACAACCACTTTCGGACTGATAATTTTAATTTGTTCATCCAAATATTCCCCGCAGGCCTCCATTTCTTCGACTGCGGGGTCACGATTGTCCGGGGGCCGGTGCTTTAACATATTGGCCACAAAAACTTTGTTTCTGTCCAGTCCAATAGAGGATAAAAGCCCGTCCAACAGCTTTCCCGCCACCCCGCAAAAAGGGATTCCCAATTTGTCCTCATGAAATCCGGGGGCTTCACCAATAAACACAATTTCCGCCCCTGACCCGCCGTTGCCCGGAACCGGATTGGTGGCGGTCTTATAAAGCGAACACTTCCGGCAGGAAGCCACCTTCTGGGCAACTTCGTTCAATAAAACTTGTTTATCCATTTAAAAATTGTTCGTCACCAGCTTTGTAAAAAATCTTTCAAACTATTCTCATCCACCAAAATTTTTCCCCGCCTGCCTTCAACCACCATTTTTGCCGCCTTGCGGCAGATAGTGGAAATATTGCGCTCTAAAGTCCGAACTCCGGCATCAAATCCGAGCGGTCGGACAATTTTCGGCCAAACACCGGCGGAAATTTCCAAATCATTTTCAGTTAAACCCATCGCTTTTAGTGTTCTGGGTAAAATAAATTTCTCCCCTATAGTTGTCTTTTCTTCATCGCTATACGAAGGCATTTGCATCGGCTCGAGCCTATCCATAACTGCGGTTGAAATATTGGTTGTATTATTCGCGGTCACAATAAACAAAACTTCGCTTAAATCAAACGGATAATCAATATAATAATCGGTAAATTTTTCATTTTGTTCCGGATCTAAGAGCTCAACCAATACACCCATTATTGTTGCTCTTGCTTCTTCGACAATCCGGTCAACTTCGTCAAGCAAGATCACCGGATTTTTGGTGCCGGCATATCTAAGAGCCTTAATTATTTGGCCCGGATCCGACTGGTCAACCATTTTCGACCGGCCACGCAAAAAACCCGGATCTCCCAATCCGCCAAAAGGGATTCGGGCAATTTTCCGACCCAAAGCTTTCGCAATCGAATAAGCCATGGTTGTTTTTCCGGTTCCCACCAAACCGACCAAACACAAAATCGGCGCCCTTAGTTTTTTTTCAATCGTTCTTTCCTTCTGTAGTCTTAAAACCGCTATGTACTCCAATATTCTTTCTTTCAAAGATTGAAGGCCAAAGTGATTATCGTTTAATATTTTCTTGGCGTTATCCAAATCCAAAATATCATCGCTTCTTTTATTCCACGGCAGGCTGCAAATCCAATCCAAATAGCGGGAAACCTCCTCAAGGTTTCGCATATAATCGCCCAGTTTTGAAGCCAGTTTCAATCTTTTGATCGCCAGTGAAATTTTTTCTTTTAAATCATCAGGCAAAACAACCGCATTCAGTATTTGTTCCAGTTTTTCAACTTCCAAATAAAAATCTTCTTTTGTATCCGCCATTATTTTATGATATCACAAGAAGACTCAGCGATTAAAGCGT
>Ga0315294_10001310_pt1 | contig 26970 bp, 15 predicted proteins | sample YL17G13_40_MG_FD_203626 | JGI IMG/M metagenome (GOLD analysis project Ga0315294, IMG submission 203626) | Sediment microbial communities from Yellowstone Lake, YNP, Wyoming, USA - YL17G13_40 | ecosystem: Environmental > Aquatic > Freshwater > Lake > Sediment | place: USA: Wyoming | collected... | reverse complement strand
ACGACCACTGCGGGGGCTCGTGCGGGTTCGACGGGACGAGGGTGAGCTGGACGGTGCCTGACTTGAGCCCCGGCCAGACGGGCTACGTCTGGTTCACGGCGACGATCACGGCGCCGACGTCGCCGAACCTGGCCATGGTCTGGTTCGCGAACACGGAAGGCGCTCCCGGTTCCGCCATCAGCAACCCCGTGACCGTGGGCATCAAGAGGCCGCTCCTGAGCCTCAGGAAGGATGCGTCGGTCAGCCCCGCCTGCGACGGTGGCGTCCTGGTCTTCGGGTTCTCGCTCACTAACACGGGAACCGACACGGCGTTCAGCGTCACGCTGACCGATGCCCTGCCCGCGGGCGCCGCGTACGGCGGATGCGCGGGAGGTTCCGGATGCGCCTTCGACGGGACCTCGGTCGGGTGGACGATCCCGAATCTCCCCCCGGGAGCCGCGGCCGCCCTTTCGTTGACGGTCACGGTGGCGGGAGCCCTCGGGATCAACACGGCGCGGGCCGACTGCTCGAACGGCGCCGCCGTCGCCCAGCCCCCGGCCTGGAGCAACCCGTGTGCCGTCGGCGTCGTGCAGGCCCGCATGATCCTGGGCGTCGTGCCGGACGCCGCCTGCGCGTCCTCGGAGGGCAACCTGACCTACTTCCTCACGTGCACGAACACGGGAACCGCCACGGTGGCGAACCTGCGCGTCTGGGACACCCTCCCCGCCGGGACCACGTGGGTCGGCGGCGGCACGCTGTCGGGAGCCGTGGTTTCCTGGATGCTTCCCCCCATGCCGCCGGGCGGGCACGGAACCGTCTTCCTGATCGTCAAGCCGGCCGCCCCGTGCAGCACCATCATGCTCTCGGATGCGGCGGGACTTTCGTTCGACAACGCGTGCGGAGCGCATGAACCGCCGGTCTTCGCGACTGCTCCGCCGGTCGAGCTCCGGAACGCCGGGATCGTCCTCGGCAAGCACGCCTCGCGTTCGGAGGTCGAGGTGGGCGAGACCGTCACCTACGTCATCGACTTCGCCAACCAATGCCAGGACACGGCCGTGGCCCTGACCGTGTGGGATACCCTCCCCGCCGGATCGGCCTTCGCCGGCTGTTCAGGAGGCTCCGGATGCGGCTTCGACGGAACCAAGGTCGAGTGGCCGCTCGGCGACCTGCCGCCCGGAGGGACGGGAAGCCTGACCTTGACCGTCACGGTCGCCGGCCGGCCCCTGGCGGACAACGTGGCGATGGCGGCCATCCGGGCCGGGCTGTCGGGCGCGTACCGGGAAGTGGCCAGCAATCCCGTTCACGTGGAAGTGCCGGAGCCGCCTCCGCCTCCCCCGCCGCCTTCCTTCTGCGGCGTGCCTTTCCGGGTCTACCCCAACCCCTACAACCCCGGGACGGCGGTGCGGGGCACGCTGAAGTTCCAGGGCCTGCCGCGGGATGGCACCATTCGGGTCTACACCCTGCGGGGCCTCCTGGTATGGTCGGCCCGTCCGGCGCCCGACTGCTCGGCGGAGTGGAACGGAACGAACTCCGCCGGACGCCGGGTCGCCCCGGGCGTCTTCTTCTGGGTAGTCGAGGGACCGGGCTTCCGGAACCAGGGACGGCTGATCGTGGAATGATCCGCCTCGGGCTTTTCCTCGCCGTGGTGTTGGCGTCCCCTTCGGGATGGTCCGCCAGCGTCGGCGCCGGGTTCGGCGAGAGCATCAGCATCCTCACGTCCGCGCGCCAGGCGGGAACCGGAGGGCTGGCGCTCGAGGATCCGTGGCGCCAGGGATCCCTCCTCGAGACCAGCACGATCATCATGAACCCGGGCCTGGCCTGGATGGGCCTCGGGTACCAGGGCGGACTCGGCGAGATCGTGCGCCTGGGAGGCGAGTGCTTCCTGTTCAACGCTGCCGGAGTGCCCAGGACGACCGAGAACTCCGACGGCACCTACCGCGGCGAGCAGGGCACCGCCTCCGCGCGGGAGTGGGGAGGGCGCGCCGTCGCCCAGGTAATGGTGATCGACGCGGGATCCTCCCGGCTCGCCGCGATCGGAAGGATGACCGGCGTCGTCCAGGACCTGCCGGATTCGGACTGCTCCGGGGCCGCCGCGGAGCTCGGCGCCCAGTTGCGGCACAGCCTCGGCCTCTCCCGAGCGCTCACCGTGTGGGGCCTCGCCGGGCCGCTCGGGAGGGGCGGAGGCCGGACATACACGGGGCAGTTCCTGGGCGGCGGCGGGCTGGTCAACGTGTACCCGCGCGGCCTGTTCGGCGGGCCGGAGGGCTACTCGGCCGGCGCCGAGGGGCAGTTCCTGCGGGAAGGACTCGTGCATGCGGGGATGGGCGGGGTCTACTGGTTCGGATATCCCGGTGCGACGGGTTTCACGCTCTACATCCGTGCGGGGTTCCGGTACGGGCCCGGCAGCGTGCAGATAGCCCAGCCGCGCGGCGGACTGGGCGTCCTGTGGCGCCAGTCCTCGGGCTGGGGCTGGCAGTTCGACTACGCGATCGTGCCCATCGGCGAGCTGGGGGTCTACCACTACGCGACTCTCGGGATCCGGTTCGCTCCGGCGACGCCCAGCCCCCAGCCTCCCCGCAGACCGCCCGCGCCCCCCCCCGCGCCGGTCCCGGTGCCCGTGGTGATCCTTCCCGCGGCCGAGCCGGAACAGCTCCCGGCCGAGGACGACGTCATCTACTTCTTCCCCCGGAAACACGAGAAGGCGCGGGTGGCCGTAGAAGTGAAGGTGGCATCCGAGTTCGGCGCCCAGCTCCTGGACCGGGAAGGACGGCTCCTGCGCGTCCTGGTCGAACCGCACGCGGTCGAACCCGGCACGGTGACCGTGGAGTGGGACGGAACCCTGGAATACGGCATCCCGGCCACGTTCGAGGTTGTCCATATCATCAAGATCACGGCCAACAACGAGACCGTCTACCGCCAGGCCGTCCCCAACGAGCACCGCTGACCCGGCCCGGGGCCGAGCGGGATGGTATCATCAGGCTAGCTGGGGAGCATGGAAGGATGCCGTTGACGCTCACTACTAGGTCTTTCGCGTGCATCGTGATCGCTGTCCTGGCTATTCCTCGCGCCGCCCTCCCCTGCATCCTCGACGTCGGCGTGAACGCTTCCGGCAACATGGCCTTCCTCTTCCCCAACTGGACCAAGACCGAGGTCGTGGATTTCGACACGGTCTGGTGCGACGCCGCGGGGTGTCCGGGGTTCAACGACGCGACCATCCAGGGGCTCACGATCATGAACTATGGAACCGCCGTGGGGGGCACGGACATCAAGGGAGTCTACACGTGCTTCGGCTGTTCGCGCGCCAGCGCCGGCGCGTGCACCCCGACGCAGACGCTGACCTACGCCGGACAGTGGCTCGTGAACGGCACCGACCTGCGGGCGGCCTGGACGTGGAGCGGGCCGCTGCTCCTGAACGCCGACCCGTGCAACGCCGGCCCGGGCGGCTGTGCGTGCATCTTCGTCATGCGGGTGTTCGTCGACATCGGAGCGTGTCCCGCGCACGGAGCGACGGTCAGGATGGGGCCCGGGTTCAACGACTGGGACGGCGGCGGGATCATCGACCAGTACTACTGCAGCGCGCCTTGGGGCGACCTCGCGGACCCCAACGAGAAGCGCATCGTCTACACGGTCAAGACCGTCGACAAGGAGCAGGCGGCGCCCGGCGACACGGTCACGTACACGATCTTCTACGGCCGGCCGGGGACCACGAACCTGGCCGACGTGACGATCTTCGACACCCAGCCTTTCTACACGCACTACCTCTTCGGGTCCGGCGTGCCCGCTCCGGACGGCGGGTGGGACCCCGACCCGGGGCCGCCCCTGCGGCTCAAGTGGACCATCCCGCCGCCTCACCCGGTCGCGGGAGGGCCGAGCGGCGAGCTGGTCTTCAAGTTGACCGTCGACTGGGGAAACGGCGAATCCTTCGAGCCGGGTTCGGGCGACGTGGCGGCGCCCGAGCAGTACCGGCTCAACAACTACGCGCACGTGGCTTTCGGCGGAATCACGGGCTGCGCCACCACCGCGATCGTGACCGACCCCGCGACGACGGTCGTGGCCCGGTTCCTCTTCTGGAAGGTCGGCGACAACGACATCCTGTTCTCGCCCACGTACGGCCAGCCGCCGGACGAGATCATGTATTCGATATTCCTGAAGAACGTCTCGACGCAGAAGACCTGGTGGGACGTCCGGGTCTGGGACACGGTGCCGCCCGACCTGGACACCTGGTGCATCAACTGCGGATTCGAGGATCCATGCGCCGGCTGGACCATGACTCCCACGGGATGCGCGGCCGCGACGCCGGGGGTGACCGTATCGGGCGGCAAGGCTCTCCTGACGTGGCGCCTCGACATGCCGCCGGGGATGACCCTTACCCTGCGATGGAAGGGCCAGGTCAAGAGCACCACGGTCGGAGGATCGACGGCCATCAACCAGGCCGCCATCATGGAGATCGGCCGGACCGGCATCGCGTACGGCACCGGCCATTCGGGTGTGCCGCGCCGGTTCACACACCTGGCTCCCATCGTTCTCCCGACCACGTACATAAGCTACGTCGCTTACGCGGCGGGGGGCGATGACAACACGTGCCCGGGTTTCTTCATCGACTTCTTCCCCCTGAACAAGAAGACGCAGTTCGAGCTTCGCGGCATCCAATACGAGGGAACGGGCTGGTCCACGGACGGCGGCGTTTCGGCGTCCATCGGCTGTCCGATCGGGGACTGCCTGGGAGGTTTCCCGGGCAACGCGTCGTGCTCGCTCGGATCGGGCGGCATCCCCGGCGGCGGAATCGCCGGATGCAAAGCGGAACGGGTTCCGGCGAAGTACGAGGGCTGGACCGGGACCTGCATGACGTACCCCGGCAACTTCATCTACAAGCTCACGGCGAACTCGCCCGTCCTGTGGCAGCTGCTCACGCGGGTGGACGACGACAACCAGGACAACCACACCTACACGCCGGCGACCACGCTGTCGTTCGCCGGGCTCATGCACTATGCGTGGCGGCGTTACGATCCGATCAACCCCGTTTACGGGTACGGCGATTCGCTCGCGATCATGAGCACCGGGGTGGACGCTTACGGGACCTACGTCGCCGGGCTGCGGACGACCGTCCACCTGTTCATGTGGGACTACGCCAACCTGTCGTGGGGCTACCGCCGGACGTTCGAGCTCGACGCGGAGAGCGCGGCGATCGACATGGGGACCCTGCCGTCCACGGAAGCACCGTGGCAGATCATGTCCTCGGACACCAGTCTGATCATCAACGAGGGGTTCAACATATACGGGACGCTGGGCTGTTGCTGCTCCCAGTGCGGGGACAACTACGGGGCCTTCATGCCGACCAGGGAGACCGGAGCCGTGGTGTCCAAGATCGGGTCGGGCAACTTCTACGGAGTCGTGGGCGGAGCGGTCTGCTGCGCCAACCTCAAGATGGTCGTGGGAAACACGGGAGCGGCGGACGCGAACTACCGGATCTGGCGTTACATGCCCGTCAACACGATCGCGATACCCCCGATTCCCCCCAACCTGAACGGCACGGGCGGGACCTGGGTGCCGGTGACCGTGGACACGGTGCCGTGGGGACAGGGAACGCCGGGCAATCCGCAGGCGTACTGGGGAGCGTTCAACAAAGGTGGTACCGCGATCTTCAAGGTCGAGGTCACGAGCGGGGGCCCCATTCAGGTCGAGCACGGTGTCAACATGTTCCACGTCTGGGGCGGCGGCGCGGTAATGCACGCCGCGAACGGGAACCAGACCGGGATGGATTACTGGCTGCACCAGGTGCAGGCCGACACGTACACGTGCAAGGGCTACCCCAATCCCACCCAGGTCATCAACATCTTCTGCCCGAAGACGGGGATGGCCGTTCGGGCCACCACGCAGACGGGTTACAGCGCGACCTACACCTCGAACGCGCCGGACCAGTGCGTCGCTTTCATGGCTTTGAGCCCCGCCGGATCCCAGAACTACCGCATCCAGATTCTGCCGGGAGGAGCACAGGGCAACGTCTTAGCCATGTACATCCAGTGCAAGAACACGGAGAAGGGCTATACCGCGCCGTTCCTGCAGACCGGCACCCATTACGTCATCATCACCCCGCCCGTGGTCTACGCCGGCACGTCGTTCTGGATAACCGTGGTCGTGCTCGATACCAGCGGGGACACCAAGACCGACTACTGCGGGACCACGTCGTTCACTTCCACGGACCCCTCCGCACAACTGCAGGGAGTCGGCATGAGCTCCTACGACTACACGTGGGACTCCAACGATTCAGGCGCCACCTGCAAGGGCGGTGGTTGCACCGGCATCTGCGACAACGGGGTAAAGCTGTTCGTGAACGTGGTCTTCAACCGGCTGGGAATGCAGTCCATCGTCGCGATCGACACCGCGGACGGGTCGATCACGGGGGTCTCGGCCGTCCAGGTCGTCGGCGCGGACGTCAAGCTCCTCAAGGAACCTCGCCTCACGGTCGCGGCCTCCGGCGACACCGTGCGGTTCAAGGTGTGCTGGAGCAATTTCTCCTCGGCGTCCGCGTTCACGTTCGTGGTCACGGACGCCGTGCCCGTCGGCATGCTGTTCCTCCCCGAGGCGTCCGCGGCGGCCCTGAACTGCGGGAACACCGACGGGACGGCGGTTACGGTGGCCTACGCCACGTCCGCCGCGGCGACGATGCCTCCGGCGGCGTCGTTCACGGCGGGCAACCCGGTTGCGGGCACGCGGTGGCTCAGATGGACGGTTCTGACCGCGGGCGTCCAGACGACGGGATGCGCGTGCTACCGGGTCACGGTGAATTGACGGCCTGTCACCTGCCGCTGAACGCCTCCCGCCTGACGCGGTAAAGCCGTTCTCCCACGTCCCGCGACGCGGCGACCATCTCCGGGTAGGGAGTGTCGCAGATGTCCACGAACCCGACCGCCGCGGGCTCGCCGTCGAGCGGACGGCCCGTGAGCGGCTGATCCATGTACTGGAACCAGGTGGTTCCGACGAAGAGGGGATGGCGCAGGGCTCCCTCCACGTACTCCCGGTATGCCCGCGCCCGCTCGGCCTGGTCGGAAACCTCGACCATGCCCGGATCGAACTGGCCCCGGTCGAGCGCCCCGAAGTGGAACTCGCCCGACAGCACGGGGGCGTCCACGCCCTTCGGCAGCTCGACGCCCGACACCGACCGGCGGTAGAAGTTGAAGCTAAGGACGTCGCAGTGCGCCGCGGCCGCCCTGACCGCGACGTCGCCGTACCACGCGAACCGGCATCCGAGGTAGAGCTGGTGCGGAGCGACGGCCTTGACCTCCTCGCGGATTGTGCGGAAGTACGTGTCGGCGGTCCTGCGGACGAAGGCCTCGAGATCGTCCCGCGCCCCGTCCCTCCCGGTGCCGGTCAGGCTGGCGGGAACCTTCCTGGAGTCGAGGAGCGCCTCCCAGGACCGGTACGAGGCCTTCCAGGTCTCGTTGAGCCGCCCGATCGCGCCGTACCGTTCCTTGAGCCCCTCGACCAGGACCCGTTTGGCCGGCTGGCCCCGCGGGCACGCGAGCGTGACGAGCGCGAGGGCGGTGTCGTCGTCCCACGACAGCTCGTTGTCCACGAAGTACCCGACGCACCAGGAATCCCCCGCGGTCGAGCCCGCCTGCCCCGCCATGCGTCCGCGGACCGTCTCACGGAAGGACGGGTCGAAGACGTCCCAGAACGGGTGCCAGAAGCCCTCGTGCCCCTCCAGCGTCTTCGCGCCGTGGAGACTGATCGTCGCCGCGTACGGCGTGCGCCGGAGCGCGCAGACGTCCCGCGCGCTCCACGCACCGATGGAGTTGAACCCCCAGTTACGGAGACGCCGGTGCGCAACCCCGGCCGCCTCGGCGCGCCACCCTTCGCCGTACTTGCGCTTGAGGTTTGCCCGCCAGAAGTCGAACCAGCGCACCCGCGCCGCGTCCTTGTAGTGGCCGCGGACCGCGGGCCCCGACTCGCCCAGGAACTCCTTGAACCCGTCCTCCCGGCCGGGAAACCCACGGAACCAGCCGTCGCGCTCCTGAACGGGCGTGCCGTTCCGCCAGTCCACGACCGCGATCCCATGGGCGAAGTAGAGCCGGCCGTCGGGGTCCACGAGCCACCACGCGCCCCCCGCCCGTTCGGTCCGGAACCATCCCGTGGCCTCGAGCTGCGGCCCCGCCGCCCACCCGCCGAACCGGTCCCATGCAGCGGGACCCGGGCTGGACGCCAGAGCCGCCGACTCGTCCCGCCGGCGCCTGACGAGGTCCGCCTCGGCATGCGTCTTGCCCGGCCACTCGAGGTGAACGTACTGCCCGAACTCGTCCACGAACGGGAAGAACCTGTCCGGCCGGGGCAGGATGTGCGCGGATCCCGTGGCCCGGACGGAACCCAGGTCGAAGATCCCCGGAGTGCCGGGCTCGGCGAAAACCTCTATGCGCGTGACGGCCGCGGGATCGACCGCCTCGGGGTCATCGCTCGTGAGTCCCGGCCCGGTCCGCATCCCGAACAGGGCGATGCCGGGCGGCATCCGCCGGATCAGCCGGACCCGGAGCTCCGCCGTCTGCCCCGGTTCCAGCCACGTCCAGCCCGTGTTCACGGTCCATGTCCCGGGGTCGCGCGGCCGGTCGTCAACCCGCAACATCAGGATCGCGCCTTTGGGCCCGTCGTTGCACGCGGTGACCACGACCGCCTGCCATGCGGAGAGATCCCAGCGGCCGGAGGGAGGCAGGACGGCAGCGACAGACCGGGTCGCCGAGATCCCACCATCGAACCCGGCCAGGACGAGGTCCGCCCGGGCGGGCCCGGCCGCCGGATACATGGCCATGAACGCGGCGGCGAGCATCACCATTGCCGTCGGGGGGCTACGCCGGATATTCCTTCCGGCTGAACTCGCCCGAGAGCAGGACCGGCTTGTCCGGCAGGACCCGCTTCAGCGCCTCGATCTCGGGCTCGCCGGGGCCGAGCGGGAGCGCGACCTGGCACCGCTCGACGACGCTGCGGATGATCGCCATCGCGATCTCGAACCCCTTGTAGGCGACCTCGCCGTTGCACTGGTGAACCTTGTTGGGGTCATCCAGCCAGTCGGCCATCTCGTTCACGTACGGCGGCATGTCAGCATCGTAGTTCATGGCGCCGGGGCCGGACACCACCCCGTCCTTCGTAGCCCCGCGCCACCCGCCGCCCGTGATCGCCTCGACGAATCCCTCGGTCCCCTGCGCGCCCACGCGGTTCTTGTACCACCACTTCTCGACCTCGGGAACGTCGGGCACCCCGGCCCCCGTCTCGACGACGCCTCGCACGCCGTTCGCGAACTGGATCAGCCCGGCGATGTAGTCGGGCGAGGGATGCACGTCGGCGAACTTGCCCCGCCCCGACGCCGCGCCCAGCACCCACTGGGCCTCGACCTCGCCGTTGTACCAGCGCGCGAGGTCGATCATGTGCGTGATCATGTGTGCCATCCAGCCCGGGGTGGTGCCGTAGACGTTCGTCACCCGCCCGATCTTCCCGGCGGAAACGAGCTCCTTCACCTTCCGGTAGTGCGGCCCGTACCGGTGCTGATGGCTCACGACCGTCCGGATCCCGGCCGCCTGCACGGCTTTCCGGATCTCGATCGCCTCGGTCATCGAGAGCGCCATCGGCTTCTCGTACGCGATCAGCTTCGCGCCGGACTGGATTCCGAGCTTGATGAGCGGAAGGCGTATCTTCGGCGGAGTCGTGAAGCAGAAGACGTCGGGCTTCATCTCCCTGACCATGGCCTCGGCATCGGAGTATTTCTTCACCGGCCCGATCTCGGCCGGGAACTTGTCGAGCTGGGACTGCACCGGGTCCGAAACCGCCACGACCTCGAACCGCTTGTTCTTCGAAAACGCCTGCGCGTGGTGCACCCCGCGCTTGCCGGTCCCGACGACGACGACCCGGTAGGGCATCAGTGGTTCGCCTTGTCCCACTTCCGGACCGCGTCGATCATGGTGTCGATCTCGGCCTCCGTCAGCTCGGGGAACATGGGGAGCGAGATGCACCGCGCCGCGTTCTGGTCCGCGTTGGGAACCGGGAAAGGCACGGAGGCGTCCTTGCCCCACGGGTAGCCTTCCTGGTTGTGGATCGCGATCGAGTAGTGGGTCTTGACCTCGATCCCGGCCGCCAGGAGATCCTTCTCGCACTGGTCGCGCTTGGGCGTCTCGATCACGTAGAGATGGTAGACGTGCCGGAAACCGGGCGCCTCGTACGGAAGCTGGAACTTCGTGTCCTTGAGACCGTCCGTCAGCCGCTTCGCGATCGCGCGCCGCCGGTCGCTCCACTTCGTGATGTGCTTGAGCTTGACGGAGAGGACTCCCGCGTGGATGTCGTCCAGCCGGCTGTTGAACCCGCAGGAATGCATGTTGCGCTTCAGGGACCCGTGGTTCCGCAATCTGCGGCAGAACGTGTCGATGTCGGCCCGGTTCGTCATCACCGCGCCGCCGTCCCCGAAGGTGCCCAGGTTCTTCTGGATGATGAACGAGGTGCAGACTGCCTCCGAGTAATCGCCCATCTTCCAACCTGGTCCGGCGGCGTCGATGCTCTGCGCCGCATCCTCGACCACCCACAGCTTGTGCTTCTTCGCGATTGCCGCGATCGCCTTCATGTCCGCGCACTGGCCGTAGAGATGGACCGGCACGATCCCGACCGTCTTGGGCGTGATCGCGGCCTCGATCTTGGCCGGGTCGATGTTCCTCGTCTTCGGGTCGCAGTCGACGAACACGACCTTGCCGCCCGCGATCCAGACCGCCTCGGCCGTCGCGAAGAACGTATTCGGCATGGTGATGACCTCGTCGCCGGGCTTGACCCCGAGCGCCATGAAGACGAGCCAGAGCGCGTCGGTCCCGGAGTTGAGCCCGATCGCGTGCTTGGTGCCCGCGTAGGCGGCGAGCTCGCCCTCGAACCGCTTGAGCGCCGGGCCCTGGACGTAGGCGCCCGACTCGAGCACCGCGTGGATGGCGTTGTCGATGTCCTGCTGAATGCTGTGGTATTGCCGCTGATGCCCGTAGAACGGAACCTTGACTTCGGCCATCGTCTCCTCCTTCAGGGACACTTTCCGGTCGTCACAAGTTCAGGATGCTTGGTGATCCAGGCGTCTCCGCCATGCGCCGAAATAACTTAACACATCGGCCCGCCCATGCGCGCCCCCTGATCGTCATGCTCGAGGAGCACTACCATGCCGGCGAGGCCCTGCGCCGGATGCGGCGGCTGACCGACGGGTACGCTTTGCCCCCGGACGCCTCTCGGAGCTGCCGCGCCCTCTTCAAAGGACTGGAGGCACTGGAGTTCGACCTCTACCTGCACATCCACAAGGAGAACAACGTCCTTTTCCCCCGGGTCTTCGCCGCCGTTGAGAAGCTCGAAGCCGCCGGACCGGCGGCTCAGTTCCAGACGAAGGTCGCAATGGACTCAGCGGCGAGGTCGTAGCGGAAAGACCGGCCGCCATCGCGGACGGCGAAGGACTGCCGGCCGCCCCACGTCAGCACGATCAGGACCTTCGACCCGCCGGGATTCCGGATCGCGACGTCCACGATCGATCCCGCGCCGTATGACTGCGACCCGATCCGGCGGGCGCCGGGCCGGATGAACTTGCTGGCGTGGCCCAGGATCGCGTGTTCGACGTTGCGGTCCACGCCCGACCCGTCCGGCCGCACGGTCACGACCCCGCGGTCGCCCTTCGTCGTCGCCCGGGCCAGCGGCCAGAACAGGACGCTCCGGGCCCCGTTGCGCAGGTTCCCGATCAGCCACACGGCGGTCATGTATTTCAAGTTTTCGTTCCACTTCGTCGACCAGTCCCCGCTCGTGACCTCGGTGAAATACACGTCCTTGTCCGGGTGCGCGAGCCGGACGGCGTCCATGGCCTCCGGCCGTCCGCCGTACCCGTGGAACGCGGTCCCCGCGACCCAGCCCCGGGCCACGGGGTCGTCGAGCACGGCGATCGGGTACTCGGGGTGGTCCCAGTTGTGGTCCCACACCAGGATCCGGGTGGCCAGCCCCGCCGCCTTGAGCGCGGGGCCCAGCACCTTCACGAACGCGGCCTCTTCCGCGGGCTCCATCCGCATCCCGAGGTACCACCCCGGTTCGTAGTACGGCTCGTTCTGGGGCGTGATCGCGTCGAAGACGAGCCCTTCCGCCGCGTAGGCTCTCAGGAACCGGACCAGGTACCCGGCATAGACGGCGTAGCAGTCGGGCCTGAGCTTGCCCTTCCCGAGATCCTCGCCCGTCTTCATCCACGCCGGCGGACTCCAGGGCGACGCGATCAGGTGCAGGTCCGGGTTCAGCCGCTTCGCCTCCTTCAGGAGGGGTATCTTCCACTTCCTGTCGCCTTCGATCGAGAACCGCCTGAGTTCCGGGTCGGTCTTCCCCTTGGGGCAGTCGTCGTACGTCGGCGGCTTGTCTTCCAGCCCCAGGTTCCCGACCGGCACCCGGAGATACGACAGCGCGATCCCGGCCTCCCGGTCGAAGAGGAGCCGCATGGCTTCGTCCCGCACGTTCCCCTTCAGCCCGGTCCAGATCGCGGGGTCGGTCACCGACGCCCCGAACCCGTCGATCTCCTGGAACGGCGCCGCCTCGTCCACGTCTATGTGCAGGGGCGCCTCGTACCGCGTGGCGGCCATCGCGAGCTCCGGCTGACGGGCGAGCATCGCCGCTTGGTCCCCGGTCGTCAGCCACACCTCGACCGCCCCCTCCGGGCGCCGGCCGGGCGCCGGCCCGGCGGCCGCCGCCAGCAGCGACGCCAGCAACGCCGCCGCACGGAAGCGCGTCATGCGACCAGCCTCAGGACCGCGGCGTCCCGCGGCGGGACGCCCACGCGCAACCGGCCGCCGGGCAGGATACGCGGCCGGGCGCCGCGCACGGGCTTCGCCGCCGAGAACGGGAAGGCCCGGACGGATACCGTGACGCTGACCGGCGAGAGGCGCGGGTTGACCACCCAGAGGTAGCGTCCTCCCTCCCCGTCCCACAACCTGACCAGAGGCGTCCCCGGTCCCCGGCTCGGAGACCACGCGGCGGCCACCGCGGGCGTGCGGCCGCCACGGCAGGCCAACCGGCCGAACCAGCGGCGAGCCGCCTCAGTCGGCCGACGGGCGTAGCCGTAGCCGGGCATCGACCCGACGAGGGTGATCGACCCCTTGCCGTGTCCGCGCTCGACGATCGCGACCGACCCGTCGTCGAACCATCCGGCCGCCGTCGCACCGCGGGGATCGTACGACTGGCGGTACCATCCCGCCGGAAGCCGGCCGCCACGGACCCGGATGGACAGCTCTTCGTGCCGGTCGGCTCCGAACGAGACCGAGGCCCCGGTGCATCCGGCCGCCTCGGCGAACCCCCGGTTCGGCTGGCGCGGATGAGCGTGGGCGGCCTCGTCGAAGTAGCCGAGGCACGCCTCGGCCACGAGGTGGCCGCCGTCCCGGACCCAGCCCAGGATCCCCTCCGCAGTCCCGTCCGCGAGCGCCACCGGATACGGAGCGTACACGATGCGGTAGTCGGACAGGTGGGCGGGCAGGACGAAGTCCGCCTGCACGCCGGCGTCCAGAAACGCGCGGTGCGCGCCCTCGACCGTCCTGGCATATCCGTCCGTGGATCCATGCATCGCCCACGCGTGCGCCTGGGAGTCCTCGAGCACGAGGATGGCGACGTCGCCGAGCACCGGGCCCGACCGGAAGAGCCCCGCGGACGCCGCCTCCCGCGCCCACCGCGCGAGCCCCGCGACCTCGACCGACCGCTCCGTCCGGCTCCCGTCCATTCCGTACCACCCGTAGGCGCCGAAGAGCGGGCCGTCGAGCAGGGGCCGCCACCGCGGGTTCTGGAACGCCCGCGCCCCGCACGCCATCGACTCCAGGCAGTCCAGCCGGATGTACCCCGGGTCGCCCGGCGCGTCCTTCTCGGGCTTGGGGACGCCGGGACTCCGGTTCGTCCACTCCGGCCCCCCGACCGCCTCCGCGCGCCAGACCACGCGCCCGCGGGCCGCCGACCGGGTGAGGTCCGCGGACAGGAGGTGCGGAACCCGGTTCCCGAACCACCACGTGTACCCGAACAGGTCCACGGCCTCCGCGGCCCGGAAGTCGTCCCCGGCGCACGGCACCAGATCCGCGTGCGTCCGGCCGTTCCCGTGCGCGGCGACCGGGTGGCCGGGGTCGTGCCGCTTGAGCACGTCCGCCCGCCAGCGCATCCACCGGAAGGCGTGCTCGACCTGAAACCTCGCCGCGTCAAGGAAGTCCGGGTAGAGGGCCACGTACCGGGGCAGCTCGGCGTCCTCCCAGGACGCGATCCCGTACCGGCGCCACCGCCGCGCGACCTCGCGGGGATCCTTGTGCCGCGCCTTCAGCCAGGCGCGGAACGCCCGCTGGGTCGCCGCGCAGAAGCAGAGCCGGTCGGGGGTGTAGTGGCTGCACTCGTTCCAGATGTCGTATCCGAACAGCCCCGGGTGGCCGCGGTACCGCCGGGCCATGGCCGCCAGGAACCTCTCCGCCCGGTCCGCCACCTCGGGCCAGTCGAGGCAGAGGACGAAGTCGCCGCCGACCGCGCACGAGACGTGCATCTCGCTGTCGCGCTTGCGCCCCCGGCGATCCTCGATCCGGCACCGCGGCAGCCTCCGGATCAGCCAGTCCGGCGCGTCCACGATCATCTCGGCCAGGACCGTCCGGATCCCGTGCTTCGCCGCGAGATCGAGGTGGCGGTCGTAGTCGTCCCAGTCGTACTTCCCCGGCGCGACCTCGACCGCGTTCCAGGGCACCCAGTGGCGGAAGAGCGTGTGCCCGTCGGCCGCCGCGACCGCGTAGTCGCGCTCCCAGTCGCCGCGCGGGGGGTTCGACTTCCGGAAGTAGACCGCCCCGAACCGGAAGGTCCGGGCCTCGGCGAACAGGATTTCCCGGATCCCGCTCACGGAGCGGCGAACGCCGCCGCGAGGAAGATGTACGCAGCCTCGTAGTAGATGCCGTTCTCGGTGACCTCCCAGCTGTTCTCGGGCCAGCCCGTCGACCAGTCGCGGTAGCTCTTCATCGGCGGCTGTCCCTGCGGCGGGACGATGTCGTGGTCCAGGTGGGCGTCCGGCCCCCGGTCTGGCTTGTAGAACATGTTCGGCCCGCCGGGGACGAACCCGGGCGCGGGCCCCCAGCGCGAGGCCTCCCCGTCGTAGAGCGTGGAGCCGCCGCCCATCCACCCGTGGTAGAAGGACATGCACGACCGGCCCACGCCCGCCCGGGCCCCCCGCTCACCCATGTTGGAGAGGTAGACGAGGTTCAGGGGGTTGCGGCCGTGGAGGTAGTGCAGGTACTCGGCGGCCCGGGCCCGATACGCGACCGCCATCGTCGGGTTCACCCCGAGCTTGACCGCCCACAGGCACAGGCTCCCCCACCGGGCCTTCATCGCGCTCGAGCCCCAGCAGTAGTGGCCGTCCCACATATAGGCGAGGTACGGGTCGTCGTCGGTGACCTCCACGACCGTCCTGACCCCGGCGGCCAGCGTCTTCTTGATGGCCGAGACCACCTTCGGCGTCGCGCCCGGCGCCTGCGCGTAGATCACGAATCCCACCTCGAGATCCCGGGAGGCGCTCGCGTCGAAGTAGTTCCTCGTGATCGGGTGATGGTCGTCCTTCTTCCGCGGTGCATGGCGATCGTAGAGCCGGTCGACGAAGCTCCGGAACCGGCGCTCCCCGGTCAGCCGGAACAGCTCCGCCGCCGCCGCGATCCGGCGGTCCTGGTCGTCCGCGTCGTCCACGTTCGCGTCTACCTGGTCAAAGCCGCGGTGGCGGTACCGGACGTTCTTCGGGTTCTTCTCGAGCCAGCCCCAGGAGCGCAGGGCCGCCTCCCGGAGAGCATGGGCGTAGCCGGGGTACGCCTGCTCGTACGCGGGAAAGAGCTGGGCCGCCTGCGCGCACGCGCGGGCGAGCGACGAGGCCGCCGGGGACGAAACTCCCGCTTGGTACCTCGGCGCCCGGTCCACGTCGGGCGGTGACCCGCCGTCGCCGCCGGTCACCCCCACCGTCGTCGCCACGCTCCCGTCCGGGTACTGCGTGCGCAGGATCCAGTCTAGCTCCCACTTGATCTCGTCAAGGAGATCCGGGACGCCGTTCCCGGACTCCGGAATCCCATTCGCGTCGCCGAACACGGCCGGGAACCACTCCACCGCGGTCAGGAGATCGAACAGCGTCAAATACGTGAACGGCACGTACTTGCGGTAGTCGCCCGCGTCGTGCCATCCCCCGTGGACGTCGCGGGGATGCCCGGTGGGAGTTCCCGCGAACTCCTGCGCCTCGCGATCCTGGCCGGGCCCCACGTGGCAGGCCTGGTGATTCCAGTTCCCGCCGAACTGCCCGGTCAGGTCGGTCCCGCACCGCTGGTAGTAGTAGCTCCGGCACGCCGCCCGAAGCGGAGCCGCGTAGACGTCGTCCCCGATCCGGAAGTCGAACGACCGCGACCCCGGCCGGGTCCCGCCGGGCACCTGCACGAAGTAGGTGCCGGGCGCCGTGACCGCCGAGAAGTCGCCGTGCCACGCCCGGTCGCCGGATTGCTCGTGGACGGTCCCCGAGTTCCAGACCGTGACCGGCCCCGCGAAGACGGTGACCCCGTCGGAGGACCGCCGGATAAGAAACGTCTTCCCCGGCTCGAACGACCCCCACGCCGCGGCGTTGAAGCCTCGTATGGGTTGCGCGAAGACCACGCTCTTCGGGTCTGCCGGCCGCCACCCGAACTGGTCCACGACGATCGTCTCCGCGAGCCCCGCCGGGGTCGCCGCGCGAGTCCCGATATGGGGGAGGAATGCGGCCGAAGACAGGACCAACACCACCAGCCGGGGGTTCATCGATATGCCTCCTTGCGGTGACCGATACGCAGGACCAGCACGCCATCCGTCGTCTTCGAGTAGATGACCCGGTAGTCGCCCGACCGCAGGCGGAAGAGTCCCTTGAACTCGCCGGAAAGGGGGGTGCCCACGGGCGGATTCTTTGACAGTTTCGACTCGATATCGTCGAGCACCTTCCACGCCGCCTGCCGGTCCAGTCGCTTCAGGTCCTTCTCGACCGAAGCCTTGTATTGGACTCTACCGGGCAAGTCGTCGCCTCAGCTCCGCCCCGGAGATGACCTCGTCACTCCGATCATGCAGCCGCTCCAGCGCCGCCTCGTAGTCGGCATGCTCGGCCAGGTACACCTCGAGCGCCTTGCGCACCAGGTAGCTCTTCGGCCGCTCCGTGCGCTCCGCCAGATGATCCAGCGCCTTCGACAGCTCCTTTGGGATCCTCATCGACATCATCGTTGGCATGCTTTCACCCCCAGCCCAAGTATAACCCTGTGATACACGGAGATACAACCCCCGGCTTTCACCGTTCCTCTACCGGAACGCTCGGACGCTGGGGAGCAGGCGCCATCGTGAGCGCCACGATGGCGGGGGCTATCCCGCGCGATGCCGCGGTCAGCATCACGGCGCCGGGGTTGCGCGTGGCTTGGACGAGCACCAGGCAAAGCCCGTTGAACGCCTTGCGCTTCGTCGCCCGGTCCGGCTCGTGGCTCGACGGGTTGCCGTTGCCGACGCCGATGATGCGGCCGGGGCCGGTGACCGAGAACGAGACCTCGTTGTCCGCCGTGGGCACGACCCGGCCCCTCGCGTCCACGATCTCGACCCGGATCACGGACACATCCTCGTTGTCGGCATTCAGGACAGAGCGGTCCGGCACCAGCCGCACCGCCGCCGGCGCACCCGTGGTCTCCGTGATCTCGGACGTCACTTCCGCGCCCTTCACGAATCCCTTCACGACCAGCGATCCCGGGGCGTACGGCACGTCCCAATCGACCCGCGACAGCGCATCGACCTTCTTCCTACCCGCGCTGGCCCCGTTCACCAGGAGTTCCACCTCTTCCGTGTTGGCGTAGCACCGCACGTTGACCGGCTTGCCCGGCTCCTTGCCGTCCGGGTTCCAGTGCGGGAAGGCGTGCACGCTCGGGCTCTTCCCCCACCAGGCCTTGTAGTACCACGCGTCGTCCTTCGGGAAGCCGCAGGTGTCCAGGAACCCGAAGTGGGAGCTGATGCACGGCCAGTCGTAGGGCGAGGGCTCGCCCCGGTAGTCGAACCCGGTCCAGACGAAGGTGCCGGAGACGAACGGCCGGGTGGCCGCCATCCACCAGCAGTACTGGGTGTGGTCGTTGTAGTTGGAGCAGAATCCGGCCGTGGTGTCGGTCCAGTAGATCCCGCGCGTGGTCGTCGTGCTATGCGACTCGGTCGAGACCATGGGCATCCCGGGGTGCGACTGGTGGAACTCGTCGTACCCTTCGGGGTTGTAGTTCGTGCCCTGGACATCCTCGACGAGGGACAGCCCCTTCCCCCACATCTGGCGCTGGTTCATGGCCGAGGTGACCGGCCGGGTCCCGTCCCAGCGCCGGATCACGTCCCGGATCGCGGCCCCCTGCCGGCGGGCCAGTTCCGTGCCCTGGTGGCCCTCCTCGTTGCACGTGGACCAGATCACGATGCTCGGGTGGTTGCGGTCCCGGCGGACCATGGACTCCACCTGGGCGAGTATGCCGGCGGAGTCTCCGAGGTGCCGGTTCTCATCCATGACCAGCATCCCGACCCGGTCGCACGCGTCCAGGATCGCGGGGCTGGGCGGGTGGTGCGAGCACCGGTAGCCGTTCACCCCCCACTTCTTGAGCCTCTCGATCTTGTACCAGTTCAGCCGGTCGGGCAGGGCGACTCCGACGCCGGCGAAGTCCTGGTGGTTGCACGTGCCCTGGATCTTGACCGGTTTGCCGTTGAGGAAGAAACCCTTGGCGGCGTCGAACCGGATCGTGCGAATGCCGAACGGGGTCTCCAGACTGTCGGCCTCCGCGTCTCCCGCCCGGACCATTGTGCGAACCGCGTAGAGAGCCGGGGTATCGAGCGACCAGAGCACGGGGTTGGCCACCCGGAGCGACTGAACGAGCTCGGTCGCCGACCCTGCCGCGATCCGCCTCCGGGTCTCGGCACGGCCCACCTCGCGCCCCGCCGGGTCCATGACCGTGCTGACGAGGACACAATCCTTTGCCTCGGAGCCGTCGTTCCGGACCGTGGTCCCGATCCTGATCTTCGCGCCGCCCGGCTTCACTTCCGGCGTAGAGGCGAAGACGCCCCAGTGCCCGACGTGGACGGGATCGGTCTTGACGAGCCGGACGTGCCGGTAGATACCGCCGCCCTCGTACCACCAACCTTCGTCCTGGGACGCGTCGCACCGGACGACGAGGACGTTGCGGCCCCCGCACTCCGCCGCCGCGGTCGCGTCGAACGCGAAGCTCGTGTACCCGCTCAGGTTGCCTCCCAGGTAGACGCCGTTGAGCCAGACCGTGGCGTCCCGGTACACGCCGTCGAACTCGATCGAGATCCTCTTCCCCCGGTCCGATTCCGGGAGCGCGAAGGTCCGCCGGTACCAGCCGACGCCGTGGGCCTTGTAGCCGTGACCGCGCTCGCCGGCCGAATTGAACTCGCCCTCGACCACGTAGTCGTGGGGAACGTCCACGCGCCGCCACCCCGAGTCGTCGAATCCCGTCGCGACCCACGGAGCATCCGTGGTCTTGAGCTTCCTGAGCCCCCGGTAGACGGCGGCAGGCCCGATCCGGCACGGGCCGGCGCCCGAGTTCTCGACAAGGACCAGGAGCGTGTTCGGGCCGCCCTCCTTCCAGCCGGGCGCCAGCCCGAGTTCGAACGGCTCGTTCCACCCGTTGTGTCGGCCGATCCGGATCCCGTTGAGATAGAACACCCCGTCGTCGTCCACCATCGTGAACCAGATCGCCCGATCCGGGCCGACCCCGTCGGGCAGGTCGGTCCGGAACCACACGAACTCCTTGCGCCCCGCGAGAACGTCCTCGTCCACGGCGACCGCTTGCCAGCCGGTGGCGGACGGTTTCGGCAGGGAAATCTTCATCGGATCGTCCCCGGAGACCTTCCCGGCCACCGGCAGTACCTGCCACCCTGCGACGGGGACACCCTCCGGCAGGACCGAGAAGGTCCCCGTCTCCCCCGCCCGGAACCGCCATCCCTCGTCCAGGCTCAGCGTCTCCCGCGCTTCCGCCACGGAGCACGCGGTGATCACGACGGACAGCGCAACCGCGATGGGACCGGGCGTTCTCATGCGCGTTTCCTCCTCAGCACGACCATGTTGAGACCGGCCAGGTTCCGGATCGGGCGCAGGCTCGACCGCTCGAAGACGCCCACGAGATCGAACCGGCCGTTCTTCTCGAGCAGGCCCAGGAGCTCGGCTCCCCCGTACGCCTTGGTGATTCCGCGCTCGACGAAGGTCCGGCGCCTCACGCCGTCCCGGACATCCATCCGGATCGTCTCCCGCGAGGTCTGCGCGAACGCGTCGGCGAGCTCGGCCAGGTACGACGTCCTGACCAGGATCCCGCCCCGCCTCCTGACCCAGCTCTCGCCGTAGCTGGCATCCGTTCCGGCCCGCAGGAACGGGAAGTTCTCGATCAGGTAAAGGCTTCCGGGATTGAGGGATTTCCCGACGGACTCGAGGTGCGCGAGGAACTCGCGGTTGCTCGAAAGCGCCCCGAGACTGCCCATCATGATGAGGGCCAGGTCGGCCCGGGGCCTGAGCCGGAACTCCCGAAGATCCCCGCGGACGGTCGAGATCCGGACGCCCGCGGCTTCGCCGCGTTCCCGGAGATGCCGAAGCATGGCGGCGTTCCCGTCGAGGCCGATGCAGTCGTACCCCCGGCGGGCGAACTCGCGGAGCTGGAAGCTGGGGCCGCAGCAGATGTCCAGGATCCGCCTGACCTTCCGGCGCGAGTGCCGGCGCACGAAGCGTTCGATGAGGCCGGCCTGCTTCGCCGGGTCGAAGAAGCTGAACGCTATCTCGTAGTAGACCGGGTTGTCGTAAAGGCCCTTCACTTGGCCGGGCCGTCGGTCCGGAAAGGCAGCGCCGGCATCCCGTTGCCCCCATAGAAGTTGCAGACCATGAAGGCCGCCCAGGCATACCGGACGGCGACCGGGTCCGGGACCTGCGGCGAGGACACGACCACGGACCGGCCGTCGATCCGGGCGTCGCCCCAGGCCCACTTCCCGTCCGCGCCCCGGATCGAGAACCCGGCCAGCGGCTTGGCATCCATGGACACGAGCCCCTCCTCGGCGTGATCGAACTCGATCCGGATCGCGGCGCCTTGCCTTTTCATCTCCCGGTAGACGGGACCGGACGCCTCGACCTGCATTTTGTAGGTCCCCGCCTCGGCCGCCAGCGCCAGCCGGGCCCCCACGTCCTGCTTGTTCTTGGGGTGGATGTCCTTGGACTCCCCGATGTCCACCGCCGTCGCCAGGCCGGTTGCCGGAACGCCGCGCGAAACCAGCCACTGCGCCTCGCGCAGCTCGGCCCACGCGTCGTCGCCGGGATTGGGGTTGGGGTCCCCGAACCCCGCGAGCTGGACGATGTAGAAACCGAAGTCCCCGACCCCGAACCTCATCCGCCAGTCGCGGATGAGCGCGGCGAGCAGGCGCCGGTACTGCTCCGCGCGGCCGACGTTCGACTCGCCCTGGTACCAGATCGCGCCCTTGATCGCGTAGGGCAGGAGCGGGGCGATCATGCCGTTGTATAGGACCGTCACGACGTGCGGGTTGTTCGGGTCCGCGGAAGGGGGCGGCGGCAGGTCCCGGAGCGCCGGGCCCGCCCGGTACCGCCAGTCGCCGGCAAGGGAAACGGGAGCAAGCGCCGGATCCCCCCCGGCTTCCAGGGACATCTGCTCCGGCTTCCCCCAGATTCCGCCCGCCCCGCCCGTGTCGAGGACGCGGACCGCGATCGTGTTCTTCCCTGCCTTGAGCACGCCCGCGGGGACGGCGTAGTCCCGGGGCGTGTCGTAGCGGTCGAGCTGTCCGACCAGGTTGCCATTGACCCAGGTCGTGTCCCGGTCGTCGATCGGCCCCAGGTGCAGGACTCCGGCCCGGCCCGCCCACCCGGCCGGCAGGTCGAGCTCGAGCCGGAACCAGACCACTCCGTCGAAGTCCGGAAGTCCCGCCTCCTCCCATTTCGCCGGCAGCCGCATGGTCATCCACTCGGTCACGTCCAGGGACGCCGCCGCCCATGCGGTCTTCTTCGACCCGGGGTCCTTCGTCGCGTACCACTTGTCCATCCTGTCGCGGTACTTCGCCGGGCCCAGCCGGTGGTCGGCGGCCGCGGCCGCGAGGCCGGCCACCACCTTGTCGAAGTCGTGCACGGGCTTCAGCCCTTCCTTGCTCACCCACGCCTCCGCGATCGTGCCGCCCCACGACGTGTTGATGAGCCCGACCGGAACCTTGAGATCCTGGTGGAGCTTCCGGCCGAAGTAGTAGGCGGCCGCGGAGAATCCGCCCCAATCACCCACCCCGATCGTGGTCGGACTGCACACGCTCCAGCTCCCGTCCACGGTTTCCTGCGGCTCGAACGCGACCAGGTGGGGCACGGTGAAGAGCCGGATGCCGGGATAGTCCGCGGCCGCGATCTCGCGTTCGGGATTGCCCGCCGCCCCGATGCCCTGTTCCATGTTCGACTGGCCGGAGCATACCCAAACGTCGCCGACCATGATGTCGACCAGCTTGACCGTCTCCTTCGCCGTTGCGACCTCGAGGTCGAAGGGACCCCCCGCCGGGAACGGTCCGACCACGGCCTGCCATCGGCCCCGGGAATCAGCGCGGGTCGAAACCTCGACCCCCTGGAACCGGACGGTCACCTTCGTCCCCTTCCTCGCCCAGCCCCAGACCGGGATCTTGGCGTCGCGCTGGAGCACGGCGTGGTCGGTGATGAGCGGATGCAGCAGCAGCTTGGTCGTATTGGCCGCCGCCGCGCGAACCGCCGCCGCCGTGGCCGCGAGCGCGGCCAGCGCGACAACGGCAATGGTCAGGACTCTCATCGTTTGGGCCTCCGGTCAACGGGCTGGATGATTCCCGCGTGGATCTCGCAGACGCGCGGGTTCGTGGCCTTGGCCGCCTCGACGAGCCAGGGGTCCGGGATATCCGTCACCTTCACGAATCCGTTGAACGCGGTCTCGCGGTCCCCGCGCCCCGTGATCGGCTCGTCGATCCACTGGAACCAGTGGCCCCCGATGAAGTAGGGAATGGCGGCCAGCGCCTCGGTGTAGAACCGGTAGCCGACCGCGCGCTCCTCGCGATTCGCGACCGGCACCGCGGTCGTCAGGAGCCCGTCGTCGAGGCTGTTGAACCCGTACTCGCCGATCAGGAACGGCTTCCTCGCCAGCCGCTGGTACCGGTCGAACTCCTCCCGCCACGGCTCCTCGTCGTAGTGGTTGAACGAGACGACGTCCATCCAGCGGCCGCACGCGGCCACGACCTCGTCCGGCCGGTTCCCGCCGTGCAGGCGGCTGCCGAGGACGAGGTGGTTGGGGTCGGCCGCCCGGACGGCTTCGCCCCAGATCCGGTACCAGGCGTCGGCCAGCTCGCCCCGGAACGCGGCCGCGTCGGACAGCGCCGTCGCGCTCGCGCGTTCCCCCCTCGGGAACCGGAGGGTCTCCCACGAAGTCGCGCTGACGCTCCACGCCAGGTCGAGCCGCGCCAGCTCGCCGTACTTCCCCCGGAGCGTCTCGATCCAGCGCGCCCGCGCCGGGAGCGCGGCGTCGGCTTCGAGCACGAGCCGTGGCACGCTGGCCCAGTCCACCTCGTTGTCGACGAAGTGCCCGACGCACCAGGGATCGTCCTGGTATCCCGCCAGCTTCGCCGCGACGCGCCGGGCCTCCGCCGGGAAATCCGGGTGGAACGGGTCGTGGATCTTCTCGGTCGCCTTCGGAGTCTTGACCTCCCACGTCGGGGGGCCGATGGTCACGTACGCGAGCTTCTTCATGCGGAACAGCCGCTCGTCCGACCAGTTGCCGATGGACGAGCACTGCCACGCGAGGAGGCGCGACATCGCCCGCCGGAGCCCCTTGTCGTCGAGGTCTTCCGGCCCCCACTTCCGGATCAGGTTCGCCCGGTAGAACGACGGCGCCCCTCCCTTCGGATGGTACTTCCCGTCCCACCAGAATCCCCACGCGCCCGCGAGCGGGCCCTGTTCGGGCGGCCACCACGAATACGCCGCGCGCACGGAGTCGTCCGCGCGGGGGGAACTCCACGGCCCCACGCAGTCGATGCCGGTCAGGTAGAACAACCGTCCGTTCGGCGCGACCAGCCACCAGCGGCCCTCGATCTCCTCCGTCCGGAAGAACCCGGACGCCCGGCGCGCCGGGCCCTTCGCCCAGGCATGCCACGTGTCGAAGACGGACGCGCGCTTCGCGGCCGTGAGTTCCGCCATCTCGCGCCGGTCGGCAGCCTTGAGATCGGCGTCCTGGTGCACCTTGCCCGGCCATTCGAGGTTGGCCCTTTGACCCCACCGGTCCACCCACCCGGTCGATGCGATCGGGTTCGCGAGCGCGAGCCGGTAGAGGCCGAGCCGGACCGGCGCCTTCTGCCCCTCGATCCCGATCCAGGCTTCCGCGATCGCCCCCGTGTCCGCGCGCCCCCACGCCGAGGTCCGGCCGCCCCACGGGAGCGCCGGCCACTCCCACCCCAGCGTGTACCGGAGATGGAAGAGGCGGACCGGCCAGGTGACCCGCCGGTTCGGGGGAATTGCGACGGAGAAGTGCGCGACCTTGCCGTCCTCCCAGGTGTCCGGAGCGCTGCGGACCGAGAACGAGACCCGCACCTCGGCGGCTTCGCGGTTCTCGACGTCGAGGACGGCGTCCTCCCAGCCGTTCCAGTCCGACCGCGGGATCTCGGCGGGGACGTGCAGCACGAGGCCCCGCCAGGCATCGCCGCCCGGGAATGTGACCTCGGCGCCGTCAGTGAGCGCGGAGGCCGACAGGCCGGAGGCCCGGGCCCCCGCCAGGACCGCGGGGGACGAGAAGTCGATCAGGGTCGAATCCCCTGCCGCGAGCGCGGACGCCGCCACCAGCAGTCCTGCCAGGTTCATGTCCGCCCGATTATACCCCCGGGCTGGCGGAAGTCAGTTCAATTAACCGTGGTACGGAAGCAGGCACAGCCGGAAGTCTGGACCCCGGTCACGGGCACGGTCCACCTGAGCCAGCGGGTTCCCGCGACGGGGTTCCCGCCGGAGAACGATGCCGCGGCTGGCATGGTGGGCGAGGCCAGGGTCGAATACGCGACCGCCGGCGTCACGCCGTCCGTGTTCCCGCAGTCCAGGGCGGTCGCCGCGGCCTCGGGGACGAACGTCATCCCCACCGGCACGGCATCGGTGATGACGAACGTGAAGGCCGACGCCGATGAGTAGTTGCTCCAGCAGACCTTGAACCGGACCGTGTCCCCCGACGCCGCCACGGTCAGCTTCGGCTCCTTGAACAGCTTGACATCCGCCCCGACGACGTTGACGACGCCGACCCCCGTGATCGAACCGTCGTTCGTGTCCATCGCCACGATGGCGCTAAGCCCAAGCTTGCTGAAGGTCACATTGATGAAGATCCGGACCCCGTTGTTGTTCGCCCCGGGACACCCGCCGGTGGCGCTGGTCCAGACGAAGTTGTACCCGTCCATCCCCGAGGACTCGATTTTGGCGGCAGGATCCGTCGAGGTGAAGCTCGTCGTGCCGCAGTAGTCCTCCTTCGTCTGGGCCGACGAATCCAGCACCACGACCGTGATCCAGAAGCTCTGCCCGCTGTATACAACCGGGGGCGTGATGATGGCGTAGTGCGTGCCCGTTACCAGGAACGGCGCCGTGTAGCCCTTCTGGGACAGGTTGCATTGAATGTACTGGGCGACCATGGCCGCGCCGGTGAGCGACAGGACCCGCCAGTTGCGCTTGGTGGGCGACGAGATCATGGTCAGGTTCGTGAACGAGACGCACTCATCCGCCGCGTTCGTCGTGTAGGTCGCGCTCGCGCCGTCGTCGCTCTGCATCCGGACGACCATGGCTCTCTTCGGGCAGAAGAAGCTCAGCGTCTGGACGGGGGTGTCCCCGGCGACATCGCCCTGGTTGCAGACACAGCCGCCCTTGGTCGGCTCGTTCGTCGACTGGTTGAACCAGAACTCGGAACCCGTCTGGCCGCCCGTGACGGAATGCAGCATCGATCCTCCCGCGCAACTGCGCTCCGAGTAGGCCCCGCTCTGGACCTGGATCGGACCTCCGTTCGTCACCTTGATCTTGAACAGGAAGAGGGAGCTGTTGTCGAACTCCGTCCCGATGAACGGGTAGATGTCCGGATTGCCCGGGTTCGCGATCCCCCACGGGACCGTATGGGTCCCGAACTTCACCCAGGACCCCGAACTCCCTGCCAGCTGGGACGGCACGAGCGGCGGCACCTGGGGGTTGTCCGGCACGTACCGCCAGATCTCGTAGTTCGCGTCGGCGACCCCGCAGTTGCCGATGATCACCTTGGGGTAGCCGTTGATGAGGAACCCCTGCGTGATGCCGTAGAAGCTGCCACCACCGGAGGTCGACATGAGCGCGCCGGTTTCCCGGGTCGGCGCCATATGCCCGAAATCGTTCGCGCAGGCGCCGCAGCAGCACGCCAGGTTCGCGTTCGTGTTCATCCCCTCGTTGACGATGAGCTGGGTGTCGGAAGACACCGTACGCCACGGCCCATCGTCGGTCTGAAGCGTCCCCATGTCGTAGGCCGCGCTCTCGCCGTCGATGTCCCAGGTCCGCTGGTACGTCCAGACCAGGTTGGCAATGTCCCATTTGAACAGGTGGACGGTCGTCTGCTGGGTCGGGACGTAGGCGCCGTACGGGTCCGCGCCCGTGTTGATGAGCGTGAGCGACATCCCGTACCCGGCGGCGGTCGGCGCGGTGTTGTCGCAGGCGCGCCACATGTAGTGCATCATCCCCGTGTAGCTCAGCGTGGACGCCGGCGCGTAAGTGTGGTAGTCGTCGCCCACCTGCGACATGTAGGTCAGCACCTGCCAGAGGACGGGCGCGTTGGACGTGATCTTGTAGATGGTCTCCATCGGAAACGCCGGGCAGTTGGTCTTCCAGTACGTGGGATCGTACTTCGCCGGGGCACGCTCCGCCTTGCATCCCCCGAATCCGCCGCCCGGGATGGTGGCCGCGCCCAGCCCGCACGAACCGGCTCCCGG
>Ga0315294_10001309_pt1 | contig 26987 bp, 15 predicted proteins | sample YL17G13_40_MG_FD_203626 | JGI IMG/M metagenome (GOLD analysis project Ga0315294, IMG submission 203626) | Sediment microbial communities from Yellowstone Lake, YNP, Wyoming, USA - YL17G13_40 | ecosystem: Environmental > Aquatic > Freshwater > Lake > Sediment | place: USA: Wyoming | collected... | reverse complement strand
CGCTCCCCAATCTCCCGGTAGAGCGGCAGCGCTTCATCATAGGCCTGCTGCGCACCCTCAAGATCGGCCAGCCGCAGCCGCAAGTCGCCGAGGGACAACAGGCAGTTGGCTTCCCCCAGCCGCTCCCCAATCTCCCGGTAGAGCGGCAGCGCTTCACCATAGGCGTGCCGCGCGCCCTCAAGATCGGCCAGCCGCAGCCGCAAGTCGCCGAGCGCTCTTAGCGTGTTGGCTTCCCCCGGCCGCTCCCCAATCTCCCGGTAGAGCGGCAGCGCTTCATCATAGGCCTGCTGCGCACCCTCAAGATCGGCCAGCCGCAGCCGCAAGCCCCCGAGGGACAACAGGCAGTTGGCTTCACCCTGGCGGTCCCCGATTGCACGAGCAGACTCAAGTCCCAGTGTTACGATTGCACCCGCATCCCGGAGCCGGTCGAGGTTGACCGCGGCGTCGCACGCGTCGGATGCCAGCGTGGCCCCCGTAGCCACCCTCTCATGCGGTCCGCGTGCCCGCCTCGGCCGGCCCAAACAGGCCAGCGCATTGGGCAATTCCGCCGCGAGCACCCACTGCACGCCACGCGCGTTGGCGCGAAACATCTCTGGCAGCAGTGAGCGGTAAAGGTGAGACAGCACCTGAAGCGCGGCGAGCCCGCAGCGATCGCGATCCTCGCCAGAAAGGTGGCGAGCGGCATAGAGCAGGACCACAGGCAGCAGGGTCACCCGGCCGGATTCCCCGCGCTCGGCCAAGGAGTGCCTTACCAGGTCCCCGAGGGCATCCTTGTAGTCAAAGTCCGCGATCTTGCTGAGCGCTTCGGGTAAGGCTCCCGCCGGCAGCAGGGAGAGTATGCCCAGCAAGCGAACGGCCTGCGGATTGAGCTCCAGAAGCTTGTGCACTGACAGGTCCAGGGACCGGGTCACGCTATTGAGCGCCCCCCGATCCACATCGCTCACCCCCTCTATCGCGAGCACATGGTCCGGCTCGCCCGCCAGGGCCTCCCTGATCTCGGACAGGGACATAACGGGATGATGGGTGGCGACAATGGTGAGGGCCAGTGGGTGGCCTCCCAGAATCTGGAAAATGGCAAGGAAATTCTCGTCCCCCTCGAGGGCAGATGCAACCGAACGTTCTTGAGAGTTCTCTGCGAAGAGCTTGGCCGAGTCCTCAAGCCCAAGCTGGGTCAACACTTCAACCTGCTCCGGCACCGGCATCCCGCCACCAATCGGCTCGTGTGAGGTTACCAGCAGCTTGAGCCGGGGCGCTCGTTGCAGGAGCAGGGCGATGAGGTCCCGCACCGCCGCGCGGTCCCGGCTCATGGGGTCCTCGAGGTTGTCGAGGATCACCAGGCACTCTCGTCCTGCGAGAGACCTTGCCAGCTGCTGGTCGTCCTCACAGCGCACCTGAAAGGCAAGCGCGATCTCCCCCCGGAGGGCTTCCGCAGACGGAACCTTCCTTAAGTCTACGAAGCGAATCCCGTCCGGGAAATGCCGGCGCTCAGCCAACCACCGGCCCACCTCAATGGCAGCTTCCGTCTTGCCGATCCCCGGCGCGCCGCGTACTGTTACCAGCCGGTCGTGGTTAGCGAGAAGGCTGATTATCCTGTGCATCTCCCAGGCTCGGCCCACGAAGTCCGGACGTCGGGCGTGCAGGTTATGTCCGGTTGTCTCCTCACTCTCCTCTCGGGGCGGCCCGACGGGCAAGGCCGAGCATAGGGTGGCCCTGTGCCTACGGTCTTTGGGCAAGAGCACAAATCTGTCGGCCTGCTTCGCGGCGGATTGCTTGAGCCGCGGGTCGGCCAGCACGGCGGCGCGTGCCGACGCGAAGGATGCCCTTACCGTGCGCCCTGCTGCCAGCGCCCCGTAAAAGTCCCTCGCGAACGTGACCGCCGCCTGGTCGAGAACCGGTTGGGTCAGCTCAATCGCCACCACGTGAGGAACACCCGCCGCCGTGAGTGCCTGACCTATGTGCTCCGAATAGCAGGCGCTGACAACGGCCAGCTTCAGACGTCTGACTGCGTCCGTCTCGATGAGCGTCTTCAGTAGGCTATCCGCCACCTGGTGCACCCTGCCGCACCCGTCCTCGAAGGCCAAGGCGCCGGGCGCACCGTGCCCGGAGAGATGCAGCCAGTCACATCCTCTCAGCAGATGGCGGGTCAGCGCTTGCGTGGTCGCGATGTCATAGCACAAGTGGATGGGTATCCGGTGGTCCCGGAACGCATTAGTGATGACCTGGCGTTCAGCAGCAGTGTCGAGTGCAGCGAGCGGCGCCCCGGCCTTCGTCACCAGAGGGTGGGAGAATAGCACCACCAACCTTGGCGCATGGTCGGCCGGAGCTGCCTTTCCCTCATCGTCCGCACCAGGGGCCCGCGCCTCCTCTGGCAGCTTCCCGGTGATGCCCCAGTACAGTCGGCCCACGCACTGATCGAACTTCGACTGGTCGCGGAAGTCAATATACTGCCGTATGCCGAGGAATCCGGGCACTTGCACGTCGCGCAGCAGGACGGGGATCAGCCGACGTTGTACGCCGTCGGGACGGTTCACGAGTTGAAGCGCGCGATAGTATTCGTTCTGAACCCACTTTGACTCGAGCGCCTCCTTCGACATCACGACTACGATGTTGGAGCTGGCTTCCATCCCCCGTTCAAGCGCCTGCGGAAAGAGGTCTCCTGGCCGAATCTGATCTCGATCCAGCCAAACCCGCAGGCCTAGATGTTCAAGAGCCCGCTTCGCTCGGTACACCCATTCCCAATCCTCACTCTTGTAGCTGAAGAACACGTCGAACATATCGGGCTCCCCCGTCGGCAACACTCCAATTGACCTTTTCGGCACCAGGCAGCACTCTTCCTGCCCCGGCAACCTTGCCCGTGCGCCCTTCGCCTTGCCAACCGCTGGTTAGGTAATCCCGAAGCGTCTCCGGGCGACCGCCGCCAACCCGACCCCCCGCTGCGCTTAGCACACCATCACTTACGTGTGACCCGGGATGTTACCCCGGCCGGTAGAGCACTTTGAGGGCCTGCTGGGCGGCGAGCAGGGCGGTGCCCTCGGCAAAACGGCCCAGCGGCAGCTCGACCGTGTTCAGCAGCCCCAGGCGCACCGCCCCCGACTGCAGGCGCTCCATGGCATAGCAGGCGGCCTCCAGGCTGTGGCCCGGGTAGCCGTACAGGATGAGGCCGAAGTGGCGCGGCTCGAAACGGTAGGCCTCATGCGGCACGCCGAAAAGGGCCACGCCCCGGCGCACAATGTCCAGCTGAAACTGCACGCTGGCCGCGCTGCCGGAGCAGTCAATCCCGTAGTCCAGGCGTCCTGCCCCCAGAAAGCTGGCGCCGCCTTCCCGCGGGTCGTGCGCCTCCTCCGCCCCCAGGCGGAGGGCAAAGGCCCGCCGCTCGGGGTTCAGATCAAAGCCCACCACCCGCGCCGCCCCCGCCGAGCGTGCCATCTGCACCGCAATCATCCCCGCCGGGCCCAGCCCGCCCACCGACACCCGCGCCCCTGCCAGCTCGGGCAGCGCCAGGAAGCAGGCCGCCACGCACATCGCCATCTCCAACCCGGCCGCCTCGGCTGCCGGCAGCTCGGGGGGACGCGGCAGCAGGTCGGCCACCGGCACGCAGGCCTTCTCGGCATAGTAGCCGGGCTTGTCTTCCCCCATGGTGCGCCAGGCCACCACCGCCTCCCCCGGCGCCAACTCCCGCACCCCCGGGCCGGTGCTCTCCACCACCCCCGCCATCTCGTGCCCCGGCTGGCCTGGCAGGGCCGGGTAACGGGGAAATCCCGGCCGGTCGAAGATGTCCCGGCCCGCCATCATGGTAATGTCCCAGTGCGGGCAGCTGGCCACCGCCTCCACCCGCACCACTACCTCCCCCGGGCCGGGAACCGGGTCGGGCACCTCGATCAGCGGCGCGTGGCCGGGAGACTGGATCTGCAGTATCTTCATCGCCGTTCACCTGCCGGCCAGCCGGCCCCCTACCAGTCAATCACCATGGCCAGGAAGGGCTGGTGCTGGCGCACCAGCAAGTCGTAGGCCTCGACCGCCCGCGCCACGGGCCAGTGATGCGTGATCTTGTCGAGCACGCGCAGGCGCCCCTGCACCACGCAGCGCAGGGTGCGCTGCAGGCGGGGGCGGGTCCAGCCGCCGGGCGCATAGAGGGTGGCCTCTCGGGCAGTGAGCTGCAGGTAGTCAATCAAGTGGTGCCCCTGGATGTAGTAGCCCCCGGCGACCACGTGCCCGTCGTGGGCCAGGAAACGCAACGAGGCATGAAGCGCCTCGGTACTGGTGAGCGTGTCCACCACCACCGGGGCGCCGCCGGGGGCGAACTCGGCCGCCGCCTGGTCCGCATCCGCCACCTTCGCGTTGACCGTGCGGCTCTCACCCACAGCGGCAAAGGTGCGCAGGCGCTCATCATGTCGGCCGATCAGCAGCACCCGTGCCCCGCGGGCCTGCAGGGTCTCGGCCGACCACAGGCCGACCAGCCCGTCGCCGACCACGATCGCCCGCGTGCCCTGCCGCACCGGTGGCCGGGAGCCGTGGTTGTAGCCCACCTGGGTCAGGACCAGGCCGCTGGCGGCCACCGGGTCAAGCCCGGCAGGCAGCTTGATGGTCTCGCGCTGGTGAGTGATGCTGACGCCTACGTGCCCGGCCATCGGAAACTGCCGGAACGCAATCCTGCCCAGGGTGGCGAAGACCCAGTCGCCCTCCGCCAGGCCCCGCACGTTCCGCCCCACCGCCTCCACCATGCCCACCTTCTGGTAGCCGCCCACCTGGGGAAACGGGGGCGCGCTGGGGCAGCCCTCGACGCGGCCGTAGCCCCGCTCCCCTGCCAGCACCGAGCGCTCGGTGCCGTTGGAGATCATGGAGTGGCGTGTCAGCACCACCACGTCGTCCGGGCCAGGGTCGGGCAGCCCCACCTCCTGGAGCTCCACGCGGTGCGGTGCGATATTGACGATTGCGAGTGCCTTGCGGCTCATGCGCAGCGCCTTTCTGCCGGCAGTGACTCCGGCAACGGTAAACTCGCTTCGCCGTGCCGGGATCGCCTCCCTGCGTCCGGGAGTGCTGGGCCCTCTGAGCGTGGCCAGTCCCAAGGATCAGCGGCTGCAGGCACAAGGGTAGAGGAATCAGCATGCAGCGGCCCGAATTACGAGCATGAGTGGTGCCGCCGGTCAGCGCCGGTAACCTGGCCCCACCTCAGGAGCTGAAGGAGGACAACCATGCTGGGAGTCTGTGGTGTGCTGGGCGGGCTGGCGTTGCTGATCTACCTGGCGCTGCGCGGCGCCAACCTGATGATCATCTCCATCGTGTGCGCGGCCGTGGTCGCGCTGGGGAACGGCCTCTCCTTGAGCGACGCCCTGATGGGCACGTACATGGCGGGCCTGGCCGGCTTCCTGCAGCAGTTCTTCCTGCTCTTTCTATTCGGGGCGATCTTCGGCCGGCTGATGGGCGACAGTGGGGCCGCCAGTTCCATCGCCCATGCCCTGGCCCGCGCCATGGGGGCCGGCCGCGCCCTCCTGATCGTGGTGCTGGCGTCCGCCGTGCTGAGCTACGGTGGGGTGAGCCTCTTCGTCTTGGTCTTCACCATCTACCCGCTTGGCCTGGGGTTGATCAAGCAGGCCAACCTGCCAAAGCGGCTGTTCTGCGGGGCGCTTGCGTTAGGCTGCGGCACGTTCACCATGACGGCGCTGCCCGGCACGCCGGCCATCCAGAACCTGATCCCGGCGCAGGCACTGGGCACGCCGGCGACCGCCGCGCCGCTCGTCGGCACGGTGGCGGGCGTCGTCATGTTCGCCCTTGGCTACTGGTACCTGAGGAGCCAGACCGCCAAGGCCCGGGCGAAGGGCGAGGGCTTTGTTCCCGGCCCTGCTGACACCGCAGCCAGCCTCAGCTTCGACGCGGCGGCGGCGCCCCATTGGGCGCTGGCACTGGTGCCCATGGCTGCGGTGATCGGGATGGTGATCGCTACTCGCAGCCTGCAGCCGCCCTTGGCCTGGGTGAGCGCGGCCTTGGCCCTGGGGTGCCTGATCACGGTGGCGCTCTTCTGGCGGCGGCTGAAGACCCTGGGCAAAACGCTCAGCGAGGGCGCCGGTAACGCCGTGATGCCGATCCTCTACACGAGCTCGGTCATCGGCTTCGGCACGGTGGTGAGCACTGTCCCGGCCTTCAAAGTCTTCGCCACCGCCCTCTCGCACCTGAGCTGGCCGCCGCTGCTGTCGGCCGCGGTGGCGGTCAACGTCATGGCCGGCCTGATGGGCTCTGCCTCCGGGGGCTTGCGCATCTTCATGCAGACCATGGCCCCCGGCTACCTTGCCGCCGGCGTCGATCCGGCGCTCCTGCACCGCATCTCGGCCCTCGCCACCGCGCTCGGCGCGCTGCCCCATTCCGGCGCCGTCGTCTCCATGCTGGCGGTGGTGGGCCTGACGCACCGCGAGGCCTACAAAGACGTCTTCGTGGTGGCGCTGCTGGTGCCGCTGGCCGGGCTGGCGGTGGCGTTGGTGATGGCACTGACCCTCCCCCTGTGAGCAGCGCGTTGGGGGAAGGCCGAGGGCCCGACGCCGCGGGCTGTCGCGGCGGCGTCGCGGCAAAGATGCCGGATGCCTCGGTGCCGTCGCGCCGCTGCCCGCCCCTGCCCCCTGCCGCCAGGCTGGCTGTCTTGGTCGCCAGCGTCCAGCCGAGGCAGCGCATTTTGTCAAGGTACCAGGAGCTTTAGCGAATCTCTGTTTGCATTATAGCAGGGCCTGTCAAGAGGCAGGGAGCAGAGACAGCGCCCGGCAGGTGCCAGTTTAGAGAGCGCCTGAGGTAGGTATGCTGCTGCTGGCATATTCCTTGCTGCTGCTAGAGGTGGATTCCGGTTTGGTCGCCTGGTGCTGAAGGGCAGCATGAGCGCAAGTGCGATCCCGCTCCCGCCTGGGCGCGCTGGTGCATTTGGCGCCGGGCTGGCGTAGGGTGCTGCCACTGGGGGGGAGGTGAGCCTGCGAGCGGAAGCCACGCAGGGTAAGAGGAAAGGCCTGACCCGCAGGGGGCCGAGCTGAGGGGAGAAGACGATGGGCACGGTGAGCAGGACGGTGTGGGCAGCAATCTCGGTCGCCATGCTGGTGGGCGCCTTGTTGAGCACGGGCGCCCTGGCGGCCACCCAGCAATGCGTGCTGGAGGCGGGCGCGTACCAGATGGTAGAGGCCAAGGAGGGCTACCAATGGTTCACCATGGCAGGCTTTGGCGAGCTGCGCGAGCCAGGGACGCCGCGGTTGCCCTCGCGGATCTTTGCCATCGGCTTACCGCCGCAAGTGGTGGTGACGGGAGTGACAGTGCAGGGGTTAGGCGAGGTGCAGCTGCCAGGGACTTATCGCGTGCTGCCCAACCTGCCGGTGCTGCGGGGGGACGAGCTGCCGGCCACTGCGGAGCAGGCGTGGGCAGAGTATGAAGGGCAGCAGCAGGCGATCTACGGGGTCGATGCGCCCTATCCGAGCTCGGTGGGGGAGCTGGTGGCACAGGGAGGCTACCGCAAGTACAACCTGGCCCAGGTGCGGTTCACGCCCTTGCGCTACCTGCCCCGGTCGGGGAGGCTGTACTTCTACCCGCGGGCGCTGGTGACCATCAGCTATGACTTCGTGGTCGGGGCTGCGGGTGCGGACCGCGCCATGCTGGCGGAGCGCATTCCGGAGGTGGAGGCGCAAGCCGAGGAGCTGATGGTGAACTATGACCAGGTGCAAGCCTGGTATGCGGCGGCGGCGGCGCAGGCGATGGAGAAAGAGGGGGCGGCGGCGGTCAAATATGACTACGTGATTCTGACCAATGCCGACTGCGTCTCTGCGGTGAGCAAGCTGGTAGCCTGGGAGCAGTGCAAGGGGCGGAGCGTGCGGGTGGTGGACATCGCCACCATCCCCGGGTACGCCGACGGGTACTACTCGGTGATCCGCGAATTCCTGCGGCAGCATCTGTACGAGTGGGGGATCCGGGACGTGCTGTTGGTCGGGGAGTACCATCCCGTTACAGTTGGCAAGGCCCCAAACGTTATTACCTATCCCTGTGTTCCCGCGGTGCATGTGGGCGATAATTACTGCCGCAATCACTGTGACTACTACTATGCCGAGCTCTCGCAGCCGGACAACCGCTCCTGGGACGCCGATGGCGATGGTTGGTACGGCGAGCCGGGTGACGACAAGAACGATTTCTATGCCGAGGTGAAGGTGGGCCGCATCCCGATCTGGCGTCCGGAAACGGTGGCCGGCATCTGCAATCTCATGATCGCCCTCGAGGATTCGCCGGTGACCAGCTCGGCCTACCGGCGGAACGCGCTGCTGCTGGCCGGCTTCTGGGACGATTCTTACGACACGGCTCCCCTTATGGAGGAAATGCTGGCCCACTTGCTCATCCCCGACTCCTGGGGCTTCACACGGCTCTATGACCCGAGGAGCAGCCGCCCCCGGGAGGGTGATCTCACCCTGGACAACGTATTGGCCACCTGGCAGAGCGCCGCCTACGGTTACGTCTGCTGGACAAGAAACGTGATGAGCGACCAAGACGCAGTGAGCATGAGGTTAATCATGCCCTCCTTTGTCTTCGGGGCCTCGGACTATTCAGCCGGATACCCCCTCCCCGCTCCCTACCCACACTATAACGGCGAGGTGGGCGTGCTCTCAGAGATGATGTGGCAAAACATTGCTGGAGCCGTCGGCTGCCAGCGGCTGATTCCGTGGGCGTGGTGGCTCAGCCCGCCCAATGACGGCGAGACCTGCACCTTCACCTACCTGTTTTCCAATCGCTTTTGCACCGCGGGCCAGAGCGCCGGCTGGTCTTTCAACGATGCGCTGCGCAACATGTACTACACGTACGGCTGGAGCAGCTACGAATGCTGCTCATGGACGCTCTTCGGGAACCCGGACCTGTACCTGACCCAGCACCCGACTAACCTGCCGGACCTGCGCCCAGGGATGCCCAGCAGCGGGTGGTATGATGCCATCACCCCCACCAGCAGCCCCGGCACCCCCACCAGCTGCCCGCTGCCGACGCGGCTGCCCGGCAACAGTGTCGGCACCTACCTGAACATGGGGTGGAAGAACGTAGGGATAAGCGCGGCTCCACACCACCACACCACCCTCACCCTGGATGGCGGGACCGTGGAGAACAGCTACCGGGAAACGCTGGCCTCGGGCGCCCTGGCGGTGACCAACGATGCATCGCCGTGGAACGTGCGGGGAGGCCGGCACACCCTGGTGATGGAGGTGGACAAATACGGCGACGTGTTTGAAATGTCCGAGGGGGCCGACAACACCCTCATCCGCCAGTACGTGTGGGAGCCTTTACCCCTGCCGCCTGACGGGGCTCCTCAGTTCCGGGCGGCGCCGCCCAACCCGCAAGGCTACCCGTCGGGATACCACCCCCCCAATTTCTATTCCAACTGCGATGGGTTCTCGTTCCCGGCGCAAATCAGCGGCAGCACGGGCGGGTGGTCGGCAGTAGGGGTGTTGCCCTACCACGCCGCCAGCCTGTATTCACTGCACTTATGGGATAAAGGCAGCTACACCGGCAGCACGAATGGATTCGGCCCCAACAGGCTGCTGTGGTCACTGCCGACGGCCAGCCGCACCAACTTTGTGCTGGTGAACACCAGGCTGGCAGGGGCCGGCACCTACTATGCGGGGGTGGTCAACTCGAGCTGGAACTCGACCAGCAACGCCGCCTGCAGCTTCTACATTGATCACACTCCAAGCCGCACCCTGCAGCCGTACTCCGCGGTGGGCTGGGGCTATTACACCTTGCAGCCCACCCACGTGCTGGACCTGTTCGAGTGCAACCTGAGCGCCGGCACCTACGGCTTCGCCCTGGAACAACCCGGGACGCCGAACTGCGACCTGGCGATGGCGCTTTACAGCCCGGCTGGCCGCTATTACATGCTGCCTGAGCAATGGGGGGCACGCCCTTCGGATCGGGTGGCATACTCGAATGTGGGGGGAGCAGGGAAGACGGAGAGATTCCAGGTGAACATCACCACCCCCGGCCAGTATGCCCTGGTGGTGTGGAAGGTGGGCAGCCCAGACTTCCAGAACCCCCCCACCAAGTCGGTCACCTATCGCCTTGCCTACGGGCCGCCGCAGATCATCGTCACCTCGCCCAAGGCGGGCGACGTGGTATACGTGCAGGATACCTGCCCTATCCGGTGGGACACCATCGGGGAGACCGACAGCTCAGTCAGGGTGGCGATCAGCCGCAATGGCGGCCTCACCTGGAGCAGCGGCGCCAGCGCCCCCAACACGGGGCAATACCAGTGGACGGTCAGCGGCCCCGCGAGCACCAACTGCAAGGTCGCAGTGCGCAGCAACACGCTTCCTCCCCGTCCCCTTCAGTACAATGGCGTCAGCGGCCACTTCACCATCGCTGCGGTGCGCGCTCCCACCAACCTGACTGCCGCCGCCCAGACCAGCAAATGGATCCGCCTCAGCTGGCAGGACAACTCGGCCACGGAGACCGGGTTCGAGATTCAGCGCAAGACGGGGGCCGGCGGCACCTTCGGGGCGCTCACTACCGTGGGCCCCATTAGCAGCTATGATGACAAGAGCTGCCTCAACAATACCACCTACTACTACCGGGTGCGGTCCTACAACGCGTATGGGAGCTCGGCCTGGAGCAACGAGGCGGGAGCCACTACCGCCCGCTTTGATGACGTGCCGAACACCTCCTATTACTACCCCTATGTGGAGGCCATCGTGCGGGAGGGGATCGCCACCGGCTGCTCCGTGAACCCGCCCCTGTTTTGCCCGGATGCGCCGCTGAGCAGGGGAGTGATGGCGGTGTACCTGTGCCTGGCGGCGGAGATTGACCCCTTTGACAACCCCACCGCGACCTTTGCCGATGTGGCCAAGGGTACTGTGATCTATCCCTACGTGGAGGCGCTGTACCGGGAGGGGATAGTGGGCGGCTGCGCAACCAACCCTCGGCGCTTCTGCCCCACCAACCCGGTGACCAACGGGCAGATCGCGGTTTTCCTGTGCAAGGCGGCGCACATCCCGGGCTATAACAACCCCAACCCCACCTTTGCTGACGTGGTCCCGGGAACGGACCCGTTCATCACCCTCATCTACCCGTACGTGGAGGCCTTGTACCGGGCGGAGATCACCACCGGCTGCGCCGTCTCACCGCTGCGATACTGCCCGAACGCCAATGTGAGCCGGGGCCAGATGGCGGTGCTGCTCTGCAAGACTTTCCGGATTCCATATTAGCCAGGCCCTGGGGGGCTGGCGTAGGGTGCTGCCACCGGGGGGGGAGGTGAGCCTGCGAGCGCAAGCCGTGCAGGCGTAAGAGGACCGACAGGTGCGAGGTGTGCAGTTCCCCCTCAGGCACATGCAATGGTGAAGGCTGCGTGCAGTTCGAGCCCTGAAGAGGCGGGCAAGAAACGGAGGGACCAAATGTTCGCTCGCTATCTGGCTTGGGGAATGCTATCGCTTATGCTTCCGTCGAACGGCCTGCTTGCTTCCTCGGAATCCAGGGAAGCTGTCACCCGGCTGAGGCAACAACAGGGGATCACTGTCCCTGACGATGGCAGCTGGCAGTACGCTGATGCAAATGTGCGCATCCTGCTCGATCACAAGCAGTACCGGTTAGCGCTGGAGGAGTGCGATGAACAGCTCGCCCGCTCTGCCTCGGCGCGTCCACCCACATCAACCGGCATGCTCTCGGCGCTGCAAAATGCTATCACCGCTCTGCTGGGGGGAGGGGATCTATCCACCGCTCGCACCTGGCTCAAAGCGGCCGAGACTAAGTATGGGGGCATTCAGGATATCCTCCCCTCCACGCTCGCCGGGTCCCCGAAAGTATCCATCGGCACACTCTTTCGGATGAAGGTTCAGTGTGCGGCCATGCCACGGGTATCAGCCGGATTGGGAGCCCCACTGGAAGGCGCCAAGCTACTGGACGCGGCCAGAGTCTCCTGGGCAAAGGCCCGGCAAGCGGGAGCTATCATCGCGAACGACAGGGCGGTGGCCGCATATCTGGAGCAGGTCTTGCTGCCAATGTCCGCCGCCGACCTGTATGAGCAAGGGCGGGACTACGCCTCTGCGGCTCTCCGGTACCGCCAGGCAAGTAGAGGGTTCCGCAGCCGAAAATGGGCCAAAGAGATCGGTCCGTTCCTGATGCCGGGCGACATCCGGCAGATCAGGTTGCTGGATGCCAAAGCGTCTCAGTGTGCAGCAAAAGGCAAGATGAGAGCGAAAAGCCGTACGGACTGACGGCGATCGGATTCTCAGCCGTCCGCGGGACGCCGGGGCAGTCTGACTTTCGGCTGCCCGAAAAGCGCCCGGCTAACCGGCAGGGCCCCCCCTCCCGCCGCGGCGGGCGCTGGGGGCACGACGCGGCTGCCCATTTCGGGTACAATCACCCGCATGAGCACGGACCAGGTGGCGCCGCGAGAGGGCCGGCGGGGGATGGGCCGGGACCTGACCACCGGCAGCGTTCCCCGGCATGTGGCGGCCTTTGCCCTTCCCATGCTCGCCGGCAACGTGCTGCAGACGGCCTACAGCTTTATCAACGCCTTCTGGGTGGGCAAGTTCCTGGGCTCTTCGGCGCTGGCGGCGGTGACGGTGAGCATACCCATCGTCTTTGTGACCATCGCGGCTGCCGGCGGCCTCACCCTGGCCACCAATGTGCTGGTGGCGCAGCATTTCGGAGCCCGCGACTGGGCCTCCCTGCGGCGCACGGTGCAGACCTCGGTGACGCTGGTGGGAGGCACCAGCCTGGTGCTGCTGGCGCTGGGCCTGGCTGGCGCGCCCCATCTGCTGAGGCTGGTCAACACCCCGCCCGAGATCTTCCCGGTGGCGCTGGGCTACTTGAAGATCAGCATGTGCACCATCCCCCTGGGATTTGGCATGTTCCTGATCGGTTCCATGCTGCGCGGCATCGGCGACTCCCAAACCCCCGTCTACTTCCAGGCGGTGTCCGTGGCCATGAACACGGTGCTCGATCCCTTGCTGATGTTCGGTTGGCTGGGGCTGCCCCGGCTGGGGCTGAACGGCACCGCCTGGGCGACGCTGTTCGCGCAATCGGCGGCGGTGGTGGCGCTGCTGGCGTATGCGCCCCGCCGGCAGCCCCTGGTGGCGCCCGACTGGCGCCGGCTGCACATTCACCGCCACACGGCCGGGCTGCTGGTCAAGATCGGGCTGCCGGCCATGGTGCAGCAGTCAGTGGTCTCGGTGAGCATGGTGGTGATCGTGGGGCTGGTGAGCGGGTTCGGTGCGGACGCGGACGCCGCCTTCGGCGCGGCCATTCGCATTGACCAGTTAGCATTCCTGCCCGCGCTCACCATCGGCATGGCGGTCTCCACCCTGGCGGGCCAGAATATCGGTGCCCAGCGCGTGCAGCGGGTGCGGGAGGTGTTCTGGTGGGGGCTGGCGCTGAGCGGGGCGATATCGCTGGCCTTCTCCGTGCTCGCGGTGTCCCTGCCCGAGCTCCTGCTGCGGATCTTCCTCAACGAGCCGGGCGTGATCGCCATTGGCAGCAGCTACCTGCGCATCGTGGGCTTCAGCTACGTGCTCCTTACGGTAATGTTTGTCAGCAACGGCGTGATCAACGGCGCCGGGCACACTCTGCCCACCACTCTCATGTCCATGATGTCCCTGTGGGGGGTGCGGCTGCCCCTGGCGGCCTGCCTCGCCCGCTCCCTGCACTCGGTGACCGGCATCTGGTACGCCATGCTGATCGGGGTTACCGCCGGCATGCTGATGAGCCTGGCCTATTACTCTACCGGCCGCTGGAAGCAACCTATCAACCGGGGTGGATGCAGATGACAGACGTGGTCAGCATGGTTTTGGGTCTCACGCTCGTCCTGCTGCTTGCCGTTCCCGCGGGTAGACCTGGCAATGCTCCTCATGCGCAAGCGGTGAAAGCAGTGCGGGCTGGCAAGCGCAAGGCAGCGAATGCCGCCTGGTGGGGTTTCGACGAAGAGGACGCCACCGAGCCGCTGCAAGCGGCCATCAGCTCCGGCGCGCGCAGGGTGATCGTGCCCAACCTGGGCCAAGACTGGATCGTGCGCCCCCTCACCCTTGCCGGCGACCAGGAGCTGGTGCTTGAGGAAGGCGTGGTGATCACCGCCAAGCGAGGGGAGTATCGGGGGGGAGGCGACAGCGTCCTCACTGCCCGCGACCTGTCCCATCTCACCATTCGGGGCTACGGCGCCACGGTGCGCATGCAAAAGGAGGACTACATGGTGGGCAAGGTGCTCCTGGAGGGGGGCTGGCAGCGCTGGTTCGGCCAATATGAGAAGGCCGAGTGGCGCATGCCCCTTTCACTGCAGGGGTGCTGCCAGGTCGAGGTGTGCGGCCTCACCCTGTGCGACAGCGGCGGCGACGGCATCATCGTGGGTCGAGGCAGCCAGCGCACCTACTGCCAGGATGTGCATATCAAGGACGTGGTCTGCAGGAACAACTACCGCCAGGGCATCAGCGTGATCAGCGCGGAGGGATTGGTGGTGGAGAACAGCGTCTTCCAGGACACCTGGGGCACACCCCCCTCCTCAGGTGTGGACCTGGAGCCGGATTCCCCCGACGAGCGGTTGCGGGAGGTGATCTTCCGCAATTGCCGCTTCGAGGACAACTATGGCGACGGCATCGAGGTATTCCTGGCGCACCTGACCGGCGACTCGGTCCCGGTATCCATACGCTTTGAGCAGTGCCGGGTGAGCAGCCGCCGGGGTGCCGGCATCCGGGTCACCAAGGTGGGGGAGGGGGGACCGGACGGCCTGGTCGAGTTCCGGGACTGCGTGGTCGAGAACACCGAGGGCTACGGCATCAAGGTGCAGGACAAGTGCGCCGACCGGGCCCGGGTCAGGTTTGATCACTGTACGGTCAGAAACGCGGCCCGCAACCGGGGCTACGCGGGCGCCTGGGCGCCGGTCTGGCTGCACGCCAGGCAGCCGATGAGGTTCGGCGGCATTGATTTCCTCGACTGCCGGGTGGAGGATGATCGCGCCCGCCCGGCCCTCGCCCTGGAGGGCACCGGGCGCTACCTGTACGACGTCACTGGAGAGATCGCCATAGATAACCCTCTGGCCGCCCAGTCAGCGCCAGCCACCCAGCCGGGCAGGGCACTGGTGGTGAGGCAGGCAACCGGGGAGGGCAGGGAAACCGATGGGACCCATTGAGGGATCACTTGCCGCGCAATTGGTCGGTACCGTGCACAAGCCCCAGCCTTATCCGGGAGCTACCAGGGGATACTTCCGGCACCCGGAGCGTCTAATCCCCTGATTGTGTGGAGACCGCCCATGTTCCGTGCCCGGCCGCTATCGGCAAAGCTGCAAGCCGCCGCTCTCGCCCTGGGCTCACTCACCTGCACCGCAGTTCTGCTGGATGAGAGCACACCCAACTACCTGGGCGGGGTGGCGTTCGCGCTCGGCCTGGGCGCGGCTTGGCTGGCCCGGCTGGTGGGCGCCAGCAGTTACGAGCTGGCGGCGGGGACCATCCGGCTCGCTGACCTGGCTCCCGCGGCTGCTCCCATGGTGACGGAGGTCACGCTCGAGGAGTTGGGCGGTGAGGCACTTGCTCGCCTGCGGCCCGTCGCCCAGGCAGCCGTCGAAATGCACGACGGCCTGCTCGTTGGCCGAGGCGCCGGCGCCGTGGAGCTGCCCTGGCCGGAGGCAGCCAGCCAGGCGACACAGCTGATCGTTGAGGTGTCGGTCAGCCAGGATGCGGTATTGCGCCTGCAATCGGGAGAGGGCCCCGCTGACCAGGTGGTGAGCCCACTTTACGCAGGGCCGACCAGTACCACCCTGCAGGGCGACTCCCCGCCGCAGGCCTGGCAGACGGTCGAGCTGCCTTTGCCCGGCGGGCTCGCCTCCCAGCAGGGAGCCTTGCTCGGGATCGCGCCTGTGGGCAGCGGCACGCTGCAGTGGCGCATCCGGGCCGTGCGATTGGTCAGCAGGACAGTTACCTGGTGCGAAGGCTTGAGCGCCGTGCAGGTGCGTCACTTCGACCTGGTGCGCGACGCCCAGGGCTGGATCGGCATCGGCGGCGCGGTGGCTCACCACCGGGCCGGTGCGCCCCTGCTTCTCAGCAGCGGCCAGGTAGGCGGGGCAATCTGGCGCGGACTCAGTTTCGAGGCCAGGACAGTCACGGCGGTTTCGGTAACAGTCGAGGCAGACGACCGGCAAGAGGCACTTGACGCCGCCCGGCTGTTCTGGGGCACCGCCCGGCACCCGGAGGCAGACGCTGAGCGGTCTATAGACGTGCCCACTGCAGGAAAGGGCGTCCAGACCTACCTCTTCCGGGTGTCCGAAGCACCCGGTTGGCGGGGCCAGATCCGCTGGCTGGCCTTCATGCCCAACACGCGGCTAGCCGAAACCCGTGCTCGCATCCACGCTATCACGCTCTCCTATCAACAGCCCAGGCGGGCCCGGTTCTGGGACGAACTGCGCACCGCGGTGTCGGTACCGGCAGGCGGCAAGCTCACTCAGGCCGTCCGGCTGGGCCGGCGCCCCCGCTTCACCTGCAGCCTCGCCCTCCCGGAAGGCAGCGGCACGGCCAGGCTGTCGGTGACCCCTACCGGGGGCACGCCACAGCTCGCCGCGAGCTGGTCCTTGCGGCCAGAAATGGCGGAACGCTGGGTGGAGCTGGGCGCCGACCTTGGCCGCTGGGCCGGTGGCAACGCGCTGCTAAGCCTCGAGCTCGCAGGAGAGGAGGGAGCGCTGCCCTGGTCGGTGGCCAATGCGGAAGTGCGCAGCCTGGGCTCTCGGCCCGACAAGCCCAACATTCTGGTCATTGATATTGACGCCCTGCGTGCCCAGCACCTGTCCTGCTATGGTTACGATCTCCCTACCAGCCCTCACATAGACCGGCTGGCGGCCACCTCCACCCTGTTCGAGCGGGCCTACAGCCAGGCCACCTGGACCCTGCCCTCTCACGCCTCGCTCTTCACCGGGAAGCTGCCCACCGACCTGGCGGTGCTCTTCCCCGGTGACCGGCTGCAGGAGGGCGAGGCCACGCTCGCGCAGCGGCTGCGCGATGCCGGCTATGCCACAGCCGCCTTTGCCGGAGGTGGCTTCATGAGCGCCGATTTCGGGCTCGACCAGGGTTTCGACTGCTACTACGACGTGCGCACCGACCCGGACATCGAGCAGACGTTTGAGCACTTGGCCGGTTGGCTGGCGGCGCACCAGGCCCAGCCCTTCTTCCTGTTGTTCCACACCTATGAGGCGCACGACTGGATTCGGGCCCGCCGCCATCACCTGCCGCTTTTCCTGCGGGCGCCGTACTCGGGGCGGCTGGCCGGCGACTATGACCTGCGCGCCGAGGTCAAGGATCCGCCCGCATGGCTGCGGGAGGAGGACGTCGCCTACATGCGGGCGCTCTATGATGGCGAGATCCACTGCACAGACGGCTATGTGGGCCGCCTGCTGGGGCTGCTTGGCTCCCGGCGCCTGCTGGGCAACACCATGGTCGTGCTGCTCTCCGATCACGGCGAGCTGTTCCGGGAGGGCGAGGGCGGCATCGGTCACGGCGGCCCCGTGTTCAACCGCCAGCTTCATGTCCCGCTCCTGATCCGCCTGCCCGGCCAACGGGCGGGCAGGCGCGTCTCCGTTCCCGTCGGCAATGACTCGCTCTATGCCACGCTGCTGGAGCTGGCAGGCATCAGCCCGCCGCCGGAGGTCGCGCCGCCGCTGACCCACCTGCTCTCAGGCTCCCGCGAGAGGGAGCAAGCGCCGGTCATGGCCACGGACCAGCAGACCTGGGCCCTCATCTCCGGTCCCTACAAGCTCCGCATGCGCCTTCCTGGCCTGGTGGCGGGGCGGGTATACCCCCGTTTCAGCGAGCCGCAATACGACCTGTGCCTCGATCCCGATGAGCAGCATAACCTGAGGGACCGCCGCCTGGCCGTCGAGCTGGGCCGCCAGCTGGTCGAGCGGGTGGCCGCCAGCACCCGGCTGCTGGCGCTGCGCTTGCACAGCGGCGGGGGCGAGATGACGGTCGCCCTGGGCGGCGTGGACTACGCCGTCCTGGCCGGCCCTGGGCGGTGCGAGGACCGCCGCCAGGAAGACGGCTGTCTCCTGTTTACCCTGAGCGGGAACTCTCCCTACCTGCCGCTGCTAATCTGCCGCCCGGGAGAGGGCGGCCTCATAGACATCACGGTGCGCTGGAACGGCGCCCCGCTGCCGCCCCAGCGGGTCTTCCTGGGCGATTCCGGCAAGCACCCGGCGTCCGTCCCCTTCCGGCTGGGCGACGGCGCTTGCACCTATGCCGAGGTGGCCGTTCCCGCCCCGCCTGCACTACCGGCGGCGGATCAGCCGTATGCAGTCATATATCACCAGGGCTATTCCCAGCCGCAGCAGGCCAGTTGGGACGACCAGCGGCGTCGGCAGCTCGAGGCCCTGGGGTATATGTAGTGCCGGTGCGAGCCGAACCGTGAGGGAAGGAGGGCGCGGTCGCCCATGTCGGGCCGGAAGAGAAGCAGCCGTCCCCAGGTCTGCGTGCTGGGGCTGGACGGCATGCCGCACAGCCTCCTGCAGGGGCTGGCCCAGCGCGGCGTGATGCCTTGCTGCGCCCGGCTGCTTACCACCGGCGCGTTCCGCCGCATGCGCGTCACCTTGCCGGAGATCTCGGCGGTCAGTTGGTCCAGCTTCATGACCGGGGCCAATCCCGGCGTGCACGGCATCTTCGGGTTCACCGATGTTGACGCGCAGTACCGCCTGCGTTTCCCTTCCTTCCTGGATTTACGAGCGCCTACCATCTGGGACCGCCTGGGCCAGGTGGGAAAGCGCTCGGTGGTGATCGGCCAGCCCGCCACCTACCCGGCGCGTCCGCTCCGCGGGGTGCTGGTTTCCGGCTTCGTGGCCGTGGATTTCGCGCAGGCGGTCTATCCCCCGGCGCGACGCGCTGATCTGGAGCGCATCGGCTACCGCGTGGATGTGGACCTCACCCAGTGCCGCCAGGACAGCCGATTCCTACTCCAGGAGATCAACCAGGTGCTGGAGGTGCGGAGCCGGGCAGTGGAGCTGCTGTGGGAGGAGGAATGGGACTACTTCGAGGTGGTGGCCATCGGGGCGGACCGGCTGCAGCACATGCTGTGGGAGGCGGTGGAAAACCCGGAGCACAAGCTCCACCCGCAAGCCATGGATTACTATCGGCACCTCGATGCTTTCATCGGAGCCGTCGCCGACCGCTGCTCGAGCCGGAGCGTCCGCCTCTACCTGCTCTCCGACCACGGCTTCACCGGGATCAGGCAAGAGGTCGCGGTGAACGCCTGGCTGCGCGAGCACGGCTGGCTGTCTTTTGCCACTGAACGACCGGATGGCCTGGAACGGCTGGCTGATGGGAGCCGCGCCTTCGCCCTCGATCCCGGCCGCATCTACCTGAACCGCGTCGGCCGCTTTGCGCGCGGTACGGTGGGCAAGGCGGACGTGAAGGCGGTGAAGGCCGATCTGCAGGCCGCCCTCCAGGGCCTGACCTGCAATGGCGAGCCGGTGCTGTGCCGGGTGTTCGATAGCGAGCAGATCTACCACGGCCCGGAGCTGGCCGCGGCGCCGGACCTGGTGCTGCTGAGCCGACCCGGCTTTGACCTCAAGGCCACGCTGCGCCAGCGGCAGGTGTTCGGGCGCTCGGGGCTGACCGGCATGCATACCTGGGATGACGCTTTCCTGCTCGCCCCGCGGGAGCTGCCGGAGGAGGTGGACATCTGCCTTCCCTACCGCTTGCTCCTCGAAGACTTGGGGGTGAAACCCTGACCAGCAGGTTGGGGGCGCGGCGGGCCGGGGCTACAGGTACAGGTCAGCCAGCGCCCGGCTGCGCCGATCCAGGGTGCTCTGGTCCTCGATCAGGTAGCGGTTGCCGTGGGCATCCCGGATAACCACGCGGTGCTGCCCCATGTACCAGACGGATTCCGAGCGCGATACCACGTCAAAGCTGATGCGCCCCCGGTCGGTCTCCACCTCCCAGTGGGCGATGCCGCTGCCCGTGCGCTCATCCACGCTCACAATGCGGAGAATGCGGGGCATGAAGTAGGCCTGGTCGGCCTGGGCCAGCAGCAGGCTGCGGGACTCCTGGTCCAGCCGCTTTGGCTCCACCAGCAGGCCCAGTTCCCGGCCCTCGCCGTCGAACAGGTAGAGCAGGCGGTGGAGGCGGGTGATAGGGAAGGCCGGCACTACCCGCACGTTCAGGTGTTCGCTGCCATCGGCCAGCCTGACCTTGAGCTGCCCCCGCTCGTCTATAGCAGCCTGCGTGCGCGCCGGGTCGAGCACCGGCACTTCGCTCGCCATGAACCTCGCGTCCTGCACTCCCTCACCGTTAGCCACCGAATGCACCTTCCTCGTCATGCCACAGCTCAGGCCCCATGTCCGCCACTTCCGCCAGGGGCACGCCGCGGGCCGCCATCTCGGTCTGCACCTCCACCAGGTGCGCGTACTTGCCCGATTTCGCCATCAGCTCATCGTGAGTGCCCAGTTCGGAGATGCGGCCGTCCTCCAGCACCACGATGCGGTGCGCGTGCCGCAGGGTGGACAGCCGGTGGGCGATGGCGAAGGTGGTGCGATTGGCGACCAGCCGCTGCACCGCGCTCTGGATCAGCAACTCCGTCTCCGTGTCCACCGAGGAGGTGGCCTCATCCAGAATCAGCACCCGTGGGTTGTGCAGAATGGCCCGGGCGATGGAAATGCGCTGGCGTTCTCCACCCGAGAGGCGAATGCCGCGCTCCCCCACCTGGGTGTCATAGGCGTCAGGCAGGGCCATGACGAAGTCATGGGCATTGGCTGCCTTGGCGGCGGCAATGATCTCCCGCTCTGTGGCGTCCGGGCGGCCGTAGCCGACATTCTCGGCGATGCTGCCGTGGAACAGGAACGGTTCCTGCAGCACCATGCCGATCTGGCTGCGCCAGGAGCGCAGGTCATAGTCCAGCAGGTTCTCACCGTCCACGTAGATGACGCCCTGGTGAGGGTCGTAGAAGCGGCAGATCAGGTTGATGATGGTGGTCTTGCCCACGCCGGTGCGACCCACCAACCCGATCATCTCCCCGGGAGCCACCTCCAGGTTGATGTCGTTCAGCACGGGCGCCCCGTCCTCGTAGCCAAAGGTAACATGGTCGAACCTGATGGTCCCGCTCACCCCCGTGGCCGGGAGCTGCTTGCCCTTGATTTCCAGCTCAGTTTGCGTATCCAGCACCTCGAATACCCGCTCGGCGGCGGTGGCAGCAAACTGGAAGCGCTCGTAGAGCTGGCTGATGGTGCCGATGGGGCCGTAGAGCTGCCACAGGTAGCTGGTGAACATCACCACCACGCCCGGCTTGATCACTCCCTGCAGGCCCAGCCGGCCTCCGAAGTACCACACCAGCACGGAGCCCAGGGCGGTGATCAGGGCAATGGTGGCGGTGAAGCCGCTGCGCAGCCGGGCCGCGCTGATGCTGGTCTGGGTATATCCCTCGTTGCGGAGGTCAAAGCGCTCTGCCTCCCGGTCCTCCTGGGCAAAGGCCTTGACCACCCGCACGCCCGGGATGGCGTCTGCCAGCACCGCCTGCATGCCGCCCATGCGCCGGCGGGCGCTGCGGTGGTAGCGGCGCACCCGCTTGCGCACGGTGGAGGTAGTGAGCAGAATCAGCGGAATTGGGGTCAGCGCCAGCGCCGCCAGCAGAGGCTGGTACGAGAACAGGATGGCAATGATGATCACCACCGTGAACGATTGGATCACGATCTCCTGCAGGTAGTCCGCCACGAAGTCCTGGATGTGGCCGGTGTCATGGGTGAGCCGGGACATCAGCTGGCCCGTTTGCCGCCGCTCGTAGAACCCCACCGCGAGCTGGTGCAGGTGCTTGTAGGTCATGGAGCGCACATCGGCCACCACCCGCTGCCCCAGCCAGGCCAGCAGGTAAGAGCGGGCGTAGGTGAGCACCGAGCGCGTCACGTACACCACGGCCAGCAAGCTTACCGTGGGCGCCAGCAGCCATGCCTTGTGGGCGATCAGCACATCATCAATCAGCGTTCGGGAGAACAGAGGGGGCAGCAAGCCTACCCAGGTGCCTATCCCCGCCAGCACCAGGCCCAGCGCTGCTTGCCAGGGATAGGGACGCACAAAGCCCAGCATGCGCCAGGCCAGCTGCTTGCGGTTGATGCATTCCAGGCAGACGCCGTCGCGGGAGAGCACACGGCCGCACACGGCACAGCGGGCCGCGCCCTGGTCGCCCACGTTGCCCACCATCGGCACCTCGGGCTGACCGCGCTGGGCCCGGGCCAGGCTCGCCAGGCGGGCAAACTCCCGGCTGCTGGTCTCCACCTCTCGCGCCAGGGCTCGGGTGAACCGCGCCAGCGCCACCTTGCCCTCGGCGGTCACCACGCTCAACTGCCCATTGCCCACGAACTCCCAGAGCTCGAGCTGCTCGATCGCCTCCAGGGCCACCTGGGGGCCGGCCTTCAGGCCGCCTGCCTCCTCGCGCACGGACAGCAGGTGGCGGTCGGTGGCGATGATCCAGGCGTCCCCAAAATGGCCGGGCCAGTGCAGGTCGGCGCGCTGCACCCCCTGCACGGTCTCCCCCGGCAGCTGGCCTTCCAGCCACCGGCGCACTCTCTCCGGCAGTTCACCCGAGGGCGGCCGATGCTGCTCTACGCTGCCTGTTCTGCGGCCCAGTGCCAATTGCGCACCCTTCCCATGATGACCTATTCGACTCCTTCACCACCGGATGCTGGGCATCCTTCTGGCCCGTATGCGATCGCGAATCGCCTGGCCGACGCGGAGGAGTCAGGAAGTCGGGGGGAAAGAAGTTCCGCTGCGGCTGAGCGGGGCCCGTGTGCCGTCAGGGCGCGGGGACACCCTACTCCGTCAGGGCGTCCAGCCCCCAGACGAAGACGGGCAGGCCCAGCGGCCCATGCGTACATCAATGATGGGAAAGAGCACCAACCACCACCCCCATTGCCAGCCCGATGACGATCGCCCACATCAGTATGGCAATGAGGGCCATGCGGGTGCCGACAAGGCCAAACACCCACAGCACCCCCAGGCCGAGCTGCACCAGCGCCGAGAGGACCGCCAGTAGCTGAACCCGCTTGTCCGGCTGTGGCCTCGCCCAGGGCTCGGCCAGGTCCTGGGTGGCGAGCCGTCGATAGATGATCAACCTTACCGCCGAGCTGCCGGAGAACAAGGCCAGCAGCAGGATAATGGCCATGCCCAGCCAGAGCCGGTGCCAGACCAGGGCGATGGCTGCCGTCGCCAGGAGCAGGATGATCTCCACCGCCTCCAGGGGCAGCCAGCGGCGCAGGGCGGCTCGCAGCCGGCCGCGCTCCTGGCCGATCAGGCCTGCCAGATGCGCGCTCTCCATCCGGTGCAACACCAGGACTCCCCATACCACGGCAAGGGCTACCCCGTCCAGGACCGACCCCAACCAGAGGGAGCCGGCGATCACGGAGACCGGTAGGCCCACCAGCCCGATACCAATGAGAAGCGCCAGACGGAGCGACAACCTCATGCGTCCCCACAGCAACTGCCTACCTCCGCAGACGTGCTCGCGAAAGAAACCTTCCGAGTCCGGGCCGATAACTGCGCATCGTGGAGCCTACTTCTCGTGGTGTGACGCTCCGGCCGGTGGCGAACCGACAGGCACATGCGCTCCCCCGCTCTGCCCCGGTACCCGATGATCATCCTGAGGCGAGTACCTGATCTGCTCACCCTCAGGGCGACGCAGTTATCTCGGTTGTCCGCCCGGATTGGGCGACTCGGAATCGGTCGCTGGCAATGACCTTGCCTCCGACTCTGGCTACCCAGTAATACTGCCCAGGGGCAATCCAGGCTCTGTAATAGTGACCGTCCTTATCATAGTGGAAGAAGTCGCGGGGGAAATACACATATCCCCAATCCGTGCTCGCTGCGACTGTCTTTCGTGCTAGGTACCTGACGCCGTCCGAAGCGGTCACCTCAAATGTCACATGGTAGCTCCCCGCGACCCCGAGCTTATCCCACACGCCGAGCTGAACAGAGGGGGTTTCGGACATGAGCCATGTGACTTGGCGTTTGCCGCCAGCGGCATGCACAAGTGCACTTACTGAGACCGCCGCGACAACCACCGCCAGCGCCACACAGACCACAACCGCCACCATCAGCGACTTTGCCTTGACCATCTTCCCGCCCTCCTTGTCAGCGATCACCACACCGCCGCAGTCCTTGTCCGGCTTCTGCTCACAGCCACCTTGCTCGGCCCCTCGATACTCGTGCTGCCTACCCGTCCCCGAACCAAGCGCTCACGACACACAGACAAAGGAGGGCCGCCACCAGGATCAGCGCTATCCTGGGTATCCGAAGAGCCCACCTTATGCGAGGGCTATCCTCCAGCCTACCACCAGTCACGGCGGTTACCAGACGCACGAAGTCCATATCGCCGCAAATCCACACCATAGGGATCGCGGCAACCCCAGCCAATAAGTTCAGCTTCGGAACGAAGGAGCTCACCAGCCCCAACACCATGCTTCCCATGCACACCCAGCCCAGCCGGACGCTCCTCTCTCTGTGGGGCAGAGACCGTACCCTCTCCCGCCAGCCGCGTAGCCGGTTGAGTCTGTTCTCCATTACACTCCCTTTCCGGAACGCATCCCCCCGAAAGGGTGATAGCCCATCGGGAACGCATGGCTCTCGGTAAGTGGTCACACCCATGCGAATGCTTCCTGTAGTCAGATTTGGCCCCGGCTGCGCGGTGCGTTACCTCCGGGTGCGTCGCACCATCAGCCAAGCCACCGACGCGGCTGCGATTGCAACCAGACTCTCCGCCCAGGCAAGAGGCATATCCCTGATCCACGGGTTTGGGGAAGAAAGGACGAGAACCCAAAAAAGGCCCGCCCCAGCGGGGGCGAGGCCCACGCCCTGTCGGGGCCAACAGTAAGCAACCACGAGGCCAGCAACACAACCTCCGAATAGTGATGCTGCCAGGAATGCCGATGGGCAGGCAGGCCACCCTGGCCGGCAGACAATCGCTGCGCCAGCGAGAGCACCCGAGGTCGCGAGACCCGTAGCAAACGCTGCGACCGCGCAGATACCGGCACTTTTCATGAATGCCAATAGCGCTCTCAAGGTTTTCCTCACCCGCGGGATCACATGGCGCCGTACTCAGCGCCTCGGAGGCTGAAACGAGAGCTATGTCAACCCGGACTCCCGGCAACGGATGCCCAGATTCATGCTGGCCCCAGCACCCCTAAGTCTTCCGCGGTGTCGATCTGGTAATGCTCGAGCTTGCCCTCCCGGCGCAACTCCTCCAACAGCGGTGTCCCCCGCGCATCGCCCAATCGCGCCAGTGCCAGCGCGGCCTCGTACTGCACGATCACGTCAACATCGTCCTTCAGCGCGAACAGACGGTCAACATACACGCCAGCGTCACGGCGCCCCAGTACCGCGGTGGCTATGGCACGGACGCCGGCGTCCGGATCCTCCAGCCGAGCAGCTAACGCCGCCGTGATGTCGTCACCCGGGACTTCTTCCAGTTCGCACACGCTCATGACCCTTACCGCCGCATCCCTGTCCCCCAGTGCCGCCACCAGCGTCGAAACTGCTTCAGGTCCCTCGATTGCCGACAGTGCTGCGACACAGGCCGCCCTGACTTCCGGCTCCTCGCCCTCGTCTGCCCACAGCTCCGTGATCACGGGTATCATGGATTCATCGCCAATCCTGCCAAGCGACCTGAGAGCGGCGGCTCGTACCCTCGTACTGCTATCGGCAAGCATCTCTACCAGCGGCTGCACGGCCCTCGGGTCATAGGTATCCCCCAGCTTCATCGCCCCCCACTCTCTCACCGTGGGGTCGCAAGCAGCCAGCCACAAGATCCAGAATCCCAGCCGCTCATCAGCCGAGACAGGCTGATGCAGCTTATACAGTGCCCTCTTCGCGGAGTCTCGGACTTCTTCATCTTCGTCCCCCAGGGCCCGGACCAGCCCCTCGGTAGCCCCTGGGTCGCCGATGACCCCCAGCGCCTCTGCCGCGTCGGACCGTATGCACGCCTCTTCGTCCGCCAGGGCCTCCTGCAGCCGTGGCAACGCTCGCACATCTCCCGTAGCACCCAGCGCGCCGATCAATCCCCTGCGCACGAACCAATTCCCTTCCCGGCCCAGGGCCTCCGTCAGCACCTCAACTGCCTTCGCCCCGCATGCTCGGGCACAGACACCGGCAGCCGCAAACCGCACGTCCCGGCTTTGGTCACCCACGAGAATCGCCGCCGCACGCTGGCAGATGGTGGGATCAGGGCTTGGCCCGAGGTCCCACAGAGCCCCCATGGCTTCCCGCCTTACCTTGGCATCGCTGTCACCCCCCGCGCTGCTGAGCAGGGCGTCAGCAGAAGATGCATCATGCAGGCGCCCCAGCGATTCGGCCGCCTCTCTCCTCACCTCTGCATCGGGATCGTGCTGCAGCATGTCCACCAGGCCCTGCACGCGGTCGCGGCCCCCTTGCAGTCCCAGCGCAATGGCCACACTCTGCCGCACCCGGGGCTCTGGATCGTGCCGCAGCATGTCTACCAAGCTCTCGGTGCTCTCCGGAGCCTCCTGCAGCCCCAGCGCAATGGCCACACTCTGCCGCACCCGGGACTCTGGATCATGTCGCAGGTTGGCAATCAGGCTGATATGCCCAGGGCCGCCCAGAGTACCGAGTGATCGTACCGAGAAAGCCCGCCGGGAAGCAGATTGGTCAGCTAAGCCAGCGATTGCCTGGCGCAATAGCTCGTCCTTGGTCACCATGCTGGTCCTCCTCGGTGCTGAAGGTTATCGCTGGATATTCTCCCGGTCCCAGAGCAGGTGGCGCAGCCCCGCCGAATCCTCCAGCCGCCGCCGCTTGCGAGTGACGGTTACCGATAGCCCCGGCCAGTCACCGGCCTTCAGGGCTTCCCCCAGCCCCGTAGATATACTGGTGCAAGGAGACCTCGGTGGAGGTCACCTGCGCCCCGAGGTCTCCCAGAAGCTGTTCCAACCACAGCGTCCGAACCAGCGCATAGATGGAGAACCCCAGCGAAAGCGCAGACAGCAACACCGCCACCACTATCCATTTCTTCATCGCCTACACCTCACCCGCGTATGTTAGCACCGAGCA
>Ga0315294_10001308_pt1 | contig 26989 bp, 40 predicted proteins | sample YL17G13_40_MG_FD_203626 | JGI IMG/M metagenome (GOLD analysis project Ga0315294, IMG submission 203626) | Sediment microbial communities from Yellowstone Lake, YNP, Wyoming, USA - YL17G13_40 | ecosystem: Environmental > Aquatic > Freshwater > Lake > Sediment | place: USA: Wyoming | collected... | reverse complement strand
CACCCCCTTCTTCAACGGCTACCGGCCGCAGTTCTATTTCAGGACGACCGACGTTACCGGCGTCGTCACGCTCCCCAAGGGGGTCGAGATGGTCATGCCGGGCGATAACGTCACCATCGAGATCCAGTTGATCACCCCCATCGCCATGGAGCGTGAGCTGCGCTTCGCGATCCGCGAAGGCGGCCACACGGTGGGTGCGGGTGTCGTGACCGAAGTAATCGAGTAATGAGAGTGAGCAATGGCTAAACAAGCACAGCAACAGAAGATCAGAATCCGGCTGATGGCGTACGATCACAGGCTCCTGGATGCGTCCACCGCGGAACTCGTTGAGACCGCCAAGAGGACGGGAGCGCTTATATCGGGACCGATCCCGCTGCCGACCAAGAGGGAGATATTCACCGTGCTCAGATCTCCCCACGTCGACAAGAAGTCGCGCGAGCAGTTCCAGATAAAGACGCACAAGAGGATCCTGGAGATCATCAATCCGACAGCGAAGACGATCGACGCATTGAAAAAGCTGGATCTGCCGGCGGGCGTCAGCGCGGAGATAAAGTAGGCGAGAGGCAATCGTAATCATGAAGGGGATACTTGGCAAAAAGATCGGGATGACCCATATATACGACCAGAGCGGCCGTCATGTGCCGGCGACCGTTATCGAGGCCGGACCGTGCTTTATAGTTCAGGTCAAGACCACTGAGACCGACGGTTACAAGGCGATCCAGCTGGGATACGGCGTCAGGAGGGAGAGCCTGACCAATAAGCCGGAACTGGCCCGGTTTAAAAAGGCCGGTGTCGCGCCGCAGCGGTTCGTGCGGGAACTGCGGGTAGACGATGTCGCCAATTATAAGATCGGCCAGAAGATCGAGGCGGACGTCTTCGCGACGGGCGAATATGTCGACATAACCGGGATCAGCATCGGAAGGGGTTTTCAGGGCGGCATGAAGCGCTGGGGATGGTCGGGCGGTGATTCAGGCCATGGATCGATGTTCCACCGGCAGCCGGGCAGCATTCAGTCGGGACCGCGACTGTCCCGTGTCACCAAAGGCAAGCACATGCCGGGTCATATGGGGCACGAGAAGAAGACGATCCAGAACCTTGAGCTGCTCAGGGTCGACAAGGATAACAATATGCTCCTGGTAAAAGGAGCTGTCCCCGGGCATAAGAACGGATTCCTTATCATCAAAGAGGCGAAGAAGAAGAAAAAGGCCCACAAGGCGCCTGAGGCGCAGCACGCCCAGGCAGGGAAAGCCAAAAAAGAGACAAAACGCGATGCAAAAGCCGAAGCAAAAAAGTAACCCAAAAATAAAACAAGCGGTCCCCGAAGAGAAGATACCGGCGGAACAGAAACATCCCGAAGGCGTCATACCGGTCTACGCTTCTAACGGGAAAGAGGTTGACGCCATAACGCTGGATAAAAAAGTATTTACCGGTAAGGTGAATAAGGGCGTCCTCCATCAGACCATCGTCATGTATAACGCGAACAAGCGTCACGGGACCGCATCGACCAAGACGATCAGCGAGGTAAGAGGCGGAGGAAAGAAGCCATGGCGGCAGAAGGGGACGGGCAGGGCGCGAGCCGGTACGATCAGGTCGCCGTTATGGAGAGGCGGCGGGGTGGTTTTCGGCCCTCATCCCAGAGATCACCGGTATAAGGTCCCGCATAAGATCAGGAAGGCAGCGCTCTTATCCAGCATCAATTCAAAAATTGTCGAGCATAAGATCATGGGTATCGATGGTCTTTCCATTACCGAACCGAAGACGAAGCATTTCAAGGCGGTCGTTGACGCTCTGAAGCTCAAAGATAAGACGCTCTTCATCCTGGATGAGATCACCGATATACTAAAGAAGGCTTCCCGCAATCTTCAAGATGTGGATCTTATACACGTAAACGACTGCAATGCCCTCGACATCATGAAACACGACACGATCGTCGTGACGCGCAAAGCGCTCGAGGGATTAAAAGAGAGAGTCAAGTTATGATCGATCCGCAGGATATCGTCAAGAGCCTTTTAAGGACGGAAAAAGGAGTCAGCATACAGCCTTTGAACAAGTATCTCTTCTGGGTGGACCGGAATGCGAACAAGATCCAGATCAAGAAGGCGGTAGAGGATATTTACCACGTGAAGGTCAGCGATGTGAATACCTGTATCGTCAGGGGAAAGAATAAACGCATCAGGACGCAGATGGGAAAGACGTCGGATTGGAAAAAGGCGATCGTCACCCTTAATGAAGGCAACAAGATCGACGTCGCGTAACGTCGTCAGGAAGAGTTATGGGGATAAAAAAATTCAGACCAACAACCGATAGTTTGCGATGGACCGCGATTTCTGATTTTGAGGAGATAACCAAGGATAAGCCTGAGAAGAGCCTCCTGTTGCCCCTTCGGAAGTCGGGAGGGCGCAACGTCTACGGGAGGATCACGATACGCAAGCGGGGCGGCGGCCACAAGCGGATGATCAGGATCATCGATTTCATGCGGGATAAACGCGACATGCCCGCGAAAGTCATGAGTATCGAGTACGACCCGAACCGGACGGCGCGGATCGCGTTGCTTCAGTTCGCGGACGGCGAAAAGCGGTACATGATCGCGCCGATCGATCTGAAGGTCGGCGACGAGGTCATCACGAGCCAGAAGGCCGAGATAAAAGTCGGCAACACCCTGCCGCTTTCAGAGATACCTCCCGGGATACCGATCTATAACGTCGAACTCTTCAAGGGGAGCGGCGGCAAGATAGCCCGGTCAGCGGGGAATTCGTGCGTGATCATGGCGAAAGAGGGCGTCTGGGCCCATGTTAAATTGCCGAGCGGCGAGGTGAGGCTTATCAAGGCGGAATGCTTCGCGACGATCGGCCAGGTCGGTAATATCGAGCACGAGGCGATCTCCATCGGCAAGGCGGGAAGGTCCCGCTGGATGGGGATCAGGCCGGCATCGAGGGCCGTCGCGAAGAACCCCGTCGATCATCCCATGGGCGGCGGTGAAGGGAAGTCCAGCGGCGGAAGGCACCCGACAACGCCCTGGGGCAAGCCGACCAAGGGATATAAGACAAGAAAACGGAAACATTCTGATAAATATATCCTGAAACGGAGAAAGTGATCGATCGGACGAATCAATAAGGAGAAAGCGGCATGTCAAGATCCACCAAGAAAGGCCCGTTTACCGATGAGAAGCTCATCATCAAGGTCCAGAAAGCGATCAAGGCGCTCGACCGAAGACCGATAAAGACCTGGTCACGGAGATCGACGATAACGCCTGAATTCGTCGGGCAGACCCTGAACGTGTACAACGGTAAGAAGTTTATTCCGGTCTATATTACGGAAAATATGGTAGGTCATAAGGTCGGAGAATTCTCCCCGACGCGCATCTTCAAGAAGCACGGCGCAGCGACCGAAGTATCGGCGGAATTGACCTAACAGTAACGGCCGAGCAAAGGATACTCAAGATGATTGCAAAAGCGGTTCTGCGGTATATCAGGATAACGCCCCGGAAGTTCAGGCAGATCATTCCGCTGGTCAAGGATAAGCCCGTCGAAGAGGCGATCGAGATCCTGACCAACGTGAATAAGAAGGCGTCTCTATACGCCATCGAGGTCATGAAATCAGCTTTGAGCAACGCCAAGCGGCAGCGCGAGGGGATTGATACGGGAACCTTATATATATCAAAGATCGTCGCCAACTGCGGTCCTTCGTTGAAACGGTTCCGGGCCGCGTCGATGGGAAGGGCGACGATGATTAAGAAGAGGATGAGCCATATTATCATAGAGCTCGACGAGAAGGCAAAGCCGGCGGCGCAGCGCAAGGAACCGGTGAAAGGCGATACCAGGGCAGAGAAGGCAAAGACCGGCGCGAAAATCGCCCCTAAGATCAAAGAGTCCGCCCAGGCTAAAAAGGCCGCGGCGGCCAAGCGGTAACGGAGGAATTGAATGGGTCACAAGGTACATCCATACGGTTTTCGGGTAGGATACATCTATAACTGGAAATCCAGGTGGTTTGCCAACAAGCAGAATTTCCCGATCTTTATCCTGGAAGATTCAAAGATCCGCAAATACCTCAAGAAGAGCCTCTCAACCGCGGCGGTATCAAAGATCGAGATCGAAAGGACGAGCGATCATCTGAAGGTCTTTATCTTTTCAGCACGCCCGGGGATCATTATCGGCAGAAGGGGTTCTGAGATCGAACGTCTCAAGGAGGATCTCGAATCGATGACAGGAAAAGAAGTGGCGATCGAGATAAAGGAGATCAAGAACAGCAATCTTGACGCCCAGCTGGTGGCCGAAAATATCGCCTTCCAGCTCGAAAAAAGGATACTCTTCCGCAGGGCGATGAAGAAGTCGGTACAGATGGCGACCGATGCCGGAGCCCAGGGTGTCAAGATCATCTGCGCTGGAAGGCTGGGCGGCGCGGAGATAGCCCGCACAGAGAGCTATCGCGTCGGAAAGGTCCCTTCACAGACATTACGGGCGAAGATAGACTATGGGTTTGCCGAAGCCTTCACAACGTATGGGACCATCGGCGTCAAGGTCTGGATCTACACCGGAGACATCATCCTGGACAGCGCGAAGATGGCGCAGGGCGAAGCACACCCTAAGGAGACCCAGGCAAAGCAGGCCGGTCAATAGAGGTACTTTATGACGATGATGCCCAAGAGGGTGAAATTCAGGAAATCACAGCGGGGAAGAAGGCTCGGGACGAGTTTTACGGGAGCGTCCATATCATTCGGCGCGTTCGGGCTCAAGGCGCTTGAGAACGCGTGGGTCACGGATCGGCAGATCGAGGCGGCCCGCGTCGCCTTGATGAGGCATTTACGCAGGGGCGGGAAGATCTGGATCAGGATATTCCCAGATAAGGCGGTCACCAAGAAACCCGCCGAGACCAGGATGGGAAAAGGGAAGGGCGCGCCGAGCCACTGGGTCGCCGTGGTGAAGAAAGGCCGGATCCTCTTTGAAATGGACGGCGTTCCGCTTGAGATTGCGAAAGAATCGCTGAGGCTGGCTGCGCATAAGCTTCCGATCAAGACGAAGTTCGTCACCAGGCATATGGCGGCAACGACGACGGTCTAAAGGATAAAGAGGTATCGCACCATGATCAAACCGAACGAATTGAGGAACTTGACGCCTGACGAGATCAGACAGAAGCTCGAGGTCTTCAAGCAGGATCTTTTTACACTGCGGTCTGAGGCTCGCAGCGGCAGGATCGAAAAACCTCACAGGATCCATGAAGTAAAGACCGACATAGCGCGCTGTGAAACCATTTTACGGGAGAAGGCACATGCAGCAAGAAATACAGCATAAGAGGAAAGAACGGGTCGGGATCGTTGTCAGCGATAAGATGAAAAAGACGATCGTTGTCAGGGTCGACCGGGTCGCGAAGCACCAGATGTATTCGAAGCCGATCAGGTCATCGACGAAATTCAAGGTGCACGACGAGAAGAACGAGGCAAAGCCGGGCGATCGCGTAAGGATCGTCGAGACGCGGCCGCTTTCAAAAGATAAACGCTGGAGGCTCCTGGAGATCGTCGAAAAGCAAGCTCAGGAGATAACCGAGACCAGGGAAGATACCGAAGTATAAGCACGTACAGGATTGGTGGCTTGTATGATCATGATGAGAACGATCTTAGATGTAGCGGATAATACGGGAGCGCGGAGGGCCTCATGTATCGGAGTCATCGGCAGGGGCAACAGGCACTACGCCAATGTCGGCGATATCATCACCTGCAATATCAAGGAAGCCACGCCTGACGCCATCGTAAAAAAGCACGAAGTGGTTAAGGCGGTCGTCGTGAGGACCAGGGCCACGATCAGAAGGCCGGACGGCAGCTATGTACGGTTCGACAACAACGCCGCGGTGGACATCGACACGCAGATGAACCCGAAAGGGACCAGGATCTTCGGGCCGGTCGCCCGCGAATTACGCGAAAAAAATTTTATGAAGATCATCTCACTGGCGCCAGAGGTTATTTAATGAAGACAGCTTATGACGCTTATTAAAAAGAACGACACGGTATATATTTTATCGGGAAGGGACAAGGGCAAGAACGGCAGGGTACTGCACGTCTATCCGAAGATCGACAAGGCGCTCGTCGAGGGCGTCAACTATGTGAAGCGGCATCAGCGCAAGACCTCGCAGCAGGACCAGCAGGGCGGGATCGTTCAGAAAGAGAGTCCGATCCAGCTATCCAATATCGCGCTCTTCTGCAAGATATGCAAAAAGGGCACGCGGGTCGGCAGGACCGTCCTGGCTGACGGGACAAAATCGCGTTTTTGCAAGCGTTGTAAGGAGACGATCTAGTGGACAGCGAAAAGAACAAGATGAAAGAAGAGGCCGCGGGGCAGAAGAAAGACCAAAAGCCCCACCCGCAGGCCCATAAAAAAGAGGCGCCGAAAGAGACTCAAGGAACGAAGAAACCCAAGGAAGCGGCAGCCGAGACCAAGAAGGTGAAGCAGGAACTGCGCGTTGTGACGCCCCGGCTCCTGAAGAAATACCGGGACGAGATCATCCCCGATCTGATGAAGCGGCTGAATTACTCGAACCGGTTCATGGTGCCACGGCTGAAGAAGATCGTCATCAATGTGGGGATGGGCGAGGCGGTGCAGGACATCAAATTCCTGGACGCGGCAAAAGAGGAGATCGCCATGATCACCGGCCAGCGGCCGGTGACGACCAGGGCGAAAAAGGCGATCGCGAATTTCAAGATCAGGAGAAATCTGCCGATCGGCTGCAAGGTCACCTTGCGCCGGGCGGTCATGTATGAGTTCCTGGACCGACTCGTCAATGTGGCGATCCCGAGGATCAGGGATTTCAGGGGGCTGCCCAACAATTCGTTCGACGATCACGGAAACTATTCATTCGGCCTCAACGAACAGGTGATCTTCCCGGAGGTCAACCCCGATAAGATCATCAAGGTATACGGAATGGATATCACGATAGTCACCGACGCCAAGACCAAAGAAGAGTCGTTCGAGCTTCTCAAACTTTTTGGCTTTCCGTTCACTAAATAGCATGACGAGGGATTATGGCAAAGCAGTGTTTAATTATTAAGGCATCCAGGCCGCCGAAGTTCAAAGCGCGGAAGTATAACCGGTGCAAACTGTGCGGACGGCCACGGGGTTTTTTAAGGCGATTTCAGCTGTGCAGGATCTGCTTCAGGGAGATGGCCTCGCGAGGTGAAATACCCGGAGTCGTTAAGGCGAGCTGGTAATCAAGAGGGAGATGGGATCATGGCCGTTTCTGATTCGATAAGCGATGCATTAACGAAGATTCGAAACGCGTCCTCAGCAAAAAGGGACGTCGTCGAGATCAAAAAATCAAAACTGATGGAAGGTATCGTCTCGATACTGAAGCGGGAAGGTTTTATCGCCGATTACCGGGCGATCCCTGATAACAAACAGGGCATCATAAGGGTCTATCTGCGGTACAGAAAAAATAAATCGTCGTACATCGATGGACTGCGCAGGATATCAAAACCGAGCCTGAGGATCTACAGGGCGAAAGAGGACCTGCCCACGGTCAGAGGGGGCATCGGAATCGCGGTCGTGTCGACTTCGCAGGGACTCCTGACCGGCAAGGAAGCCAAGGAAAAGGGCGTCGGCGGCGAGGTCCTGTGCTACGCATGGTGATGAATAATGTCAAGGATAGGTAAGAAACCGGTAGAAGTGCCCAAAGAGGTCAAAATCGCGATCGCGGGGAATATGATCAACGTCGAAGGCCCCAAAGGGAAACTCGCGTATACCTTCTCCCCGAAGTTCAAGGTCGAGGCCAAGGAGGGAAAGGTCTTTGTGGGCCGGCCGTCCGACGAGAAACAGGACAAGGCGACCCACGGGCTCATCCGCAGCCTCATCAACAATATGGTCATCGGCGTTACCAAGGGTTATTCGAAGGAACTCATGCTCTCCGGCGTCGGTTTTAAGGCGCAGATCCAGGGAAAGATGCTGAACATCGTGCTGAGCTATACCCATCCGATCAATTATCCGATACCCGAGGGGATAACGATTGAAACTCCTAAGCCGGTCCATATCATCATCAAGGGAGCGGACAAGGCAAAGGTAGGCGAGGTCGCCGCTGAGATACGGCAATTTTATCTCCCCGAACCGTATAAGGGCAAGGGGATCAGGTACTCTGACGAAGTTATCAGACGCAAGGCCGGTAAGGCTGTCGCGGGAGCCGGCACAGGCGCCGGATGATGAGTCCTTTAGAACGGCATCATAAACCAGGGATGGAACGATGAGATTCAGACAGTGGATAGAGCTCAAGGGCAGAAAGAAGAGGCAGATGAGGGTCCGGAACAAGATCTCCGGAACACCTGAGAGGCCGCGTATCTCGGTCCATCGGAGCCTGAATCATTTTTTTGCTCAGATCGTTGATGACGAGAAGGGGCATACGCTCTTTTCTTTGTCGACGATGTCTCCCGCGGTAAAAGGGAAGATCAAGAGCGGCGGGAATACCGCCGCGGCAAAGGTGCTCGGAGAGCTTGTCGCGAAGGCAGCGGTGGAAAAAGGGATCAAGAAGGTCGTCTTTGACCGGGCGGGATATATGTATCACGGAAGGGTCAAGGCATTTGCCGAAGAAGCGAGAAAAGGCGGACTGGAATTCTAAAGATAAACGGTCACTTAAGGAAAGGTGTTAACATTGGTCGAGAATAATAAGAAGAGGACGAATCAGGAGACAGCGCCGAAAGGAGCCGAGCCACAGGCCCCCGGAGAGCCGCGCGCCGGGGAGACCGTTGTCGCTGCGCAGAAACCCGCGACTTTTGTAAGAAAAGAAGAGATGAAGGAAGAGATATTTGAGAAGGTCGTCTCGATCAAGCGCGTCGCGAAAGTCGTCAAAGGCGGCAGGCGCTTTCATTTCAACGCTCTCGTCATCGCCGGTGACGGGAAGGGTATGGTCGGTATCGGCTTCGGCAAGGCCAACGAGGTCTCCGTGGCGATCCAGAAAGGTGTTATCGACGCCCGGAAGAGCTTCTTCAGGGTGACGACCCAAGGAACTTCGATACCCCATGAGGTCATCGGACATTTTAAGGCGGCGGAAGTGCTGTTAAAGCCCGCGCAGCCGGGGACCGGCATTATCGCGGGCGGCGCTGTACGCGCCGTATGCGAAGCGTGCGGCATAAAAGACGTCTATACGAAAAGTCTCGGCTCAAACAATCCCATCAATGTGGTCAAGGCGACTATGGAAGGATTATTGAGCCTGAAGACTATTGAAGAAGGCTTGTCGAGATTAGAGGGAAGGACAGATGAGGCTCGTTGATATCGGCGCTCCCAAAGGGGCGAATAGAAAGACCAAGCGTAGAGGCCGGGGTTCAGGGTCAGGTCACGGAAAGACGTCCTGCAGGGGCCATAAAGGCGCGCTCTCCCGTTCGGGGACGGCGACAAGGATCGGTTTTGAAGGCGGCCAGATGTCGCTCATCAGACGGCTTCCCAAAAGAGGGTTTACGTCGCGATTCAAAGAGCCGTTCCAGGCGGTCAACGTTGAAGGGCTTAATCGATTCGAGAAGGGTTCAACGGTCGGACCGGAAGAGCTCAAGAAGGCGGGCCTTATCACGAGTCAGTATAAGCCGATCAAGCTCCTCGGGGACGGGACATTGACAAAAGCGGTGAATGTCAGGGTTCACGGGTGCTCAAAATCGGCGAAGAAGAAACTCGAGGACGCCGGAGCGAAGATAGAGCTCATCGCCTTTACCAAGAAACTGCCCCAGGCGATAAAGAAAGAAACCCAGCATGTTTGAGACGTTCGCAAATATATTCAAGATCCCCGATCTGAGGAAAAAGATCATCTTTACCATGGCGCTCGTCGCCGTGTACAGGGTCGGGGCGTATATCCCGACGCCGGGGATCGACGGGATGAAACTCGCTCAGTTCTTCGCTAATATCGCGAAGACGCAGGGCGGGACGATCTTTGGCATCATGAACATGTTCTCGGGAGGGGCCCTGGACAGGTTGACCATATTCGCTCTCGGCATCATGCCCTATATCTCTTCATCGATCATCATCCAGCTTCTTACCGCGGTCATCCCGGCCCTGGAGAGACTGGCAAAAGAGGGAGAGGCGGGCCACAAAAAGATCCTCCAGTATACGCGCTACGGGACCGTCGCCCTCGCGGCGATACAGGCGTTCTTTATCGCGCTGTGGCTTGAAAATCCGGCGCGCTTCCAGGGGTTGCAGATCGTCCAGAATCCCGGTTGGGGATTCCGGATCCTGACCGTAATCACACTGACGAGCGGAACGGCGTTTATCATGTGGCTCGGCGAACAGATACAAGAGTACGGCATCGGGAACGGAATATCGCTGATCATTACCGCGGGCATCATCTCGAGGATACCGACCGCGCTCTATCAGCTCTACTCGCTCGCATCGCCCTTCGCCCCGGAAAAAGCGCAGATAGACATCTTTACCCTGATCCTGATGGTCGTCATGCTTGTCGTGGTCGTGGTCGGCGTTATCGTGATAACGCAGGGCCAGAGAAAGATACCGGTGCAGTACGCCAAGAGGGTCGTCGGCAGGCGCGTCTACGGAGGGCAGAACACCTTTATCCCTCTCAGAGTGAACCAGGCGGGCGTCATCCCAATCATCTTTGCGCAGAGCATAATACTGTTTCCCGCGACGATCGCCGGCCTTATCCCGAACCGGATCGTCCAGGGCGTAGCCAACGCGCTTTCGCGAGGCGAACTCGTCTATAATCTCATCTATTCGCTCCTGATCATCTTCTTCTCGTATTTCTATACCGCGATAACGTTCAACCCGATTGACATCTCTGACAACATGAAAAAATACGGAGGATTTGTCCCGGGGATACGGCCGGGCAAACAGACCGCCGAATATCTCGATTTTATAATGACCAGGATCACCTTTCCCGGGGCGATATTCCTTGCGGTCATCGCCATCTTGCCGAGTATCATCTCCAGGGGGCTCAGGATCCCGTACCTGGTGGCAAGTTTCTTCGGCGGGACGGGCCTCTTGATCATTGTCGGAGTAATGCTCGATACCATGAAACAGATCGAATCGCATCTTCTGATGCGGCATTACGACGGGTTTATAAAAAGCGGCAGGCTCAAGGCGCGAAGGTAGGTCCTACGTGAGATTGATCTTGCTCGGACCTCCGGGCGCGGGTAAGGGGACACAGGCAGTCGTTCTTTCTAAGACATACGCGGTCGCGCATATCTCGACCGGAGACATGCTCAGGGAAGCGGTCAAAGGCGGCACGCCGATCGGAAAAGAGGCCGAGTCGTATATGAAAAAGGGCGAACTGGTCCCCGACGAGATCGTGACCGGGATCGTCGCGGAGCGTATAGCCAGAGACGACCTCAAAAAGGGTTTCATCCTTGACGGATTTCCCCGGACCGTGGCGCAGGCGAAAAGCCTCGACGACGCGCTTACAAAGCTCGGCCAGAAGATCGATCTCATGCTCTATTTCGCGACCTCTGACGGCGTGTGCATCAAGCGTCTGTCGGGAAGAAGGGTATGCAGAAAATGCGCAGCGATCTTCCATAGTACGAACATCCCCCCGCGCAGTGAGGGTGTATGCGATTTTTGCGGAGGCGCCCTGTATCAGCGGGATGACGACAAGGAAGAGACCATAAAGAAGAGGCTGCTCGTATACAAGCAGCAGACGCAGCCGTTGATCGACTATTATAAGAAGGCGAGAGTCCTGCGGGAAGTTCCCGGTGACCTTGAGGTCAATGAGCTGTCGGAGGTGCTTGCGACGACTTTTAATGAGGCGCACCTTGCATGATCCAGCTGAGAACGCCTGACGAAGTAGAGGCGATCAGGAAAGCAGGAAAGATTGTCGCAGTTATACTGAATGAATTAAAGGGGATGGCGAAGCCCGGCGTATCGACCGCCCGGTTGAACGAGAGAGCGGAAAAGGTCATCGAGCGCTGGGGCGGCAAGCCGGCGTTCAAGGGATACAAGGGGTTCCCCGCCTCGATCTGCACGTCGATCAACGAAGTCATCGTGCACGGGATACCGTCGCGAAGGAAGATCTCCGACGGGGATATCATCAGCATAGATGTGGGTGTCGAGCTTGACGGGTATTTTGCCGATGCCGCTCTTACTATCGGCGTCGGCGACATCAGCGATGAGGCCAGGAGACTGATAGCGGTAACGGAAGAATCGCTGAAAATCGGTATCGGTCAGACCAGGATAGGCAAGAGGATCTCTGATGTGTCAAGCAGTATCCAGCGGTTCGTCGAGTCTGAAGGATTTTCAGTCGTGCGGGCGTTTGTGGGGCACGGCATCGGGACAAGGATGCACGAAGAGCCTGAAATACCGAACTTCGGTCGGCCGGGGGTCGGGGCGCGGCTGGAAAAAGGGATGGTCTTCGCGATAGAGCCGATGGTAAATCAAGGGGTGTACGAAGTCGAAGTGCTGAGCGACGGGTGGACGGCGGTAACGAAAGACAGGAAGCTGTCGGCCCATTTTGAACATACGGTGGCTATCACCGATTCTGAAGCGGAGGTGTTGACGCGATGACTCAAAAGGAAGAACCCATCATCCTGGAAGGGAAAGTCCTTGAGACATTGCCGAACGCAACGTTCAGGGTTGAGATAAAAAACGGCCACAAGGTTCTGGCGCATGTCTCGGGCAAGATGAGGATGAACTTCATCAAGATCCTGCCGGGCGATATGGTGACGATGGAACTCTCGCCGTATGATCTCTCGAAGGGCAGGATCATACGCCGGGAAAAATGACGGGAACGCTATGAAGGTACGATCGAGCGTAAAAAAGATCTGCGCCAAGTGCAAGATTGTTCGCAGAAGAGGGATTGTCATGGTCATCTGCTCCAATCCCAAGCATAAACAGAAGCAGGGGTAACCGGGCGGTAATAAGAGCAACGGTACCTGATGAGTTCACGGAGGGCGAATGCCTAGGATAATCGGCGTTGATATACCAAAAGAGAAGAGGGTCGACATAGCCCTTTCCTATGTCTACGGGATCGGCAGGGCCTTATCGAGCGAGATCCTCAAAAAAGCGGAGATCTCCCCCGATAAGCGGGCGAAGGACCTGACCGAGGAAGAGGTCGCCAAACTGACGGCGATCATACAGAGGGATTACCGGGTCGAGGGCGACCTGCGCAGAGAGATCGCCGGGAATATCAAGCGGCTTATCGATATCACGTCGTATCGGGGGATGCGTCACAGACGAGGACTTCCGGTAAGGGGACAGAGGACGCGCACCAACGCGAGGACCAGAAAAGGGCCCCGAAAGACCGTCGGCGTCGTACGCGCTAAAAAAACACAAACGAAGAGGACGGAAGATGGCGGAGCCTAAAAAAAAGTTCAAAAAAGGCAAAAAGGTTATCAAGGCGCCGGTCAACGGTATAGCCCATATCCTGGCGTCGTTCAACAACACGATCGTGACCATCACCGATAAGGAAGGCAACACTATTTCGTGGGCATCGACGGGAAGCGTCGGATTCAAGGGTTCGAAGAAATCAACGCCGTTCGCGGCGGGGGTCGCGGCCGAAGGCGCGGCGAAGAAGGCGCTTGAGCGCGGAATGAAAGAGGTCGAGGTGTTTGTCAAAGGTCCCGGCTCAGGACGCGAATCCGCGATACGGTCGATCCAGGCGGCGGGGCTCAGCGTAAGGGCGATCAAGGATGTGACACCGATACCGCATAACGGCTGCCGGCCTGAAAAGCGAAGAAGGGTCTAATCTATAAGGAAGATATCATGGCACGATACACAGGTCCAGTATGCAGGCTTTGCAGGAGAGAAGGGGTCAAGCTGTTTCTGAAGGGCACCAAATGCTCGACCGATAAATGCGCTGTCGCGAAGCGGGCATTCCCGCCCGGACAGCACGGGAAGTCCCGTAAGAAAGTATCCAACTATATGCTCCAACTCAGGGAAAAGCAGAAGATCAAGAGGATCTACGGGATGCTCGAACGTCAGTTCAAGCATTATTTCAGGATCGCGCAGGAATCAAAAGGCGTCACCGGTCTGATGCTCCTTGAGCTTCTTGAGCGCAGGCTCGATAATGTGATCTTCAGGATGAGCTTTTCCCATTCCCGATCGCACGCACGTCAGATCGTCAGGCACGGATTGACTTATGTGAACGGAAGGCGGGTCAATATACCGTCATATACCGTCAAGGTCGGCGATGAGGTTACGATCAAGGCCGGCCAGGAGACTTTGAAGCGGTACCGGGAGATCCATGATTCCCTTAAGGACAGGGTACCGCCGAAATGGATGACGATCGAGCCAGACCGGTTCGCGTCGAAGATCGTCGCGCTGCCGACGAAAGAAGACGTCGGCTTTCCGGTCGAGGAACAGATGATCGTCGAGTTGTATTCGAAGTAATATCCGCGCCGTGCCCTACAAGGACGGCGTGTCAACGATAGCGCGGATAAGAATTCTGAAAAATATAAGGAGACGGCGCACATGGGAATAAGCATGAAGAATTTTGAAATGCCGAAACGCGTTGTATGCGATGAGGCATCCTATACGCCGCGATACGGGAAATTTATCGCGGAACCGTTCGAGCGCGGATACGGAATGACGATCGGCAATTCATTGCGAAGGGTCCTTATGTCGTCGATCGAAGGCGCATCGGTATCGTCGGTGAAGATCAAGGGCGTTCAGCATGAGTTTTCGACCATCCCCGGAGTGAAGGAAGACGTCTCGGAGATCATCCTCAACATCAAGCAGCTGATCCTGAAGTCCCATTTCAAGATGCCAAAGCCTATCTATATCGACGTGGACAAGAAGGGCGAGATTACCGCCAAAGACATAAAGACCGATGAGACCGTCGAGATCCTCAATCCAGACCTCTTTATCGCGAACCTCACCAAAAAGACGAAGCTTGAGATTGAGATGGAAGTGACTCGGGGCAGGGGATATGTCCCGGCGGAAAGACACAAGACCGAAGACCAGCCGATCGGGACGATCCTGGTCGACTCGATCTACACCCCGGTCAGCAGAGTGAATTTTCTGGTCGAAGAGACGCGTGTCGGCCAGATGACCGATTATGATAAACTGATCCTGGAGGTATGGACGAACGGGGCGATCGAGCCGAAGGACGCGCTGCTCTACGCGTCGAACATATTCCAGCGCCATCTGGACATCTTCGTTGGGTTCGGCAAACTTCCGGAAGAGATCGAGGAAGTCGGGGAGACCGAAGAGGAGCGCCTCCTCAAGGAAAAACTAAAGATCCCCATCTCGGAACTTGAGCTGTCCGTCAGAAGTTCGAACTGCCTGAGAGAAGCGCGGATCAAGACGATCGGTGACCTCGTGAAAAAGAGCGAGCTCGAGATGCTCAAATACAGGAACTTCGGCAAAAAATCACTGAGCGAGATCAATAAGATCCTCGGCGACATGAACCTTTCTCTGGGCATGAAGATCGGCGAGAAACAAAAAGAGAAAGAGAAGCAGGCGGAGTAGGCGCTCGCCCGGGGAACCGTGGAGCCCCACGACCTTACAGCCGTGGCACCTTTTTTTCGATCTTCCGCCTGTGGGGCGGAATCCCGCCCCGAATGCCACGCGCCATTGAAAACTCGCGCCATTCATCCACGCCCTTACAGGCGTGGCATTCTGGCGGCGGGGTAAAGGAAACGTACTCATGAGACACCGCAAAAGAAAAGGCCAGCTGAACAAGCAGGGAAGCCATAGAAAAGCGCTTCTGCGCAATATGGTCAGGAATCTCATGTTGTATCAGAGGATCAAGACGACCGACCGTCGCGCGCGGGAGACGAGAAGGATAGCAGAGCATCTTATCACGCTCGGTAAAGAAAACGATCTTGCGGCCAGACGGCTGGCGTTCGCGATCATTCCCGATAGGAGTATCGTTAAAAAGCTTTTCCACGAGATCGCCCCGCTCTTTAAGTCGCGTCAGGGCGGTTATACCCGGATCATCCCGGTTGGTTTCAGAAAAGGCGATAATGCGTCGATGGTCCTTCTGGAACTGACCGAGATGAAGGTCGTTGAGAAAGTAAAGAAAAAGGCGACTGAGAAGGAAAAAGTTAAAGAGCCGGAGGCGGTCAAGGAAGAGAAACCGCGGGAACATCCGTCGAAACCTGCTCCGAAGCCGAAGGCGGTCCTTCATGATGAAAAGGCGGAACAGAAGGCCAAGTCAGAAGACAGCAGGATGGAGAGCAAGAAGAGTTTTCTTAAGAACCTACGCGGTTACTTCCGGCGCAAAACCGATATGTAATATGGCATCCGAAACGATCCTCTCATCTCGGGTAGCCCGTGTAACAGACTCTGTTACACTGAGCATCGCCTCAAAAGCGAAAGAAATGAAGGCGAAGGGGCTTGATATCGTTGACCTCAGCGCCGGAGAACCCGATTTCGACACCCCCCACGATATCAAAGAAGCCGCGATCCAGGCAATCCAGAAGGGTTTTACCAAGTATACACCGTCAAGCGGGACCCAGGAATTACGGGTGGCCATCGCGGATAAGTTTAAGAAGGATAACTCCCTCGATTATCCGAGCGCCCAGATCATCGTCTCGTCCGGCGCGAAACACTCGCTCTATAACATCTTCCAGGTGCTCTGCGAAGAAGGCGATGAGGTGATCATACCGTCGCCGTACTGGCTGAGCTATCCCGAGATGGTCAAGATGGCGCAGGCGACTCCCGTCTTTGTCGGTTCCTCGCTGAAAGACCGCTATAAGATCTCGGCACGGACGCTCGAATCCCGCATAACAAAAAAGACGAAGGCTGTGATCATTAACAGCCCGTCAAACCCTACCGGGTCGGTCTACTCGGCTGATGAGCTGAAAGAGATCGCCGCGGTCGCCGTCAGACATAAGATCTATGTCATCAGCGATGAGATCTATGAAAAACTGATCTATGACGGAAAGAAACATGTCTCGATAGCGTCTCTGGGGAAGGACATCTACGACCTGACGATCGTTGTCAACGGCATGTCGAAAGCGTATTCAATGACCGGATGGAGGGTGGGGTATGCCGCAGGTCCCGCGCCCATCATGAAAGGGATCGCCAGTCTTCAGAGCCACGCCACGTCCAATCCATGCTCGATCAGCCAGGCTGCAGCGCTCGCCGCGTTGATCCATCAGGAGAATCAGCAGTTCATCGAAAAGATGCGGCAGGAATTCCAGACCAGAAGAGATTACCTGTGCTCCAGGATACTCGCCATGAAGACGATATCGTGCGTGAAGCCCGACGGGGCATTCTATGTGTTTTGCGATGTTTCCAGGACAGGGCTTGACTCATTGACAGTGACGAACGCGCTTTTAGAGGAAGCGCTCGTGGCCGTCATACCGGGAAAGCCGTTCGGTGACGACGGATGCATCCGCCTGAGCTTTGCGACGAGCATGGAAACCATCAAAAAGGGCATTGACAGGATAGAGGCGTGGGCCGCGAAAAGAAAGGCATGAGCGCTTTTACCCCGCCGCCAGAATGCCACGCCTGTAAGGGCGTGGATGAATGGCGCGAGTTTTCAATGGCGCGTGGCATTCGGGGCGGGATTCCGACCCACAGGCGAAAGACCGAAAAAAAGGTGCCACGGCTGTAAGGCCGTGGGGCTCCACGATGGGAACGGGCAAGACGATAGCCGAAAAGATCCTGAGCGCACACGCTGGCAAAGACATCAAAGCGAACGATATTGCGATCTGCGAAGTCGACTTCTGCTTCGGGCAGGATGGCACCAGTAACCTCATCATCAACAGCTTCAAAAGCCTCAACGTCAAAACACCGGTCAGCAAATCCAGATTTTATATGGTCATCGACCATAGCGCCCCCAGTCCCACCATTGGCATTTCCGAAGTCCACAGGAAGATGAGACAATTCGCTCTGGAAACGGGCGTCGGTCTCTATGATATCGGCTGCGGCGTTTGTCATCAGCTCATTCCGCAGCACGGACATGTGACCTGCGGCGATCTGGTCCTGGGCGCCGATTCCCATACATGCACCTACGGGGCGATCAACGTCCTTTCGACCGGTGTCGGCTCGACCGACCTGGCGATCACGCTTGCAAGCGGGAAGAACTGGTTCAAGGTCCCTGAGTCGATCAAGGTGATCGTGCGGGGCACCCTGCCTCCAGGGGTCTATTCGAAAGATATAGCCCTGTACATCATCAAGGATTTTACCGCGAACGGAGCGACCTATAAATCGGTCGAGTATTACGGCGAGGCGATAGAGGCGTTAAGCGTTGACGCGCGATTCACCATAACGAACATGGCAGTCGAGATGGGAGCGAAGTGCGCCCTGATGAGCGCGGACAAGAAGGTGCTCGAGTGGGTCGCCAAGCGGTCAAAGAGAGCGCCGCATCCGGTCGCCGCCGACAGCGACGCGAAATATTTAGAGACGCGCACCTATGATGTATCCGGCCTCCTCCCGCAGGTGGCGCGGCCGCATGCCGTTGATACCGCTTGTCCCGTGACCGAATTGGCCGGCACCAGGATAGATCAGGCGTTCCTGGGGACGTGCACCAACGGGAGGCTCGAGGACTTTGAGATAGCAGCCTCGATCCTCAAGGGCAGCCGCGTTCATCCGGGGGTGCGGTTCGTGGTCGCGCCCGCGTCAAAAGAGATCTATCTCGAAGCGATCAAAAAAGGGATCATTGAGATATTCGCGAAAGCAGGCTGTTCGATCGTCGGTCCCGGCTGCGGACCGTGCGTCGGTACCCATAACGGCGTGCCCGCGGACGGCGAGGCAGTCATCTCTACCGCTAACAGGAATTTTAAGGGCAGGATGGGTAACCCGAACGCGTTTATTTATCTGGCGAGCCCGGCGACGGTCGCAGCTTCGGCGATCAGCGGCACGATCGACGATCCCAGAAAATACAAGAGAAGGCTGCAGTCCTAAACAGGATGGAACAGATTGAAGAAAAAACGTAAAAAGACAAGGCATTGTAAGCCGAAACGAAAGCCCCACAAGGCTTCTCCCGTTCAGGTCCCCGAAGAGAAGAAGGCTCCGGCGAGCTTCGCGCGCAGACTGATGGGCGTTCAGGATAATATCAACACTGATTATGTGATCTCGGGGAGATATAAATTCAGCATACAGAACCCTCAGGAGCTCGCCCGACATATCTTCGAGGATATCGATGAGACGTTCGTAAAGCGTCTTTTGACGGGAGATTACCTGATAGCGGGAGAGAACTTCGGGTGCGGATCGTCGCGGGAGCAGGCGCCTCTGGCGCTCAAGGCAGCGGGCATCAAGGCGGTCATCGCTCAAAGTTTCGCAAGGATCTTTTACAGGAATTCGTTCAATATCGGCCTCACGCTCGTCGAGTGCAACACGAAGCATATTGATGACGGGGACGAGATCGAGCTGGACCTGGAGCGCTCAAAAGTCAGGAATATATCAAAAGGGCTCGTCTTTGACGCGAAGGCGCTTTCGCCGCTCATTAAAAAGCTGCTTTTGGACGGCGGGGTCATAGAGCATTTCAAGAAATACGGAGGATTCAGCTTTGAAGCAGCATAGGGTTACGGTAATTCCCGGTGACGGGACCGGTCCCGAATTGATGGAGGCGGCCCGCCGCTGTATCGAGGCGACCGGGGTTTCTATCCAATGGGAGACGGTGGAAGCGGGTGAAAAGACCATCGCCCGGTCAGGCCAGCCGCTGCCTGCCGAAGTCCTCGAATCGATCAAGACAAACGGTGTGGCGATCAAAGGACCGATCACAACTCCTGTCGGTTCCGGATTCAGGAGCGTCAACGTCGAGCTGAGAAAAGCGCTCAATCTGTACGCCTGTCTGAGGCCGTGCAAAAGTTATCAGGGGATACCGTCACGATACAGCGACATCGATCTGGTCATTGTGCGCGAAAACACCGAAGACCTGTATGCCGGGATCGAGTTTATGGAAGGGACCCCCGAGGCGCAGTCTCTCATCGAACACCTGGCGACACTATCGAAAGGGAGCATCAGAAAAGATTCCGCAATCAGTATAAAACCGATATCGCGAACAGCATCGGAGAGGATCGTTCGTTTCGCTTTTGAGTACGCGCTTAAAAATAAAAGGAAAAAAGTCACCGCTGTCCACAAGGCGAATATCATGAAGTTCACCGACGGACTCTTTCTTGCCGTCGCCCGCGAAGTCGCCAAGCGATACTCGGGACAGATCGAGTTCGAGGACAGGATCGTCGATAATATGTGCATGCAGCTGGTCAAATCGCCGCACCAGTTCGATGTCCTGGTGCTCCCGAACCTGTACGGGGATATTATATCGGACCTTGCGGCAGGTCTCATAGGCGGGTTGGGCGTGGCCCCGGGAGCGAATATCGGTGACGGGATAGCGGTCTTTGAGCCGACGCACGGCAGCGCCCCGAAATATACCGGAATGAACAAGGTGAACCCGACCGCCCTGATCCTTTCAGGGGTCATGATGCTGCGGCATCTCGGCGAAGAAAAGAAGGCCGCGATCCTGGAAGAAGCGGTGGCGAGGGTGATCAAAGAAGGCTCAAGCGTGACCTATGACTTTAAAGAGGACAGGGATGACCCGACAGCGGTCGGGACGCGTCAGATGGCAGACGCGATCATACAAAAGATCAAGGCAGCGAAATAACGACAGGTGACGAAGAAAAGAAAGAAGATAACGATTGTCGGAGCGGGGAATGTCGGAGCAACCGCGGCGCTTCTGATCTCCCAAAGCGGATCAGCGGACATCGTCCTCATCGATATTTACAGGAATATCGCGCAGGCGAAATCGCTTGATATACAGGACGCCCTCGCTGTCTTTAAAAAGGATTGCAGTATCACAGGGACGGACGATTACGCGGAATCGAAGGATTCAGATATCGTCGTCATCACTGCGGGCGTCCCGCGAAAACCCGGCATGAAGCGGGAAGAGCTTGTCGCGATCAATTCCTCGATCGTACGGTCCACCGTAGAAAAAGTAAAAAGTACCTCACCCCGGTCGATCCTGATCATCGTAACAAACCCCCTTGATGTCATGACCTATCTCGCCTATAAGACAAGCGGATTCAATCCGCGGAGGGTCATCGGCATGGCCGGCGCCCTTGACAGCGCCCGCATGGAGCGCCAGATCTCGAACGAACTGGGCGTCCCCGTCACCTCCATCGAGTCGTTGATCATCGGAAGCCACGGCGACGAGATGGTCCCGATATTCTCCCGCACAAAAGTCAGATCAAAACCTCTCTCCGGGTCTCTGAAAATCCCGGCAGCCGACGCTCAGGCAAAACTCGCCGGGATCTCGCTCGCCACAAAAAAAAGAGGGGCCCAGATCGTCAATCTCCTCGGTTCCGGAAGCGCGTATTACGCGCCTGCCGCATCCATCGCCAGGATGGTGAACGCAATCATACATGACACCGGCGAGACACTTGCCGCCTCCGTCTATCTTGATGGTGAATACGGGTTGCGAGATATCTGCATCGGCGTTCCCGTCGTTCTGGGCGCTTCGGGAGTCAGATCAATTCTCACCATTGAACTAAGCGACGATGAACGCGGCGCGTTTTTAAAAGCGTCCGATGTCATACGAAAGACGATCGAGCTTTTGTAGCATGTTCTGTCTGACTGCCGCACCCTGGGATCTCATCTCATCCTATCGCGTATATCTAAGGACAGGTATCGCCGTATGAAGAAATATGACCTTGTGATACTGGGAAGCGGGCCCGGCGGCTATGTGGCGGCGCTCTACGCAGCCAAAAAAGGCCGCACCGTCTGCGTCATAGAGAAAGACCAGGTGGGAGGGGCCTGCCTTAACAGGGGCTGCATTCCGACAAAAGTCATGCTCCACGCCGCCTCCGTCCTGCGCCAGATAAAGACAGCCGGGAAGTACGGTATCGAGATCAAGGAGTATACGCTGCAGTTCAGCGCCCTGGCCGCTTCAAGGGACGCGATCGTCAACCGCCTGAGGAACGGGATCGTCTCTTTGTTCACCTCAAGATCGATCATGTGCATCAGCGGTCGCGGCAGTCTCAAAGAGACCGGCTGCGTTGAGGTGAACGGCGAAGAGATACGCTCTGACAATATTATCATCGCGACCGGATCGAGACCGCTCGAACTGCCGTCACTCACGTACGACGGGAGCGCTGTCGTTTCGAGCGACGACGCCCTTACCTTCAAGGATGTCCCGCGGCGTCTTCTGATCGTCGGAGGAGGGGTCATCGGCTGCGAATTCGCTCAGATCTTCAGCGCGTTCGGTTCAAAGGTCACGATCGTCGAGCTCAGGGAGCAGATCCTGCCGGAATTCGACAGGGAGATCGCCAGGCGCCTGTCTTCGTACCTGAAGAAAGACGGGATCTCGGTGCTGACGTCATTAAAGGTCGACAAGATCGACCGGCAAAAGGAAGCGCTTATCGCGCGCATCTCCGACGGAAAAAGCGTAGAGGCCGACAAGATACTGGTGAGCGTAGGACGGTCTCCCAATACTGAAGAGATCGGCCTTGAGCGGCTGGGGATCAGATGTAACGGTCGAAAGATATCCGTTGACCGGACGATGAGCACAAACGTCCGCGGCGTCTGGGCTATCGGAGATATCGCGGACGGAGGGCCGATGCTTGCCCACGCCGCGTCGTACGAGGGTATCGTTGCCTGTGATGCGATGCTCGGGGAAGAGCGCGCTATCGATTATTCTGTGATACCGAACTGCGTTTATACCGAACCGGGCATCGCAACGGTCGGGATGGGCGAAGAAGAAGCGAAGAAGCGCTCAGGAGAGGTTCGTGTCGCTAAGTTCCCGTTCACCGCGTCCGGCAAGGCGAATGTCATCGGGAAGACAGAGGGGTTCATCAAGGTGATCGGCGATAGAACGGGAAAGATCATGGGTATTGAGATATTCGGATCTGACGCGCATGAGCTTATCGGCGAGGCGAGCCTCGCGTTAAGTCTGGGGGCGAACGTCGAGGATCTTGCGCGGACCGTCCACTGTCATCCGACCTTATCAGAGATATTCCAGGATGTTGCCCATTCCTTTCTGGGCACGCCGATCCATACTATATAAACGGGACTATGATCATAGATCTGGGAAGAGCGTCGTATCGGGAAGCCTACCGGCTGCAAAGACAGCTCGTCCGGCTCAGGAAGTTGAATGAGATAGGGGATACCGCTGTCCTTGTGGAACATGAGCCGGTCTATACGATCGGAAAGAGCGGCTCGAGGAAAAACCTGTTAGTTGATGAGCGCGTATTGCGCGACAAAGACATCGAGGTCATCGATGTCGACCGTGGCGGAGATATCACCTTCCACGGCCCCGGCCAGCTCGTTCTGTATCTCATCGTTGACCTCAAGACAAAGAGACGGGATCTCTTCTATTTTATGCGGCAGCTGGAGGAGATAGGGATCGGGTTTCTGGGGTCGTTCGGCGTCATGGGCTACCGAATGACGGGAAAGACCGGGGTGTGGGTGCGAGGAGCGAAGATAGCCTCGATCGGCATAGCGGCAAAGGACTGGATAACGTATCACGGCATGAGCATCAACGTTAACGTCGATATGCGATATTTCGCCCTGATCAACCCCTGCGGGATGAGGAGCGCCAGGATCACGTCGCTTCGCAACGTCCTCGGCTCCCCTATTGATCCAGGCCTGGCAAAAAGATATCTTATCGACCACCTACAGCGATCATTTACCGTTGAGGAACGCTTTGAACAGATACCCGCACTGGTTTAAAAAACGGATCGTGGCGAGCGATCAGATCGACGCGACTATGGAAACCCTGAACGGCCTTGATCTCGAGACCGTCTGCGGGCAGAGCCTTTGCCCGAACCTGAACGAATGTTATTCGCGTCGGCACGCGACATTCTTAATCCTGGGGAACGCCTGCACCAGACGATGCTCGTTCTGCTCGACTCTGAAGGGTAGACCGGCGCGGCCGGTCGATCAGGACGAACCGCGGAGGATCAGCGAGGCGGTGAAAAGGCTCGGCATGAGCTATGTCGTCATAACATCGGTGACGAGAGACGACATGCCAGACGGCGGCGCGTCGCATTTTTATAATGTGGTGGCGCATCTCAAAAGCGTTTTGCCGGATATCCGCGTCGAAGTCCTTGTGCCGGACTTTAAAGGAAACGAAGCCTCGATCAGGACCGTTCTCGCAGCGCAACCCGACGTCTTCGCGCATAACATTGAGACGGTCGAAAGGCTCTATGCCGCCATACGGCCGGGCGCCCGATATGAACGATCGATGAGGGTCCTCTCAAGCGCACAAGGGACCTGTCAAGCCGGCGCGGTAAAAAGCTCTTTTATGCTCGGTCTGGGAGAAGATGAGGATGAGGTATTGACGCTGATCGACGATCTTGCGGAAACAGGATGCGATATCATATCGATCGGGCAGTATCTCCGGCCGTCAAAAGATAATATCCCGATGGACCGTATCGTTCATCCGGAAGAATTCGACCGGTATAAGGACTACGCGCTTGCCAGAGGCATCAGGACTGTCCAGGCCGGAACATTTATCAGAAGTTCATATTACGCGGAGGAGGCATATGACTCAGGTTGTGCTGCCGACATTGGCTGAAGGGATCGATAAGGCATCGGTATCGTACTGGCATTTCCGTGAAGGCGATGCGGTCAAAGAAGGTCAGGAGCTCGTCGAGCTTGTCACCGATAAGGCGACCTTTACCATGCCGTCGCCGGCGACCGGTATCCTTAAAAAACTGATGGTAGAAGAAGGCAATGAGGTCAGGGTGGGGGAACTGCTCGCGGAGATCGAATAGGGGATCATGGCCAAACGATTGCTTCTTTTATATATCTCCCAGTATTCGGGTCATCATTACGCGAGTCTCGCGATAGAAAAGGCCGTCTCCATCCTCGCCCCCGACACCCAGATGATGAACATCAACGCCTTTAATTACACCAATCCCATCATGGAGAAGGTGATCAACAGGACCTATCTCGGGGTCATAAAAAAGAGGCCAGAGATCTGGGAATACCTCTACGACAACCCGAAAGTGCTCAGGATGGTCAAGGGGCTGCGGGAAGCGATCCACCGCCACAATTCTCCCAAGCTGAAAAAACTGATCGATGAGTTCAGGCCGAACATGATCATCTGCACTCAGGCCTTCCCCTGCGGGATGGTCGCCGACCATAAGCGGTATGACTCGCTGTCAGTCCCCCTCATGGCGGTCCTGACCGATTACGCGCCTCATTCCTACTGGTTGTATAATAATGTCGATTTTTATGTCGTTCCGTGCGAAAATACTGGGAGGAGACTGGTCGAGAACGGGATCGACCCTGAAAAGGTGAAACCGTTCGGCATACCGGTCAACCCGCGCTTTAATCATCCGATCGACAGAAGCGCGATCCTTGAACGGCTGGGGTTTTCCGAAACAGTACCCGTTGTGCTGATCATGGGAGGGACTCAAGGTCTCGGCCTGATCAGGGAATCGGTGATGGCGCTTGAAAAGCTGGAACACCGCATACAGAGCATCATTGTGACCGGGACCAACAAGAATCTCTTTGCGTGGCTTGAAAAAAGAAAGTCGCTCCTGAAGAACAGGACCCGGGTATACGGGTTTGTCGACAACATAGAGGAACTGATGAGCGTCTCAGATCTGATCGTGACGAAACCGGGAGGAATGACGACGGCGGAAGCGCTGTGCAAGGGGCTGCCGATACTGATCGTCAATCCGCTGCCGGGCCAGGAGATGATGAATACGAACGTCCTTCTGAGGGAAGAGGTGGCGATCAGGGCGCACAACCATACCGATGTCGCGCTCATCATCGAGGAACTTCTGGAGAACAGGGACAAGATGAGCTATATGAGTCAAAAGGCCGGTGCCATTTCGCGTCCGGACAGCGCGCTGAACATAGCGCGGCTTGCCCTCGAGGCCGCGCGATGATATTCTACTATCTTTACCAGATCTCCTATTTCATCGCTCTCAGTCTCCCGCGGAAAGCCGGCTATCGCTTCGCGTGCGTCATTGCCGATATCCACTATTTCCTGTCGAAAAAAGACAGGACCGCGATCCTGAAGAATCTGGAGATCGTCATGAGCGGCTCCCAGGAAAAGGAGCGCCGGGAGATCTCCCGCCAGGTATTCAGGAATTTCGCCAAATACCTTGTGGACTTTTTCCGGTTCGAGAAGATCGATAAGCGGTTCATCGAGCGTTATGTCAAAGTGGAGGGAAAGGATAACGTCACAGAAGCGCTCGCGAGGGGTAAAGGCGCGATCATCCTGTCGGCCCATATCGGAAATTGGGAGCTCGGCGGGTTTACTGTCAACGCGCTGGGATTTCCGCTGAGCGCGGTCGTCCTGGTGCATCAGAACAAGAAGATCGACGATTTTTTTACCAGGCAACGGTCGTTCGGAAGGATGGGGGTAATCCCCGTCGGATCGAGGCTGAAGGAATGTTTCCTCTGCCTCAGAAAAAACGGCTGCCTGGCGATACTGGGAGACAGGGATTTTTCAACTGCGGGGGTCATGGTCGAATTCTTCGGGAAGAAGACCGTCATCCCCACGGGTCCTGCAAAGATAAGCATGGAAACCGGATGCGCGATCGTGCCGACATTTATCGTGCGGGAACCTGACGATTCGTTCAGGATGTATTTTGAGAAACCGATCTTCCCCGATTCGGGGTCGCGCAAGGATCCCGAAGCGGTCACCCGGTATATACGGCAGTATCTTGCGTCGATAGAAAAATGCGTCAGGGAATATCCCTCCCAATGGTATATGTTCAAAGAGGTATGGAATGGCGAAAAAAGAAACAACCTGCGTCCTGATACCGTTATATAACGAGTCGAGGACGATCGCCGGCATCATAGAAGCGCTTAAGAAACGGGGTCTACCCGTTTATGTCATCGACGACGGGTCCACTGACGATACGGGCGTTATCGCGAAGCGAGCGGGCGCGGTCGTCCTGACGCATGAACGGAATAAGGGCAAGGGCGCGTCGCTCAGGGAGGGTTTCCGCCACATATTGAAGGACGGTTATGAATCCGTTATCGTCATGGACGGCGACGGGCAGCATCATCATGAAGACCTTGATAATTTCTTCAGAAAGGTCGGGGAGACAAAGGCGGACATCATCATCGGCAACAGGATGCTCGACACCTCAAAAATGCCGGTCACTCGGTTCCTGACCAATAAATTCATGTCGTACCTCATTTCAAAATTGACAGGACAATATATCCCCGATACGCAGTGC
>Ga0315294_10001307_pt1 | contig 26998 bp, 16 predicted proteins | sample YL17G13_40_MG_FD_203626 | JGI IMG/M metagenome (GOLD analysis project Ga0315294, IMG submission 203626) | Sediment microbial communities from Yellowstone Lake, YNP, Wyoming, USA - YL17G13_40 | ecosystem: Environmental > Aquatic > Freshwater > Lake > Sediment | place: USA: Wyoming | collected... | reverse complement strand
GTGGATCTCTCAGGATTGCGAATGCTCTGCTCGAAAGCGGAATCCGCTCCTTCGGCGACTCACGCATCGCCAACATACAGTAGATGCGAGAGGGTGGGATAGATGCGCAATTCATCCTCATACGCTCCCCCATGCCCAGCGAGGTCGAGCGAGTGGTCGAATTTGCCGACGTGAGCCTCAATACAGAGATCTCCGTTATCCGACTTCTTGCCGATCAGGTGACCAAACGCGGCAAAACCCATCGAGTCATTTTGATGATCGAACTGGGCGATCTACGGGAGGGCATACTACCCTCCGACCTCGAGCCGGTGGTAAAGGAGACGATTGGCATGCAAGGCGTCAAACTGGCATGGGTCGGAACGAACCTTGCCTGTTTCGGGGGAGTCAGGCCAACTGAGGCAAATATGCGGGAGTTGTCTGCAATTGTCGGCAACCTTCAGCGCAAGTTTAGCATCAATTTCGAAGTCGTCTCTGGAGGGAATTCGGCGAATTACCAATGGTTCGTTTCGACGCCGGACGTTGGCCTCGTCAATCACTTGCGCAGCGGTGAGGCGATGCTGCTAGGTTGCGACACGCTAACCCGAGAGCGGATTCCTGGCCTGTATACGGACGCGTTCACGCTGGTCGCCGAGGTGGTCGAGCTCAAGACAAAGCCCTCAAAGCCCTACGGCGAAATCGCCCAAGATGCGTTCGGGCACGTTCCCGTATACGAGGATAAAGGAAACATGCGAAGGGCGATCCTCGCCCTCGGGAGGCAGGACGTTGACGTTTCGGCGATCAAACCCAGCTGACCCGGCTGGCGTGCGGAAAGTTGGAGATGCCTCGCCTGCCAGAATGCGCGAGAATGGGTCAACTGTTGCCCGAGCCGCCGGGCAGCTGGCCCACAGGGCTGCTTCGCGAAGCTCGAGGCCGTTGGGCGGCCCCTCTGCCGAAGTGAGACCACAATGAGCGTGTTCATTACCTACAATCACAAGGACAAAGAGTTCGCAGAGCGACTCGCCATTGAGCTAGTTAGGCGCGACATCAAGGTCTGGAAGGACTCGTGGCGCATAGGCGTGGGCGACTCTCTCATCCAGAAGGTCCAAGAGGGGCTCGAAGGCGCGCGGTTCTTCTGCGTAATCTTCTCCCGGAATTCGGTCCGGTCCGAGTGGGTGAAACGGGAAATCACGGCTGCGCTCCTGCGAGAGATCGAGGATCGAAAGGTCATGATTCTCCCTATCGTCATTGACGACTCGAAGCTCCCCCTCCTTCTCCGTGACAAGTTGTACGCAGATTTCCGGGCGGATTTCGACCAAGGCCTCGCCAGCCTGCTGGCAGCCCTGCTGCCCTTCTATAGAACGCAACACCTCGGTCGAGTCTTCCCGGAGGAGCACTACTACTTCGACTACAGCGGTGTCACTCAGCTCGTGGACGGAAGGCCGATCTGTGAGATCGACGTGATCTCTCACGATCGCGAAGAGAACTACTCAATTCTCACTCAGATCCGGCTCGAAGGAACCAAGGATGCTACCCTCGAGGCGCTTCAGCTGGAGTCCGTTTCGCAGGTGACCGACCTCGTATTCACGTCATGTGTTGCTGAATTCGCCCAGAGCCCCGCAAGGGTACAACTCGCCCCAGGCAAGAAGACCTCTGCCGAGTTCTCGCTTCAGAGGCCTGATGGTACACTGCTTTTCAATGCGTTCTTGACCGTTAAGATCGTCGGCGAGATGCACAAGGGCGTTGTCGTCTTCAATGTAGGGGCACTCTTCGCGCAGATAGAGTCACACAAGCGAGCCTCCGAAGGCTGAGGGGGGCCGCCTTCCAAGTAACTTCTCCTGAGGACTAAGCTGGTAGGGCGGAAAGGCCAGGACTTCGTGGGTCGGGGAGCAGCACGAAGCCAAGGGTGTGGGCTCTTGTCTCGAGGTTCCGCACAGTGCGGGCGCGGTGGCGGCGCTCGTACTCTTCTTCTCCAACTTCGATGTAATCCTCGGCGTACCTTCCTGAGCTGGCGCAATTCAACCCAAGAAGGTTGGTGTCTCGATCAGGAGAGGATGCTGGTGCTTGTGCGGCTGAAGGCTCGCGGGTCGCCGGTAGTGGTCGATGTCGTGTAACGCGTTTGGTTGGGAGTCTTGTTGATGGGCGTTGCCGCAACGTCCGAGGCGGCCTTGAGATGGGTCGAGTCACGTGCCGATGAACCGGGTACCTGTGGGCGCAGGGGACCAGGAGGCAGTACCCAGCCCGCTCGAAGGCCTGATCTACGGGCAGCTTGCGCGCGGACGAGCAGGCGGCCTGAGCGTGAGGGATGGGCAAGGGGGGTGGGGGATCAGAAGACCCCGAGTTCCCTGGGGGTCCGGATCCAGACCTTGAGAACGGCGTTGGAGAGTTGCAGCATGCCCTCGCCGTGTACGGCCTAGTCTCGGCCTCCGGAGCAGGGGTGCGGCGCCGCACCGGCCGGGGCTTGTCCCCCTCGAAAAGAATGCAACTAAATAACTCTTATGATGCACTTGCCCGGCCTATGCCTCAATCTGTCGGGGGTTCGACAACCCCGAAAGGGCTGGAGGGTTTGTCGGGGCCGGTGACGACGACTTTCGGACCAGACGTCGGATGGGTGCTGAACAACGATCCCCCGGAGGCCACGGGGGAGGGCGGGGCGGGCGATGGCGGTCCGCCCGGCCATCGAGAGGAACAGGCATGGCCGGCCCGAGGTCGAGTGGAGGCATCACCTGTAGGGGGAGCAGGCCGTATGTGATTTCGGATACTCCGATACTTGCACGCGTCCAGGCCCCTTCCACGATCTCAATGATGGCAGGTGAACGGCCGCGGGAGGGGGACACGTCGCATCAAGTGACGGTACGCCGCCTGCCCTCAAGGTGCGCCGGACGCGTCAATCAGTTTGGGTGAACTACGTGGCATGGATAGGTGAAGCGTACACCAACTCATGAGGAGGAAGACAGCATCTTGGTCTCTTCCTTGGAGCGCGGGCCAGTCTCCGTTCATGACATGTCTTCTCTCCTGACTGATCTCCTGGTACCAGCACCCCTTCGCCAACTAACCTCGGCCGCGGTGGATGACATCAGTCCCACAAGACACAACCAGTATCCCCAGAGAGGCGGCCATAGCTGCCTAGCGATCAAGGTGAGGGGTATCAAACCAACAAGCAAGTAGCTACCGCCGAGAAGCGCAATGGCAAGACGGTTCGTCCCGAGTCTCCTCTGTAGCACGGACCTTATTCCAGAAAGGAGCGTGTATGCGACCACACACACGCCTCCGAACGGAACAATCAACAGAATACCCACCCAGGACGGGTGTGACCCCGACAGTCCCGCAACCGCAGCAGAGGCCTGCTGGAGAATAGTCTCCCATCCCATCATCGGCGACGGACGCCCAGGACCAAAACTCGAGATCGAAACAAGCCATGGTTGAAATAGGGAAAAGGCTAAGACCAGGGTATTCGCCGCACTCCAGTGGGAGTAGCCAAGACCGATCATTGAATTCCTCCAAGGTACAAATGACCAGTGCGTACGCACGTGTTCTTCATGGCGCGGCGTTCGACCCCTCGCGTCTTGCCGAGAACACTATCCCACGCGGGGTCGGGCATGTTGAGGCACGCGGGGACACTCGGTCGACGTCCTGCAGCAGGGAAGAGAGCCCGTGTGGGCACCGCTTCGCGTTTGACCTGGCAAAGCGCTCTGCCGCCAGAGGATGCCTGTATATGGTTCACGCATTTGGAACGCAGCCGCATCAGTTCTCATTCTGCTCTTCGGCAGAGGAAGTCAGCCACGCCCCTCAATCCTCCTCACCGCCCCGGGCCCACCAAGGTCAAGGAACATCCGCAACGAAATGGCGGTGTCTAAGGCACCCCTTGTGGTAGGTCATAGGGGGATCCTTCCCCGCCTAATGGCCTTTCGAAAAAGAATGTTAGCCACAAGGGGAACGAGATGTCGATCCTGCCTGCACTGTCCGCGCCAAGGGCGGTGTCTATAGCCTGTCGCTCCATCCCTGCCTTGTGCGTATTAAACCATGCTAACGAACTTGGATCGCCCGGAAGGCCTGGATGCCGCACATCGTTCCTTGCCAGCGCCTCCTGCCACGCGTGGGTGGCCTCGTGGATCATGATCCCACCTACGTCGTCCGGCGCGAAGTCGAAGTCCTTATATGCCAGTTCAGTGATATACACAGAGTAGTCCATATACCGCGCATTGGGGTATTCGCCTGCCCAGACAATTGCACACTGTTCTGATGAGATATCGATTACCCAGGGGGCCGAGGAGTATATCCAGTTGTACTCCCAGAACCACAACTGAATTCCGTAGGCATGCTGTGTGTTCTCGTAGATCGCCCCACTTGTGTGCAGCGCGAACCTGAACTGATATCCAGCGGGCAGACGAATGTCAAACTCCCGTCGAACGATGTCAAGCGCCTCACTTCGATCCTCGTAGTAGACTGATCTCAAGAGATCAGCAGTGAGTTCGCCCCCATCGGCGAGAGCCCACCTCGCGACGCAGATATCTTCCTGTGCTTGACCTTCACACCACCAAGGGCCGTGGCCAGAGGGGTCAGCGTGTCTAATGGGATCAGCATTGGCGTACAGCCACGCATTGAACGACATCGGCTGGTTCGGATCGCCCTCCCAGACGTCCCGGCTCAGGAATCGCCCGTACGGCGAACCGTAGTACCTGGCCCGCAGGTAAATCAGCCCCGTAGCGTCCCGTTGCTCGCCTGTGAAGTTGTAGTTCGTGGTACCCGCCCCTGCCGAGGAGAGTGGATCCCCGAACGGCTCGTAGGAGCGCGTGAGTGTGACGTTGACAGAGGCGTCGGCGAGTTGCCGCACGCTGCCCAGGGCATCGCCGAGGTAGTATTGCCAGCCGCCCGGCTGCTCCTCGCCGAGGCGGTCGTTGCCATACAGGTAGGCATTCGTCCCGTCGGAGAGGACCTGGGTCAAACTCCTGGCGAGATCGAGCGTGTAGCTCGTCGGCGTCCCGTTCACTGTCTGCCGCAACCGGTCTCCGAGTCCGTTGTACGCGAAGGTGTAGGTGCTTGGGCCCTGGGTAACGGATGCGAGCCGGTCCGCGTGGGTGTAGGTGTAGGTGGCTACGCCGTCCGAAAGTAGATTGCCGTTGTTCGACCAGGTGTAGCTTACGCCTCCGGCGCTGCTCAGCCGGTTGGCGATGTCGTACATGTACGTGACAGTGCCACCCTGCGTGACCTCGGTTAGACGATTGCCCACGGCGTCATAAGTGTAGTGGAAGTAGGTCCCATCGTCGTAGTCGGCCGCGGTGAGGCGGTAGAGGGGATCGTAGGTGTAGGTGATCGTCGTCGTCACCACCGTCGTCGAAGCGACGACGAGCAGGCTACTGGGCGCGTTCAGCCGGTTCTGGGCAGTCGCCGAGCTACCGCTGGTGAAGTTGGCCTGCCCCAGGACGTGGATGGCGTTCTCGCCGTTGCTGATGGAGGCGACATCAAACAGCGTCACCCGGTGGTTGTTGGTGTCGGCGACGAACAGCCGATCCAGTTCCTCGTCTACGACGACGCCCTGGGGGTTGCGCATGCCGCTCTGAGTCGTGGCGGCTGTCGCCGTCGTGAAGCTGGCCTGGCCCAGGACGTTGGCCGCTGCCTCCCCGTTGGTGATCGCGGCGACATTGAAGACCATCACCCGGTGGTTGTTGGTGTCGGCGACGAACAGTCTACTCCCGCCGACGTCGATCGCGACGCCGGATGGGTTCCGGAGCCCCGTCTGCGAGGTGGCGGCAGTTGCGGTGGTGAAGCTCGACTGCCCCAGGACATAGATGGCGTTCTCGCCGTTCGTGATCGTGTTGACGTCGAAGACCATCACTCGATGGTTGCTGTAGTCCCCTACGAATAGCCAGCCGCGGGAGGTGTCCAGCGCCAGCCCGACCGGGTTCTTCAAGCGATTCTGCGCCGTTGCCCCGGTGCCGCTGGTGAAGTTCGCCTGTCCCAGCACGTAGACGGCGTTCTCGCCATTGGTGATGCTCGCTACGTCGAACACCAGAACGCGGTTGTTGGAGTAGTCGGCAACGAACAACCAGTTCGTCGTCGCCTCAAAGAGCAGGTCCCGCGGCGAGTTGAAGCGGTTCTGGGCGACAGCCGAGCTGCCCGACCAGAAGTCGGTCTGCCCCAACACGGCGTCTGGGACGTGGTCCAGGAGCTCGTTGGCCGCGTTCAGGTCGAACACCAGGACGCGGTGGTTCGTCGGGTCGCTGGCGAACAGCCGATGGCCAACCGGGTCGAGTGCATAGTCGGCGAAGGCTCCGGACAGGTTCAGGCCTTGCGTGTTGGGCGCATCGTCAGCGCCGTTCTTGGTGTAGAGCGGGGCAAGTCCTCCGCCGAGCTGACCGGCAAGGTTGACCGCATTCTCTCCGTTGGTGATGGCGGCCACATCGAAGATCATCAGCCGCCGGTTGTTTGCGTCGGCTACGTGCAGCAGGCTCCCCAGGAGCGAAACTCCGTATGGGGTATTGAGGCGGTTCTGCGCCAGTCCCGAACTGCCCGCAGTGTAACTCGTCTGCCCCAGGACATTCACAGCCGCCTCGCCATTGGTGATCGTGGCGATGTCGTACACCGTCACGCGGTGGTTGCTGCTGTCCCCCACGAAGAGACGGGAGGAGGCATCGGCGACAACTCCCTCCGGGGCTCTCATCCCGCTCTGGGAGGTTGCTGCCGTAGAAGTCGTGAAGCTCGACTGCCCAAGCACATTGATGGCTGCCTCACCGTCGGTGATCGCTGCGACATCGAATACCATCACCCGATTGTTGGTCGTGTCGGCGACAAACAGCCGATTGCTGCCGCCGACCGCCACGCCGCGAGGCGAACGAAGCTTGGTCTGGCTGGTCCCGGCTGTGCTCGTGGTGAAGTTCGACTGTCCCAAGACGTGGACCGCGTTCTCGCCGTTCGTGATCGAGGCGACGTCGAACACCATCACCCGGTTGTTGGCCGTGTCAGCCACGTAGAGGAGGGTTCCGGAGAAGGCCACGCCCTGGGCGCCATTCAGGCGGTTCTGCGCCAATCCGGAGCTCCCGGCCGTGAAAGAGGTCTGGCCAAGAACGTACGCGGCGGCCTCACCATTCGTGATGGCCGCCACGTCGAAGACCAACACCCGGTGATAGCCGGTATCGGCCACGAACAAGCGATTACCGGTCGCGTCGAAAGCCAGGCCGCGAGGGGCGTTCATACCGGTAGCCGTCAGGCTCGTCGCCCGCGAGGTGAGGTCCGGCTGCCCCAGAACGGCGTCCGCCACGCGATCGGTGAGCTGGTTGGAGGCGTCCAGAGTGAACACCAGAATCCGATTGTTGGATGTGTCGCTGACAAACAATCGATGGCCGCCGGAATCGAGGGCACTCGCGTAGGGGGCATTGAAGCCGCGCGTATTGGGCCCGTCGTTGGCCCCGCTTTTGTTGTACAGGATGCCACCGCCGGCGTCGTACTGGCCGAGCAGGTCGACGGCGTTCTCGCCGTCCGTGACCGAGGCCACATCGTACAGGACGCCCCGGTTGGAGCCGGTGTCGGCCACCCACATCTGCAACGAGGATGTCGATGGCTGCTGCAAGGTCTCCTGCGCCGTCAGGCGGTTGCCGACGTCGTCGTAAGTGTACCCGAACGAGGACAGCGTCGTGCCGCCGGATGCGTGGGTAAGCGACTGCAGGCGCCCGGCGTCGTCGAAGGTGGAAGCAGAGACCATTCCGTTAGGCAGCGCAACCGTCGCGGGCCAGCCTCCCCTATCCCAGGTGTAGCTGGTGACAAGGGAATCCCAGTCGGTGACGACTTCCAGCCGCCCGGCGTCGTCGTAGACGTAGCTGACGCTGTGGCTGCCGGGGAAGGAGAGCGCCGTCCGATTCCCCGCTTCGTCGTAGCCATAACTCACCACGCCGCTGAACGGGTCGGTGATCGAGGTCGGACGGCGCAGGTCGTCGTACTGCCACTGCGTGCTGCCCACCCCGTCGCCCATCGTCGCCCGCTCGCCGGCGGCGTTGTAGGTGAAGGACACGTCGGCGTCCGGGGCGGGGTAGTCGATGCTGGTCAGGCGCCCCAGGTCGTCGTAGCCGAAGACCGTCGTGAACCCATCGGCGTCCAAGATTGAAACGCGGTTGCCGGCCTCGTCGTAGCCATAGGCCCAGGCGTGGCCGAGGGCGTCGCTTTCCCCCGTCAGCCGGCGCAGGTCGTCGTACGTGAAGGTGGTCGTGTGCGTGTTCCCGTCGCGGATCGTCCGACGGTTCCCTGCGGCGTCGTAGGCGTACTCGGTGCGAACGTTGATCTCGTGGTTGGGTGTGAATCCCGGCCGGTAGTTCTCGACCACGGCGGTCAGGCGGCCGAGGGCGTCGTACTCGAAGGAGGTGACGACCCCCTCGGCATCCGTGGCGGAAATGCGGTTGTCGTTGCGGTCGTAGCCGAAGCCGGTGACGTGGCTCAGCGGGTCGGTCTCGATCTCCAGCCGGTCCACGTCATCATAGGCGTAGCTTGTCTGCTTGCCATTCGGGTCGGTCACCGATAGGCGGTTACCCATCCCGTCGTACGTGGTCAGCGTGATGAGGTCCAGGTCGCTCTGCGCGCTGGGCGTGTAGCTCCCGCAAGGGCTGCCGACCGACGGGTTGACGATCGCCTTGACGACGCGCCCCTGCCCATCGTAGCAGGAGGCGGTGGTGTGGTCGAGTGCGTCGAGCGTGCGCACGACCTCGCCGCGGTCGCCGTAGACCGTGTCGGTGCGCACGTTCTCATCCGGGGTGCTCGGGTTGCGCGCCGGCGGATTGGGGTTCGCGACCGTCTGGCCGACCAAGTTCTGGACGACGCTCACGGCGCGGTGCAGATCGTCGTAGTACATCCGCGTGACCACGCCGGCGTTACCGATCGTGGCGATAGCATCGCCGTTGGCGTCGTAGATCGTCTCGATGCGGACGTTCTGGTCCGGATAGGCCGGGTTGTAGGGAGGCGGTGTGCCGACCTCGATCCCCTGGCCGGTCAGGTTCTGCACGACGTAGCGCACCCGGCCCAGGCCGTCGTAGTAAGTGCGGGTGATCACCTCGTTGGGGTCCCTGACGGCGATCTGGTTCCCGGCGTCATCGTAGTAGTAGTCAGTCCGGACGTTCTCGTCGGGGGTGGCCGGGTTGCGGGCCGGCGGCGTGGGATTCTCAACCGTCTGGCCCACGAGGTTCTGCACCACGGTCACCGGGCGGTTGGCGTCATCATGGTAGGTGCGGGTGATCACCCCGTTCGGATCCCGGACGGCGATCTGGGTCCCGGCGTCGTCGTAGATGTACTCGGTGCGCACGTTGCGGTCGGGATACTGCGGGTCGTAAGCCGGGGGCGTCTCGACCCCGATCCCCTGTCCGACCAGATTCTGCACGACGTACTGTGGCCGGTTGGCCGCGTCGTAGTATGTGCGCGTGATGATGCCCAGCGGGTCGGTGACCGCGATGGCGTTGCCGTTGGCGTCATATGTTGTGTCGGTGCGCAGGTTTCGGTCGGAGTACGTGCTGCTGCGCGCCGGCGGCGTCTCGACTTCAATTCCCTGGCCGACCAGGTTTTGCACGACCGTGACTGGCCGGTTGTTGGCGTCGTAATAGGTGCGGGTGATCCGGCCGAGGGTCTCGATGGTGGCGATCACATTGCCGGCGTCGTCGTAGACCATCTGTGAGCGGACGTTGCGATCGGGGTAGGAAGGGCTGTAGGCTGGCGGCGTGCCCACCCCGATCCCCTGGCCGACCAGGTTGACCACGACATACTCCGGCCGGTTCAGCGTGTCGTAGTAGATGCGGGTGATGATCCCGGCGTTGTCGGTCACGGCAATGGGATTGCCCTGGTCATCATACGTCGTCGTGGTGCGGACATTCCGGTCTGGGTACGCCGGATTGTAGGCGGGCGGGGTCTCGACCTCGATGGCCTGGCCGGTGAGGTTCTGGACGACGACTTCCGGGCGGTTGTCGAAATCGTAGTAGGTTCGAGTGATCACGCCGGCGGGGTCGATCGTGGCGATCGGGTTGCCGAACGTATCGTAGACCGTCGCGGTGACACGGTCCTTGTCTGGATCGCTGCTGGGAACGTACTGCGACGCGTTGCAGGGATCCGTCTGCGGGGTTCCGCCGTCGCCCGTAGCGTTACTCACGGTCCGCACCACGCGCCCGGAGGCATCGTAGCAGGTCCAGGCAACATGCCCCAGGGGGTCGCGTGTCGTGTGCAGCCGGCCCAGGCTGTCGTAGGAGTAGTACGTCGAGTGGCTCAACGGGTCGATCATCTGGATCCGCTGGCCGAACTGGTTGTACACGAACTGGGTGATGTGGCCGTTGGGGTCGGTGATCGTCTTGAGCAAACCTGGCGGTTGGGGGTAGTCTGCGGCCGTGGTGTACGTGTACTCGGTCACATGGCTGAGGGGGTCTTCGACCGACAGCAGGAGCGTGCGGCGGTCCGGGTCGGGGTCGGTCTCATTGTACGTGTAGGTGGTCGTGTTCCGACGGCCATCGATCACGGTTCGCAGGCTATTGAGATTGTCGTAGGTCAGATCGACCTGGGCACCTTCGGCATCGACAAGTTGGGTCAGGTTAGCGCCGTCCTCGCTCCAGGTCAGTAGGGCTTCATGCCCGTTCTCGTCCGTGATGGTGCCGGGGCGGAAGTTCGGGTCGTAGGTGCGGTCTGCGCCGTGTCCCAGATCGTCGATGGTCTCTGTGAGGGTGTGGCGATCATCGTAGGCGTGGGTGGTTCCGTTCCCAAGGGCATCCAGGATAGTGGTTGTACCGTCGGCGTTATAGGTGATCTGGAGAACCAGGGTGTCGGAAGCGTCATACTGCTCGTAGGCCCGGCCCTGGGCGTCATATTCGGTGCGCACTACCTGGTGCGATTCGGGGTCGAGGGCCTGGCGCAGGCGGTGGGCCGAGTCGTAGACGTAGGTCCAAGTCTGGTCGAGGACATCCGTGACCGTGGTGAGGTCGCCGTTGGCATCATAGCCGAAGGTCACGTCGCGGCCCGTATGATCCGCCACGCGCTCGATGCGACCTTGCGGGTTGTAATCCAAGTCGAGGTACCGCCCGCTTGTATTGTCCGTCACCCGGTCGAGGCGATTGTTCCCGTCGTACGTGTAGGACCAAGTACGACCCTGAGCATCAGACCAGCTCAGAAGTTGCCCGGTTTCGGAGAAGACGTATGTCGCCTGCCCTGGATCGTTGAGGGCGAAGGTAGCCGGGGGGCCGGGGTTTCGCACCAGAGAGGCGAGCACCCCGGGGATGGGTGAATAGGTACCGTTTCCGTTGTCCGTGAACGTGTACTGGTTGGCGCTGTGAGCCTTGAAAAGCACAGCGCCCGCTTGGCCGCCGGGATCACCGGGGAAGATCAGCCTCGTATCGTGATTGTGTGTCCAGCCGAAGCCGAGGAGTGAAGTGTAGGTGTCAACCGCCAGCGAGGCGTAGGAGCGCTGGAATACCAGCGGGCCCGAGGCGGTCTCGATGGCCAGATCGGAGATCGAATAGTCGAAGTTGCCAGTCCGGGTGTCAATGGGATCGCCCGCATCGCCGGTTGCCCCCTCGTATGTGCCGACACGGCAGCCGCGAGAATCCGGTGTACCTGACACTGTGCCGCCGCAGGAGTACGTGGCGCCGTCGGGGATGAAGAAGCCTGAGATGCCTATGTCAAGCATGGCTACGAAGGCATCGTAGGCTCCAGACCATCCGTTGAAGGTTGTGTCGTACGCGCCGGGAGTAACTGGGAAGTCGCTTGATGAAGTTACGCCCGTTACATAGGTGTTCCCGGTCGCATCCGAAGTTGACGCGACGGGCCTGACTGAATACGGCGGAACAAGCTCCTCGCCTCCCGTTCCGCCTAGGAAGGTAGAGTACCTGAGGTTGGTTCCTGTCTCGTCGAGAGATGCGACAAACGCGTCAGAAGACCCGCCGAGAGTGACATCAAATGCGTCGCCTGAGGTTGGGAATGTCGAGGACCTGGTGACGCCGGTTACATACGCGTTGCCACTGGAATCAAGTGAGACTCCGTATCCAAAGTCGTCGCCCGACCCACCAAGGTAAGTGGAGTACTCGGTACCTGAGCCCGAGGCGCTGATTCTAGCGATGAACGCATCCTCTCCGCCGTTGTGATTCGGGTACGCGGATCCAGGGGTCGTCGGGAAGTCCGTTGACCGCGTCTTTCCAGCGACAATCGCCCTTCCGGTGGAATCTACAGCAATCGAGTAGCCCCTGTCGTCGGAGCTCCCGCCGAGGAAGGAACTGTACGACAACTCGCTTCCGGCAGGATTGATCTTGGTGACGAATCCTTCATAGAGCGTGCCGCAACCTTCACATGTTGTGTCGAAAGCTCCTTGCAGCGGAAAGTCCTCAGAGACAGTCATGCCAATCACATAAGCGGCGCCGGACCCATCAATAGCAATGCCTCGGCCGTAATCGTACCAACTGCCGCCGAGGAACGTTGAGTACAAGAGCGAGCTGCCATCAGGGGCGACCTCGGTGACAAAGGCGTCATCATAGTAGGTGCTCCCTGACCTGTTGCAGTTCCCGTTGGTGCCACAGGTTGTGTCATACGCACCTGAAGTAGTCGGGAAGTCAGAGGACTGGGTATTCCCCGTGACGTACGCACTGCCCGAAGCGTCTACGTCAATTGCAGCGCCGACGCCTCCGCCGAGGAATGTCGAGTATGAGAGCCCCGTCCCATCTGAATTGACCTTCGTGACGAACACGCACGGGCCGCACACCGTCCTGTACGCCCCTGGAGTCGTGGGCCACTCTGAGCCAGGGACTCCGGTGACATACGCATTGCCCGCGCCGTCGACCGCAAGGGCGTAGACTTCGTCCGTACCGGCTCCACCAAGAAACGTCGAGTAGATAAGATAGGAACCGGTTGGGTCGAACTTGCTGACGAACGCGTCAATCCCTTGCCGAACCGTGTCGAACGCGCCAGGACTCGTTGGGAAATCGGCAGAGCTTGTGAATCCACCAACATACACATTGCCAAGCGGATCAACGTCAATGGCAAATCCCCATGTCGTAGGTCCGCCGAGGTAGGTTGCGAACGTGGGCGGCTGGCCTAGCTGGAGCGGCCTCGGGGAACTGGAGCTAGGAATGACTTCACTTGCCGATTGAGGCAAGGCCGCAAACTGCCCACCTGTGTGGATGGGTGCGGCGATCGCGAGCACCTGCCCTCCACCTGAGGCGGCGGCTACAGCTGAGAGGGGCGTGGATGAGGGGGCCTCTGCCGTGGGAGAAGGCGTGTCAGTCGCGGTGGAGCTGACATCCGGCATTGGGGGAGAGGAAGCTGTCTCTGTTGACGCCGGAGCCAGGCTTGCCGTAGCCGCCGCAGAGGCTGTCACCGTCGAGGCCGGGGTCTCTGTGGGCTCGTTCTCCCGAGTTGCGCTTGGGGAAACTGCGACCAGGGGTATGGGGACAACGATCTCAGCACCCTCGATCGTCGGCTCCATCTGCACTGAGGCGGCGGGCGCGATTTCGTCCAACAAAGTAACGCCTGGGAAGGGAATAACCACTTCACCGAGACCTGTGGTGAGGCGTACCGCCGCTCCGTCCCGTGTTAGCCTATCGATGCCATCAACGAGAACACGGACCGACCCTGATGCAGTTTCCTGGCCAAGAGCAGGAGGCCGGATGGAGGCGTACCACTCCGAGAATGCCAAGATATCGCGCACGACGAAACTCCACACGAATTCACCGCCCGGTGCGGAGATCTCCAGGTCCAACCCAGGATAGAGGCCGGAATAGCGCACACCGTCCCACACGGGAACGCCTTCAAACCACCTTGACGGATCGCTTCCTGAGAAGTACGAAACCGTCGTGTCAAGCCGACCGATCCCCTCTACGGTCGGCCCCATCCCCGCACCGACAAACGAAAGGCGTAGGTTCACACCCCTCTGCGGTGGCAACGCTCGATCTAGGTCTGCCGGCCCCTCTAGAGGGCCCTCATCTGTCGACAGGGTCGTTGGCGACTCAAGCAGCACGATCCACATCGCGTCGTCAGTGAGGAATATGGTCCCAAATTCACCCCGTACCTGGAACCGCGCACGAGGATCGAGCTGGCCGACGTTCTCAATGAACATGATTGGCGAGCTGCCTTGCTGGAAGCCGGGCCCCCCCATGTCACTGGGTGTCGGCATTGGGCCAGGGGACTCCAGAGTGGAGCTCGGTGTCGCAGTGTCGGTCGGTGTAGGCGGCTCCGGCGTATCCGTCGGAGTCTCCGTGGGAGTCTCCGTCGCTGTGGGTGTGAGAGTCGCCTCCTGCAGGCGTGGCGCCGCCGCGGCAGGTGTCGCCGCCCCGAGGGGGCTCGGCAGCGCCAAGGACAGAACGACCAGGACGTGGAAGGCGCTGGCCGTGAGCCTGCGTCGGAGGAGAGAGGTGTTTCGGGTCGATCTCAGACGACGGGTCGAGTCAGGTGTCTGCGTAGCGAGGTGGGACATGGACTTCCTCCCCTGTCTTGCTCAGTCCACTTGAGGAACCGTCCCGACCGTGAGGAATGGAAGGCGAAACGCCCGGCCTCCAGGGAGGTCGGGCGTTGGTGGATCGGGCGATGGCTCCCCCTTCGCCGAAGCCGCAAGCTTGCCTGTTGAGACGGCAAGCCGGGCCCTCTTGCTTGCGAACACTACTATACAGCAGTTCCTCGCAGGAATCAATACCCACCGCTCGGTAACATTCTCATTTGACTTGACACGTACCCTGTTTGCGGGCTGGGATCAGAATGTTCGCAGCGCGACCCTGCGGCTCCAGTTGGGAGGTCGTATGTCAAGGCGGAGCGGATCCGTGTTTCTCAAGCTCGCTGGCAACGAAGTCGGGGCCCAGGCATGTTCCTGTCCGTGCGAATGAGTTCATCCCACGGGTACGGACCCATCCGTGCGGCCGGGGATTCATGAGCCACGATGGGTGGCGGATCCGCTCGGCATGGCCGATTCCTGGCCAGCACACCATGGAGGCAAGGGTGCGCCGTTGACTCTGCGCCCTAGGGTCCGGCAGCTTCCAGAGGGCGACCGAGCCTACCCCACGAGGACCGCCTGATGCGCCATCCCTCTTTCCGAGGACAGGTTGTCGTGTAGAAGGGGTTCTGGCGTTCACTTTCCGTTGATTATGATGTGGTATCCTGAATATTAGGATGGGCGCCTCTCAATGACCGAGAGGCGAGCCCCGGCGCAGTGGGGGCTCGCAGCCACTTCATCGTTGCATCGGAGCCCGACTTCGCAGGAGGACGGGCTTTCTTTTCATCTCCGCGGGAAACCATTCGCATCGAACTCGCACGAAGCACCACAGCCTGCAGTCAACAACGTCATCATCGGCAGGTGGAATCCCGTTCATGGCCCGGGGGTGGGGAGGCCAGGTGATCGCTGTTGGTGTGCTTGGCGACGCACGGGCTTCAGCCAGGGAAGGTACGGCGCAGCGGGTAGAACCCGCGACGGAGATCAAGAGAGGAGGGCCAGCCATGAGGGAGGCGATGGTCGACACGTTGGGCATGGGGTGGCTGCCAGACTACCCGGTCGCAGAGGAGAAGATGCTGTGGTCAAGACGGCGCTCGTCTTGAGTGGGGGTGGAGCGAAAGGTGCCTTTCAATTCATGGCCGAGAAGTACGCCCGCGAGCAGAAGGGCTACAAGTGGGACATCATCGCCGGGGTCTCTGTGGGAGCCTTGAATGGCGTCATGCTGGCAATGAAGAAGTATGAGCGGCTTGAGAAGCTCTGGAGGACCATTACCCGCGATCAAGTCATGACGGGCAAGATGAACGTCTGGGCGATCCTCAGGATGATCTTCGGGGCCAAGTCGGTCTATGGCAACGCTCCACTCTGGAGGCTGATCGAGAGAGAAGTGGATCCAAACAAGATCGAAGTGGAATTGAGGATCGGGACGGTTTCGCTTCAAACCGGAGAATACGTGCGATTCAGACAGGGAGATCCGGGTCTGAAAGAAGCTGTGCTGGCGTCAACGGCCATCCCCATTGTCTGGGCACCAGTAGTGGTTTCGCCAGAACACACCACCATGGTTGATGGCGGCGTGAGAAACGTCAGTCCTCTGGGTGATGTACTGGACGATGAGCCCGGAGAGGTGGTTGTGATCAACTGCAACCCGAGACGTCCGCCACGGTCGACGACCCCGCTTCGAAACGCCGTAGAGATAGGCAGACAAGCTCTGGAAGTCGCGCTGAGCGAGATCCTCATTACGGATATCCGCGAATTCGTTCGTATCAACAAGAATGTCAAAGAAGCCGCCAACCATGGGGTGACTCTTCACAACGAAGAAGGCAAACCCTACAAGTACTACGAGAGCAAGATCATCGAACCGGATGAGCCTCTGGACGACACCCTCGACTTCTCTCGCGAGGCTCTAAACAGGTCCATGGAAGCTGGCTGGAAGAAAGCCAAGGAGGTCCTTGGCTGACAGCGAACGGCCGCATGCTGGCTGGATGTCCAGAGGGCGGGGAGTCCGATAGGAGTCTTCCACCTGGATCAAGTCACCCGCGCTCGCGCCGTCATCGGCGTGCATTCCGCCTGGATGCCTCTACTGTCCGTTGGCGTTGAAGTGCTCATCGGCTGATTCGCGATCCCGATCCGCTGGCTCCAGGGCAAGCCGTCGCCGACCGACATACTCGCCGAAGTCAGGGACTGGCTTCCCCAAGGAGGCGGCGCCGCAGTGTGTGAGGCGCGTGTGTGCGCCGCTCGACACCTCGCTTGCCGCAATCGGCGGAACCCCCGTGGAATTCGAGGAAGGGAAGAAGATCGTCGGCACCGCCAGGAAGGTCGGGGAGGCGACAACCATGCAGAATATTGGCATCATTCACTCCACTTGACGTTGCCTTGTTTCGTGACACCGGCCTGCACCCATGTACAGGGAGACAGAGCCCCGCAGTTGATGCGGCCCGAGACTCGCGCGGAGCAGGTCATCTGCTCGGCGGCTGACGCCTCAACATGGCTTCACCTGCACCAGTCTGTAGCCAAACACATCGAAACCGACCGGTGCTGGGCGAGTGAGACCGGAACGTCAGTCTTGGTTCGCGCGGGCCAACTCCTGTACGGAGTGTGGCCGATTGCGATGCGCGGAATAGCGGAAGGAGGGGCTGCAATGAGGCTCCATGTGGTTATATCGGCTCTGCTGCTCGTGCTGTTCCTGACTGGATGCACGGCAGGCACCTCTGGCGATTACAACACTATCGCCCTCAGGCCTGAGATCGTGGTGACCTCCGAAGGGACCGGGCACGCCACCGTATCGGCGCGGATAATGCGTGGGATCCAAACCGTGCGGCTTGACTCCGGTGATGATCTCTCCGCGTCGGCGTGTGGAGAAACGCATAGGCTGTCCTTGGGGATAGGTGCCAATGCTGTGTATGAGGCCGTCTTCACCCCCGACTGCATCGGAGAGTATGTCGTCGCTTTCACCCGAGCGAACGACGCGTCTTCCCCCAACTCGACGGTCTCTCTCCCTGAGGGCTTCGAAATGACATCCCCGCAGGCGGGCACCCGGGTATCGCCGGGGGACAGTCTGCACGTTGTGTGGGATGCGGCAGGAGTATGGATCGACGTGGGCGTCAGCGGCAGCTGCCAGGAACAGGGCAATGAGACTAGACACATCGACCACACCATGACTGTCAATACCGGGTCGGCGGACATCGCCGTGTCGGATCTGATCGGCAGCGCGCCACTTGGGGCCAACGAGACTTGTGCCGTCACAGTCTCCCTGGAGCGGGTGAGTGTCGGGGATGTAGACCCTGCCTTCGGGGGTGGTTCAATTGTGGCCAAGCAAGTTCGATCGGTAGAGGTAGAGATCTCCCCCTGAGTTGACATTCATTCAGCCAGGTGGCTTCCAGAGGGGAGCAGGCTGGTCCCGGGCACGCGCTGGATGGCTCATGCGTCTTGGCATTGGCAGGAGGGGACTCCATCTCCAGTGGATGCAGAGACTCGCCTCCCCGAACGACGACGGGGAGATGGAGGAGGGGATAGCATGGTCGAGGAACCCGCAAAGAGGCGGCAGAAGGTGGCCGCGGAACGACTCTACATGGCCTCGCAGTACCTTTCCAGGGAGACCAAGAAAGACCTGGGGCTGATGCTGCAGGTGCCTATGTATGTCCAGGATCCTGAGGTCGCCCGGCTCAGGGAGAATCTGGGAATCCGGAACATCGACCTGGACTGGGAGCCGGGCCTGGCCGACGGTCCGACCAGCGCGCGCGTGGCAGTCGTGGACTACAACGCCGACACTGGCCTGGTCGCCCAACCTGCGAGATGGGATGAAGCGGGACGGCGCTTCCTCGAGGCGGACGACCCTGCCAGCTTCCAGTTCCACCAGGTCAACGTGTGGGCCGTGGTTCAGAATACGCTCTCGTTCTTCGAGGATCCGCACGTCATGGGGCGGCCGATCCCCTGGGGCTTCGACGGCAGCCGGCTGATCGTCGTGCCACATGCCGGCAACCTGCGCAACGCCTACTACGACCGGAGCAGCAAGTCGCTGCAGCTCTACTACTTCGGCGCCGCCGAGCGACCCGTGTACACCTGCCTCTCTCACGACATCATCTCCCACGAGACCGGCCATGCTGTGCTGGACGGCATCCGGCCCTCCTACAACACCATCAGCTCCTCCCAGACGGCGGCCTTTCACGAGTTTCTGGCCGACCTGACCGCCATCCTTTCGGCCCTCCGCAACAACGATGTGCGCGGCGTGGTGGCCGAGGCCTCCGGGGGGGATCTCTACAGCGATGACACGATTGCCGACCTGGCTGAGCAGTTCGCCCGGGACGAGGTAGTGGCCGTGTACGGCGAGGCCCAGCGCTACTACCTGCGCACGGCCAAGAACAACCTGACCATGAAGGAGATCCAGGGCGAGTGGGAGCCGCACGAGTGCTCGCAGGTGCTGACCGGTGCCATGTTCAAGATCTTGTCGGAGATCAATAAGCTGCAATTGGCGGATGAGCCCAAGCCTAGTCCGGCCGAGGCCCTGTGGCGGGCGACGAGCCACTTGAACCGGATGGCTCTTCGGGCGCTGGACTATTGCCCGCCGGTCGACATCCAGTTCATCGACTACGCCCGCGCCGTCCTGCGCGCGGACGAGCTGGCCTACCCGCGCGACAGCAAGGGCTACCGCACGATCATCGCCCAGGAGTTCACGAGGCGCGGCCTGGAGGAGCTGGCCACACCCGCCGCGCCGAGCAGGATGGACTTCCTCTGGAAATTCACCATCGACCAGATCGCTCGCTCGCGCACAGCGGCGTACAGCTTCCTGCATGACAACCGCAAAGCGATGCATATCCCTCCGCAACACGACTTGACGGTCACCGACCTCTACTACACCGACAAGCTGGTCGAGGCCGAGAAGTGCCTGCCGCAGGAGATCGTGCTCGAGTACGTCTGGGAGGAGGACGTGAAGCTGGAAGGCCCGCGCTTCGGGGGCTTCCAGGGCCAATCCATCCCGCTCTCATGCGGCGGGACGCTCGTCTTCGACGGACGGGGGAACGTCCTGCACTGGAGCAAGAAGCCCGGGATCGAGGGGGCCGAAGGCGCCGACAAGCAGGAAGGTGAGCAGCGCCGCGAGCTGATGCTGCGCTACGTCGAGGCCCTGATCCAGGCCGGGATGCTGGGCATGGCGGCCGGGGAGGGGGCGGCTGAGCTCGCCCTGGGGACAGCGGCTGTCGTGGCACGGCCGGCGCAGGGGCGCCTGCGCCTCGAAGCGACGCCGCACCTGATGCACGTCGGTATGGGGAAGGGGGGACACGATGCCTGACGAGCTCCTTGTGCGGCTGTACCGTGTCGGCTGCGGCGACTGCATCTTCCTGCGCGTCCCCGACGAGGGCGGGCCGCGCCACATCCTGATCGACTGCGGCAACTTCCTCGGAGACCCGGTCGGGGATCTGCGCAGCGCGGTATCGAACGTCGTAGAACTGCTCAACGATCCCGAAATCCCCGCGGCGCAACGAGGGCAACTGGATCTCCTCGTGGCAACCCATCAGCATTGGGATCACCTCAAGGGCTTCGAGGGTGCCCTGGAGGCGCTGAAAGGGTTTGCCATCCGGCGCATCTGGATCACGATCGCCATGAAGGAGGATCACGCCGGGGCCCAGGGGCTGCACGCCCTGCAGGCGGGAATCGCCGAGACGGTGAAGGGGCTGGTCGAGGAGCGGGGGAGGGCGATCAGCCCCTTGTTGTACGCCATGCTTGTGCTCAGCCTCAGCACCGGCGAGGCTTCGCGCGCCCTGCGCCAGGTGCTGTCGGAGCACAATCACATCGAGCCGCTGTACGTTTACCGGGGCGTCGAGGGCGACCTGGCGAAGAAGAAGCGGGCATCACAGCTGCTTAGCTTCGGCGACACCTCGACGCGCCTTTCCATCCTGGCGCCGGAGAAGGAGATCGATGAGGCCTACACGGCTCCGGCCACCGGCCTACTGGGCGAACTGGAGGTTCACACAGCCGGATTCCTGGAGGCCCTACCCGAGGACCAGCGTCTGCGAGAGCCGGCCAACATCAGCGCGAGCGCGTTTCGCCTGCTGCGGAGCCAGCTGATGCACACCTCGCTCCTGGCCGCCAGCCAGGAGAACAGCGTCGTCAACAACACGAGTGTGGCCCTGCTCTTGGAGTGGCGGGGCCGGCGGCTGCTCTTCCCGGGAGACGCTGAGCATGAGAGCTGGAAGCTTATGTGGCAGAACGCACGCCAGGCGCTCAGCCGGCCCCTGGACTTCCTCAAGGTCTCGCACCACGGCAGCCAGAACGGCACGCCCTACGAGCTTGGCGACGCAGGTAACCCCATCAATGAGATCCTGGACACCGTCCTGCCACGCGGGAATGCGGGCAACGCCCGGGCGGTCGTCAGCACGCTAGCCGGGCGCATCCACGCCCCGATCCATCCGGTGCCGTTCCCGGAGCTCATGAACGAACTCGCCGAGCGCGTGAGCAACGCGCTGGCGTACCCGAGCGGGTCGGGTCGCCAGCCGCAACGCACCGACCTAGAGCAGGCAGACTGGATTGATGTGCGATTCGCACCTGCCTGAGAGCAGAAGTGAGGCGAGGCCCTGGGCAGATATACCGGCCAGGGCAAGGGGCCTTGGGGGAGAGCCACAGGGACATCTTTGGCTGGGAAGGATGGCTCCCGATGGCATTCTGGGTTCGCGGCATGCTCTGGCAGGTTCTGTCCGGTTCCAGGAGACAGATCTGGCCGTCTCGCGAAGAAGGACGGCGCGGCTCGGATTGACGAGGGTCGCCAAGAGAGAGGGCTGCGAGTGCGAAGCGTCGGGGAGCGGCGCGAGAACTCGTGAAGCGACTACTGGCAGAGATCCTTGGGATTGGCATTGTTCTAATGGCCATCTTCGCAGTTCTAGCCGTGCTGGTCGGCAGCGCACGTGGCCGCTCGAGCGTCTTGTCCAATCCGTGTCTCCCGCCATGCTGGCAAGGGGTAGTGCCAGGCCAGACGGACTCAGGGCGCGCCTTCGAGACATTGGCTCAAATGGAAGGTGTCAGCTTCCGCTCCATCATGACATGGGAACACGACGGAGTCACCGACGAGATCGGCTGGAGATTCCAGCATCCCTTCAGCGACACCGCTGGCTACATGCACTTCGAGAACGACGTGCTGACCGCCATCAGCATCCTGGCACCAGGATCCTTGTCTGCCGGGGATGCCATCGACGCATTCGGAGAGCCTGAGGAGATCTGGTTGAGTTGCGTCTCCGGAGGCATCAACCAGCCAATGCGAGCCGCCATGGTTTATCCGGCCAAAGGTCTTTCTTTGGAGATCGACTTGGGTGTGGTGCCGGCCACCGGAGGACAGGTTGAAATGGATCGGTCGAGTCCGGTCTCCAAGGTGCTCTTCTTCGAGCCACAACGACTAGAGGATGTCGCCACTTCTGGATTGGCGTTCACGGCGGAGACACCCCTTCCGATCGAGAGGGTTCCTTGGCGTGGCTTGGGGCAGGGAGCATTTGAGGTTCCGGGCTGCCCGTAAAGAGATCCAGTACCCGCCAGATTGGCTCCAGACCAGATTAGGCGGCGCACCGATGGCTTGGTAGCACCGAGGAAGGACAGATTGTCAATCCCGCAAACCGTAAAGAGAGACCTCTACCGCAGAGCCCGGGGGCGATGCGAATGCAGGATGCGCGTTTGCGGCCACCATCGTGCAGGCTCCAGGTGCCCTCGCGGCCTGGTTGCCGGATACTGGCAGGCACATCGACGATCTTCAGGGGGGCCCTACACGCTGGCAAACCTCATCGCCATGTGCGCCACCTGTCACAAGAACACGCGCACCTATGGCGCCGGTTCGGACTGACCACTCAGACAGCCACGGAACGGAAACGCTCTGCCTGTTCGTGTGTTGCCAGACGGTTCGTTGAGTCTGATCCGCCCAATTGCCTGCAGCCCGGGGCGTCATCATCGCTTCTTCATCCAGATGATGGGATGAATGAGAATGGACAAGTGGGCCGACTATGGCATCTCTCGCGTGCGCTATAACAAAGAGAGAACCCATATCGAGAAGGTCGAGGTCTGGGAGGACAAAGGGGACTCCCTTAGTGGCCCCGAGGTATGGTCGCGGCTGCAGGTTGTTTCGACCATTGATGAAGGGAAGACCTTCGTGACGGTCCCGAGAACCGGCGAGGGCAAGTGGAGAAAGGGTGAGGACGTAAGGGTGATCACCATCCGAGGTTCCAAGTACATCCGCACAGACAGGAACGAAACGGCGAAGGACAATCTCGGCAATCTAGAGGAGTTCTAAAGCGACTCGAAACCAAGCCGCTTTGTTCGGTCACTCATTGGTGGCCACCTAGTGGCCTGCCGGAGCTGAACCGTCCGGCGCGCGGAAGATCGGGGCGTGCCTCGCCCGCCAGAGTGTGTGAGTTTGTGTCGACCGTTGTGCGCGTCGCCTCTCCCGGACGCGCTTAGGAGAGGAATGCGGAGGCATCATCCATGCATCGGGCCGACCATGTGGCCGTGCTCACTCTGTTCGCGTTGAGCCTGGCAGCGTGTCAACCCAGCGGTGGAGATGAGGCCTCGCCATCGCCCACGGTGTCACCAGCTGCAACCCACGCCGCGCGGTCAACCTCCACCTCTTGGCAACCTCCGCCGACGTTACAGGAGCTGCTACCGTCGTTGGCGACCCCCTTCCTTTCTGCGACCCCCTCCTCGCCACCGACCTTGATCTATACGCGGGGCAATCAGATTGTGGAACTCAGCATTGAAGGGGCTTCTCGCATCCTCGCCATTGCGCCCGAGGCAGGCCCCGTGAGGTCGGCACTCCTTCTTGGGGATAGCGTCCTCTTGCTCCGCGAGCAGGGGCTCCAGCTCGTCGATCTCAGTGGCAGAGCCACACGCCTGCTTCCGTTCGGTGCACCGGTTCTGTTCGGCGACCTGATCCCGGCGGGCACAGACACGGTGCTCTACTCTGCCATGCTCGACGACGGCGGCGGAGGTACGATGAGCTTCACCGCGCACGCCGGACTCTACTCGCTGGCCACTGGTCGAGCGCGGCCGCTGATCGAGCATGAAGGGGGCCTTGTTCCGCTTGGGGAGAATGCCGAGGAGGACGGCGTCTACTTCCTGCCACTGGGCGGGGAACCTGAGTTCAGCGAGATATGGCTCGTCAGTCTGGCGACGGGCGAGGTTCGTGCCCGGTTACCGGTCGAAGGGATCGCTTTCGCCGCGCTCGGCCCCGAGGCTCGTCTGCTGGCCACGGCCGCCAGCCGGTTCTTGCCCGAGGAGCAGCGTCTGGAGTATGGGTTGGGCCTCTACGATTTGAGCAACCCGGGATCGGTCGAAGGGTGGTGGCTTCCCTTGCCCCGCCCCGACAGCCATGTGTGGGGCCTTGTTTGGTCCGGTGACGGCCGCTGCCTGTACTTTCACCTACGCCCCGGAGCCCCTTACGAAGACCCAGCCACCTCCTACGGTTTGTGGTGCCTGGACCCGGAGGGCATGCAGTTCTCGCTGGTGTGCCCGCTTGACGATCCAACGGAGCACATCGTCACCATCAGCCCGGACGACCACTGGCTCGTGCTCCGCCCGGAGAGGGCATACGAGCTAACGCTCGTCGATCTGGCCGCAGGAAGAGCAGTCACGCCGGGGCTGCCTGAGACCTTCGATGAGATTGTTCGCTGGCGATGACGCTGTGGCGATACGCCCTAAGAGGACCTCCGAGGCAACCGTGTCGTTCAGCGTCGGGCTTGGGCGCCTTTCTCGTGGGGGTCACTGCCTGCGCCGTAGCCCTGCTTCGCGGCGCCCGAGGCTACCAGGCAGGTTCCTCTCACCTCGCCGAGGGGGAGGCGGATGTCATTGTCAGCGTCGACGAGGATCTTCTGGCCCTGAACCCCTTTGAGGGAATCCTCGTCCTCCCTGCGGCTTCTTTCCTTCGCCTGCTTGAGAAGCCTCCTGCTGGGTAGGGGCCTGTCGGCGCCGTGCGCGGCATGTTTATGGCCTGGAGTTCATGCAACTCAATGTAGCTTGAGTTGCGATATGCAGGAAGGCGTACCACGGGGTTTTGCCCTCAGGGGTATTCCCCGCAGTCCCTCGCTGCATTCCAAGGCGATCCCACTCTGTTGACGTGCACTGCCTCGTCGTGGTGTGCCGGCGGGCCGTTTCCTAGACGTAGCGTTCGAGCTCACTCAAGAGAGCCTGCCTGAAGCTACTCAGGATGGTCTGATGGCTCCGTGGAAGGAAATCCCCCAACTCCGCCTTGAAGTTGAGCCTTGTGTCCAGCAATGCCCCCTTCACCTGGAGCAGCAATCGCCTTTTGGCAGGGGGAATCATTCCTTTGCGGAGCATGAAATAGCAGTCAAAGAAATCACGCGGTTTCTTCCGTGTCAGGAGCGCCTGTAGTTTCTCCTCTACCAGGACCTCTTCAGGAATGGGCATTACTGTGTACGCCGGAACGAGGTCACTAGCGATCAGGACGCCTCTCCCTTTGGGAGCTTCCTTCCTTCGTAGGGAGATCTCAAGAACGATGCGTACATGATAATCAGCGAAGGCGGGTTCTAGAATGCCGAGGTAGCCGCCGCTGGTCCGCTTGCTCTCCTGGATTGAGGTCAAGACCCCGGACTGCTCCATCCTTCCCGCCGTCTCGGCTATCCAGTCTTCGATCTCCCTCAGAGAGACGCCGAAGCCGGAGAAGTCGAGGTCCTCTGAGAAGCGCGGGCTGTGGTAGACGATTCGCAGGGCGGTCCCGCCCTTGAACATGACCTTGTGAGCGCCGCGCTGCTGGTAGAACCACGCGAGGAACAAGTGCTGAGCGTATTCGCGCGCAACGTTCTGCTCTGTGGTCTGTTGCTGAACGGCCAGCTGCCTGATCGACTCCGGGTTGATCACAGCTGCTCTACGGCCTCCATGAGGTCCTTGCGGCCGAAGAGTCTCGCAAAGGCCCGCATCTTTGCCTGCGACAGCCCGGAGGTGTCCATTCGTTCTGGCCGTCCCAGCTTCCCCAGGAGGGCGAAATACAGAGCATCGACAATCGCCTTCTCCGGCTCTGCAATCCACACGGTCCTATTCTGGACTCGCTCGGCCCGGTACCCGGTGAAGGCTCGGGGCCTGAGGTGATGGTAGACGAAACGCTTGCCCAGGGTGTTGAAGCTCGAAGTGCCTCGAGGCGTCGCCGATGTCACTGCGTAGGCCGCTTCAGGAATCAGGTGGTAAAAGGACAAGGCGAAGCCAAACGACACATAGGAGGGGCGGTAGAGGGCGTTGGCCACCTGCAAGTCCGGCGGGGGCGGGGAGGTCAAGGCATATAGACCTCGGCGAAGCTTGAGTATGTCTCCACGCTTGACGGCTCGCGTCACCAGGAACCGTCGGGCGATCTCGGAAGCTCCGAGCAGGTTGGCCAGGTCCTGCGGGGTGAACAGAAGGAGCCCCGCCTCACGCAGGTTTCTATCGACGATGGACCAACTGAGTTGCTTAGCCATATTGCTAAATATCTCGATTGGCAGCTATTCTACATTCCTGCCGCCCGGCTGTCAACAGGGAGGGGAAGGTGGCCAAGGGTCTCGTCACCTCGCTGGAACCCAAGAGGGTCTCAACCACCCGAGGGTCACAACGTGCCTACGGACGCAGCGTGGGGCGCTGCCAACCCAGGATCGGAAGCAAACGCGACGAGGCCAGGGAGGTCGATCCAAGGCGCGCGCGCGGGTGGTCATCAGGGCTTTTGGCCGGCTTGATGCTAGTGCAACTAGACATCTCTTAAGTCCTGCCGGCCCTGGTTGATGGGCCCATGGCAAGGAGGTGACTTGGAGCGGGGGGCTTCAGCTAAACCGAGTGGGACATTGTGCTATGGTGGAAACAGCCCCAGGACGGAGGATTGGTCGAAGCCGTCCGCAAGGCTCAGCGCCGGGGCCTGCGAAGAATGTTCCTGGACACCGTCCGGTGGGGGCGAGGTGACGGAGATTCTCTTCCGGACATTCTAGGCGATCCCATAACTGCGCACGAGGGAGAGCCAGATGACGACCTCCATGGCACGGTGGTCGCCAGTAGCCATGGAGGCGCGAGCGGCCAAGCCATAGGGCTCGCCGGGCCTTGGCCGGATCTGAAGGGCGGGACCGAAGCCGTACCGGACAAGGACGTAGTTCGTCCAGAGCCTTGAGGTCCTTCCATTCCCGTTCGCGAAGGGGTGTATCCGCACCCATTCGCCATGAGCCCACGCAGCCACTTGGACAACCCGCTCTGTCTGTTCCTGGGTAGGTGGCCCGTCTGACACTGGCCAGGTGGTATCGAGGCCATGAATCTTGGCGACGAACTCGGAGATGAACCTGTCAAGTTCAGCAAGCACATGGTCGGATGAGACACCCGGAAGCCCGCCGACCTCGACGTTGTAGTCCTGTAGGCAGTACGGTGCTTCGCCAGCGTCCCGGAAGCCGCCGAGGTAGTCAGGGTGGGGAGCGATGCCCTCGAACATCCTGCGATGCCAGGTCCTCACCATCTCCAGTGATGGGAGGTGATTGGCATCATCCGCAATGAGTGACTCCAGGACGCTCCTGCGTGCCGCCTCGGCCGCAGGTGATCCGTTCTCAACGATCCACTCGGGGCATCCTGGCTTCCACTCACGCGCCGAAGAGCGCGAGCCCGGCCTCACGGCTGTCGCTTGCG
>Ga0315294_10001306_pt1 | contig 27004 bp, 21 predicted proteins | sample YL17G13_40_MG_FD_203626 | JGI IMG/M metagenome (GOLD analysis project Ga0315294, IMG submission 203626) | Sediment microbial communities from Yellowstone Lake, YNP, Wyoming, USA - YL17G13_40 | ecosystem: Environmental > Aquatic > Freshwater > Lake > Sediment | place: USA: Wyoming | collected... | reverse complement strand
CTTTTTGCATCCATAATATTTTTTATTATCTGTCAGGTATATACGCAATTCAGTTTTTCTTCGTCACTTTTTGCATTAATTTTTGGAACATCAATTGCTTCTAAAAGAATATTTGATGTATAAAGAACTATTAGATAGTAGAATTTTAAAGAATTTTTCGGTACTGACAGGAACAAATATCTTAGTTCAGTTTATTTCAATTCTGTCAAGTATACGTCTGGCCAGGTTGTTACAACCAGAGGGATATGGTTATTTCAATTTGATTTTGGTTCTATCAGGTTTATTCCTGATTATAGCTTCTTATGGTTTGAAACAGGTTATAATCAGATATGTCGCCCGTAATAAATCAGAATCTAAGTATGTCTTTCATATTTCTAATCAAATTCGACTCGTTACGACACTTATATCAATTATCTGTTTATTCGTTTATAATTTTTTTCTGAATGAACCTTCACTTCCTCCTCTTTTCCTGATACTCCTTTTTATAAACATTTTTGCTCAATCTCTATGGGAAGCCGTTGAATGTGTAGCGTTTGGCAATGAACATATGGAGCCCTCAGGCTACCTAAATCTGGTTTTTACCAGTATATGGGTACTTTCTGTTTATCTTATTCCAAAGGATAGTTTCAATGTAGAATTCTTATTAATTGCTTATATTTTTATTCAGAGTTTAAGATCCTTATCATATTATTTCTGGCTTAAAGAGAAAATATTTGCTAAAAACAAGCCACATCAGACTAATCTGGATATCGGCCATAAGTATTTTATTAAGCAAAGTAATTATTATTTTATTCTGGCAGTATTTACTGCAATTCAAACTCAAGTTCCCATTGTTTTGCTCAGTCATAATTCCAGCCTCGATCAGGTCGGCGTCTTTAACCTGGGCAACAGAATTTTAGGTCCGCTTCAAATGGTTATTCTGACTGCACTAACAGCTCTTTACCCATCGTTTTCGCGTCTGGCTCTCACCGATAAAACATTATTTACAAAGCGTGTAAAAATTCTACTTAACATACTGGTGATTATTGGCATATGGGGCTGTTTGTGTTTTACTCTGTTTAGCAAGGAAGTCGTTCTGTTTTTGTATGGGGAGGAATATCTTGGTTCGGTTAAAGTAATACTTATCCAGTGCTGGTTTACGTTATTATTTGGCATTTTCTGTACAATCGGAACGGTTTTAAATTCATTTGATAAGCAACGTCTTTTAGCAATTTTATCTATGATCTACGGGATTTTGTGTATCCCTGTTTTTTTCATTGGATCAAAATATGGAGCAATCGGATTGGCCTGGGCTTTTGTTATAGCTGCATGCATTAATATGACCTATCACTGGGTTATTTTTAAGAAACTCCTAACCTCAGATATTTCTTTAATTTATACTTTGAAATTATTTTCAATTTTAATTCTGGCTTCATTATTTTCACTTTTTATTCCATTTGATTTTAATATTCTCATTAAACTCTTGATTGTTATCTCAATTACCTTCGCGACTATTTTTTATTTAAAAAGCAGAGAGTTACCAAAACTTCTCTTAAAAGAATAGATCTATTTCATATTCAATAAATCGAAAATGCCTTCAGGCAGAATGCATTATCCAAGACAGATGTAACAATCGCATATGAAAATTGGTATTATCACATATGCCTTTCACACAAGTACTATGCCATTGGCCAAACATCTTGCTGAACTTGGAAATGATGTTGATTTATTATGCCTGACAGGTTCCAGATCATCGGACCTCTTTACAATTGACCTTTCTCACTATAATTCATCAAATGGATTTATCCCAAAAAACAAATTTGAAGGGATTATCAATAAAAATATACTGACGTATCTGAAAATATTAAATGACTTTAATATCTTTTTATACTCAAAAAGAAGGAGAAATTTATATATCGACTATTTATTCCAGGTATTTTCTTTGTCCCGATTTCTTAATTCGAAAAAATATGATGTTATTCATTTTATCGGACAAAATGAACTGTACAGTCTGTTATACAGATTGTTGAATCCTCCAAAAATATTCACTTTTCATGAAATTGAAGGCCCAACAGTTAATGGAGATTTGCAGAAGTTTCCATTGGTAAATTTAATTTCCAGAAAAAAAAATAGTGTAATATTTCATTCATCCAATATTAAAGAAAAGTATTTGCAGAATTATGTTACCAGAAATCGGGGAATTTACGTGATTAAATTTGGCTTATTTGAAACCTACAGACTTTTTCCGGATCAGACTAAGGAAGAACCTAAAACAGTACTTTATTATGGTATTATTCAGCCTTATAAAGGGATAGAATACCTGGTAGCGGCTTTTAAATTGGTAAAAAAAGATATACCTGATATTAAATTAATTATCGCAGGTAGAGGTTCAATTTATTTTGATGTATCTACCCTGAAAGATGATGGGATAGAATTAATTAACCGGACAATTTCTGAAGAAGAGTTAGTTCATTTGAACAATCGTGCAACATTAGTCGTCTGTCCATATACTTCATCCTCGCAGAGTGGAATTCCTGTAACTTCTTTTGTCTTTAATAAGCCGATAATTGCTTCAAATGTGCAAGGACTCTCAGAATATGTTATTGATGGATTTAATGGAGTTCTGGTTCCTCCATGTGATAGTTTAAGTCTAGCATGTGAGATTAAAAAATTAATCGTTGACGAAAAACTGAGAAAAACTATTAAAAGGAACATCTCCCAGATGAATAATAAAAGCCAAACGACCTGGACTTCAATCGCTGAACAAACAATTAATGTATACCTGGCTGAAATTCAAAATAGTATTGCTACCAACTCTAAATAAAATAGAATAAATAGTTATTTACCGGGCAAAATTGAAGAATCATAAGGAACAATGCTTATAACCTGAAATACGGCTGCTGTTCATAAACATTCTTTATGGAGCGGGTCTAGCTCATTTTTACTTCGAATTAACTGATAAATTAAAGAATATCAGAAGCAAAGCGGTCCGGCAATTCAAATAATCCTCATGAATAACCTTAAAGTAAAAGAAAAATCTTTCCCGAAAATTTTAATATTTGGTCAGCCTTTCAATAATTACTCCGGAGGAGGGATAACCCTGACAAACCTTTTCAAAGGTTGGCCGAAGGATAAAATTGCTGTCACCTATATAGGGCACGGTTTGATGAATGTTACCAAAGATGTATGTGATTTATATTATCAGCTCGGGAAAGAAGAGCATAAATGGAAATTCCCTTTTAATTTGATCCAAAGGGAATTCCCTTCAGGAATTAAAACGTTTGACGAGAAAAAAGAGAATCCGGTAAATATTATTCAGAAGACTCTGCGGTATAGGATTGTAAATACATATTTCTATCCTTTTATACGCTGGATTGGTTTATTTCATTCATTAACCACGATCTCCATTTCTCAAAGATTTGAAAAATGGCTGGAGGAATTCAATCCTGAGATTTTATATCTTCAGGTCGCGGCACGTGATGAGATTATTTTTGCGAAAGAACTTATCGACTATCTTAAAATTCCGTCCGTTATACATGTAATGGATGACTGGCCTACAACAATTAGCAACAAGGGGCTGTTTAAAAATTATTGGTCAAAAAAGATCGACATGGAGTTCAAGTCTCTCCTGGATAAAGTTGATCTATACCTGAGCATAAGCGACGCAATGTCGGAGGAATACCAAAGAAGGTACCATAAAAAGTTTATTCCGTTTCATAATCCTATTGAGGTTGAATTATGGGCTCCGTATACAAAAAAAGACTTTACTATCAATAAGGAATATGTAACTGTTCTGTGTTCAGGAAGGATAGGCACTAACGGAATAGCAGAGTCTTTAATGGAAGTTGCATCTGCAATCGATTCAATGAATAACGGTGAAGTAAACGTAAGGCTGCATATCCAGACTCCGACCAAGAATAAGAGAATTCTGAACCAACTTGGTAAATACAAGTGCATTGTATTTAATCCGTTTGCCGAATACAAACAGATACCTAAAATCTTTTCAGATGCGGATATATTACTTCTGTCAAATGATTTCAGCGCTCTTGGTGTAAAATACCTTAGATTATCTATGCCGACCAAAGCATCTGAATATATGATTTCAGGAGCACCGATTATGGTCTACACATCAGACCAGGCGGCAGTCTCAAAATTCTTCAGCCTGAATGAATGTGGATACTGCGTTACCAGTCAAAGCAAAAAAGAAATAGTTGATGCGTTCCGATATATTATTAATAATGAGGAGTATAGAAAAAAGATTAGCTCCAATGCAGTTAATCTCGCCAGAGCAAGATTTGATGCAGGTATAGTCCGGGATGAATTCCAGAAATTATTAGTAAACCTTATAAAAAAAGATAAAAATGTTCACTGACAAAGTCCTTTTAATCACAGGAGGTACAGGATCATTCGGTAATGCCGTACTCCGCAGGTTTATAGATTCTGATATTCGAGAAATCCGCATTTTCAGCCGTGATGAGAAGAAACAGGATGATATGCGACAATTTTACAGCAGCGAAAAAATAAAATACTACATAGGAGATGTAAGAAGCTATGAAAGTATAAACAGTGCCATGAAAGGGGTCGACTTTGTTTTTCAAGCTGCGGCATTAAAACAAGTTCCATCCTGTGAGTTTTTCCCTACAGAGGCTGTCAGAACAAATGTACTGGGTTGTGAAAATGTTTTGAATTCCGCGTTGGAAAACGAAGTAAAAAGAGTTATTGTTTTAAGTACTGACAAAGCTGTTTACCCGATAAATGCTATGGGGATGTCTAAAGCTCTAAGTGAGAAAGTTATGATAGCAAAATCTCGTAACATTATTAATCCCGAAATGGTATTTTGCGGAACCAGATACGGAAATGTTATGGCTTCTAGGGGTTCGGTGATACCACTTTTCGTCGACCAGATCAAAAAGGGCCATCCTCTGACTATAACTGATCCCAACATGACAAGATTCATGATGACTCTTGATGGTGCTGTTGATCTGGTAATTTTTGCTTTTCAGAATGGAAAACCCGGTGATATTTTTGTCCAGAAAGCGCCTGCTGCTACAATTGATGTCCTTACCAGGGCATTAATGGAATTATACAATTCAAATAATTCCATCAAAATAATTGGAACCAGGCACGGAGAGAAACTTTATGAAACACTTGTCAACCGGGAAGAAATGGCAAAAGCCGAGGATCTTGACAATTATTACCGCATTTCCGCAGACACTCGTGATCTGAACTATAACAGATTCTTTATAGAAGGGGAAACACAGATTGCCCAAATGGAAGAATATACATCCCATAATACACACAGATTGGACCTAGACGAAACAAAAAAAATATTATTGAAACTTGATTTTATCAAGAAAGACGTCGAGTCTAAATAAAATAAGACATTTATATCTGGGAAATCTAAAACTATGGCAAAAAATTATTCTTCAAAAAACATAATAATTACATCCTCAAATTTTCCAAAAGGTTCAGCTTGTGCAAATTATCTGAATTTATTTTGCAAAGGGATAGTCTTATCGGGATTAAGTGCTGAAGTTTTTATTCTTAAAGGGTATTTTTTGCAAGGGCAAAAAATTGATGATGCTAAAAAGAACTTCACCGATTACGGGGTTAATTACTCCTATCTGGGTTTCACTAACAGATCATCAAAAAAAATATTAAAAATTATTGGTGATATTTATGGAACGTTCTCTCTTGCACGGCTTTTACTTTCTTTTTTTAAAAACAGGAAAGACATAACGATCTTTACGTATAATAACGAATTCTATCACAGCCTGCTGATAAATTGTTACTGTAAACTTATAGGAATAAAAATAATAAGTTTTGTTCCTGAATACTATGATATTTCTGAATTTTCAGGTAATCTGTTTCATAGATTGAGATGGTATAGCTTTTTGCTGAACTTCAATTATATAAACAGGCTTTCTGACAAGCTAATTGTATTTAGTCAGTATATTAAAGATAAATATATCGAAAAAAAATATCCTGAGAGCAAAATTTTAATTCAACCTAACTTAACAGACTTTGATTTTTGGTACAAAAATGACAGTGAAATAATATTTACAGTAGGATATAGCGGTACGCCTTATAAAAAAGATGGTATTGAAGATCTTTTAACAGCTATTAGTATACTAAGGAAGAAAGATGTTGTGGTAAATGTTGTGATTATTGGTGATGTTGTAAACGAGAAATCAATAATACCTTCACTAAGAGGACTTTGTGAAAACCTTGGTATCGGGAACCTGGTCACCTTTACAGGTCATGTTACTCTGGAGGAGGTAAGAGACTGGCTGAATAAGTGCAATATTCTGGCAATTACCCGACCTAACATTGTTCAAGCCGTTGCTGGTTTTCCAACAAAAATAGGAGAATATTTTGCATGTAAGAAAACCGTCCTTTCTACAAAGATCGGTGACGTAAGTCATTACTTTCGCAATAAGGATGAAATTGTGTTTGCCGATTCAGATAATCCACAATCGATAGCTGATAATATTGAATGGATAATAAACAATCAGGAGACGAGTAAGAAAATTGCATTGAATGGCCACCTGAAAGCAAAAGAACTTTTGAATTACAAAAACAAAGTTTTGCAAATGATTGAATTTGCAAACCAGAATTAGAATGTGATGAATGAAAATCACCCGGATAAGGATTTATAAAATTTATAATAATCTTAAAAGGAAATTAGCAAATTCATATTAAGGCAATGAATAGAACTACCAAAGCAGATCTATATCGCTACGGACGACTGGAAGGTTTTACAGGATTTATTAAAGGTTGGTATGATCCCGGATTCAGATATACATATTTACTAAGGAAAACAATGCGATATAAATTATTTTCAGTGCGGGGAATTTTTTTTAGGATATTGAAACGGATGCTCACCTATAGAGGATTTAATATCAGCAACCTGGCTCAGATAGGAGAGGGCTTTTATCTTTATCATAGAGGAACCGTCTATATCGGACCCCTGAAGATAGGTAATAATTGTAATGTAGGTCATAACGTTACTATTGGAAGGGCAATAAAGAATGGGGAAATTGTCCGCCCGGTTATTGGCGACAGAGTATGGATCGGGACAGGTGCAGTCATAGTTGGTGGAATCACTATAGGTTCAGATGTATTAATTGCTCCCAATTCATTTGTGAATTTTAGTGTACCTGATAATTCGTTAGTTTTTGGAAATCCCGGGAAAATTTACAAAAAGGATAATCCAACACACAATTATATTAATGATATTCTCGCTTAGGTATGTCTTTTTGTGAACTCCAAATTCCTGCATCGACGGAGCCTCGTCACATGTCATTTAACTGTTTTCTGGATCCTGATTCCCTGGCATACTAAATTAAACTTATAAATAATTCTGACCTATACAGGTTAAATTCGATGAAAATACTCCTTTCAAATAAATATTATTATCCGCGTGGGGGGAGTGACATTTACATGATCGAGCTTGAAAAAGTATTAAAGGAGAATGGTCATGAAGTAGCAGTTTTTTCCACGCATCATCCACTTAATTTGGAATCGGAATTCTTTAAATTCTTCCCGGGAGAAATTGACCTGAATAATAAACACATAAGTAATTTAATACCTTCTTTGCTGCGTCCCTTTGGTACAGCCGAGGTCCGGGTAAAATTTAACAGGATACTTAAGGAATTTAAACCCGATATTGTGCATTTAAATAATATTCATTCACAAATATCGCCAATAATAATGATTTTAGCGCAAAATCTGAACATCCCTGTCGTATGGACTTTGCACGATCATAAACTCCTATGTCCACGATATGATTGCATGCGCAATAATAAACCATGCGAATTATGCTTTACTGACAAAATCAATGTAGTCAGATACAGGTGTATGAAAGGTAGTTTTATAGCCAGTTTAATTGCATATGCAGAAGCAATTATATGGAACAGGGAAAAAATAAGCCGGTCAACAAATATTTTTATTTGCCCGAGCTCTTTTCTTTTAAATAATATGATTAAGGGTGGTTTTAAAAAAGAGCAGCTGATAAACTTACCTAATTTTATAGATGAGAAGAAATTTCCTGCAGTACTTGTCGACAAGAAAAACCATTACTGCTTTGTTGGTCGTCTATCACCAGAAAAAGGTATTGATACACTGCTGCAAGCGGCTGTTGAACTGCCTCAATATCCGTTGAAGGTCATTGGAACTGGTCCAATGGAGTCTGAACTTAAGTCAAAATACCGCTCAAAACACATAGAGTTTTTAGGATTTAATAAATGGGAAGATTTGAAGGAGATTTTAGGTAGTTCCATTTGCATGGTGTACCCATCAAATTGTTATGAAAACTATCCTCTTAGTATTCTGGAATCCCTTTGCCTGGGTACTCCGGTAATAGGTGCTAATATAGGTGGAATCCCCGAATCAATAGATCCTGGAAAAAACGGACTAGTCTTTGAACCTGGCAATGTACTCAACCTTCAAAATCAAATAAAACAGATATTTCAGTCGTCGGTAAAATATAATTATGCTGTTATTGCAGCAGAAGCTCAGGCTAAACACAAGTCAAGCAATTACTATAATCAGATAATAGCTATTTATAATAAACTGCAAACAGATAGGAATTAACTTAATATTCTGATCTTCTTAAAAATTTCATTATCGTTTAAAAAATTATGTTACTGAATTGAAATGGTGTATCTTACTAACTAAAAATGAAAATCATTCTGGTTAACTACAGATATTTCATTTCCGGAGGGCCTGAACGCTATCTTTTCAATATAAAGGGACTGTTGGAAAAAAAAGGACATATTGTAATTCCTTTCAGTATACAGCATAAATCCAACCTTCCATGTGAATATGAAAAATACTTTGTTAGTCCAACAGGCCATGGAGACATAACATATTTCAGTGACATTGACAAAACTAGAATCCTAGACCTTGGGAAGTCTATTAGCAGGATGTTCTATTCCCTGGAAGTAAGAAGAAATTTCAAGAAACTTGTTTCAGATACCAGACCAGATATTGTCTATGTAATTCAATATCAGAATAAGCTTTCGCCGAGTTTTATAGGAATGGCCAAAAGTCTTAATTTACCTGTTATACAAAGAATATCTGACTTTGGTCATATATGCGTTAACCAGTTATTTTATAATTACAGACTAAATTCGGTATGTTCACTTTGCCTTAGTGGGAGCAAGTTAAATGCAGTAAAATACCGTTGCGTTTATAATTCTATCATATATTCTTTTATAAAAATAGCCGCATTAAAATTCCATGAATTCCTGGGAATAACCAATAAGATTGATGCTTTTGTAGTCCCTTCGAAATTCACATCCTCAAAACTATCAGCCTTCGGAATACCTGAATCGAAGCTTAAAAATATTCCCAGCTTCTTTGCAGATCCGGGGCCTGGCAAAGGTTTACTTATTGAGAAAATCAAATATGGTGATTTTGCTCTTTACATTGGCAGAATTGAAGAAGAAAAAGGTATAATGACGATGGTCAGGGCATTTGAAAATACTGAAATGTCACTTAAAGTAATCGGGTATTCTTCGAAAGACTATGAATTCAAGGTAAAGGATTACCTGAAAGACAAGATACATAAAATTGAATTCCTTGGCAGACAATCATTTGAAAAAATACAGGAATATTTAAGTGATTGCGCTTTTACAATTTGCCCGTCTCAATGTTATGATAATCTCCCGAATTCAATCATCGAATCATTTGCATTTAAAAAGCCGGTTGTCTGTACAAATTTAGGTAGCCTTAAAGAGATGGTTGAACATAAAAGGACTGGTATGTTGTTTGAACCATTGGATTATGTTCAGCTCCGTGAATGCTGCTCTTTCTTGTTTTCCAACAAGGATAAATTAATCAATATGGGCAAATCTGGAAGGGAAATGGTTGATAATGAGTTCTCTGAAATCAATCATTATAATTCATTGATCTCTCTGTTCAGGAAGTATACAAACAAGGAATCCTGAAATCAGGTTTTTATAAGAAAAATATATAAGAAGAAAATGGCAAGAAATAATACTGAGTCCATGCCGACGGATGTATCTGTTATAACAACTTATCGCTGCCAGATGCGGTGTAAAATGTGTAATATCTGGAAATATCCGACAGATGAAAGCAAAGAAATTACTCCAAAAGATCTTGAAAAGTTGCCATTGTTGAAATTTGCTAATGTCACTGGAGGAGAGCCTTTTCAACGTCGTGACCTTGAAGAACTTATTGCTGTACTTTTCACCAAAGCACCGAGGGTAGTAATTTCCACGTCAGGCTGGCATTATGAAAAGATAATTAAGTTAGCAGAAAAATTCCCCGGGATCGGAATTCGAGTCAGTATAGAAGGCCTGTCACAGAGGAACGATGATTTAAGAGGCCGCCAGGGAGGATTCGATAACGGACTGAAGGTACTGCTTAAGCTTCGTTCAATGGGTGTAAAAGATATCGGCTTTGGCATCACTGTCTCAAATCAGAATTCTGAAGATATGTTATGGTTGTATCGTTTAGCAAAAGAGCTTAAACTGGAGTTTGCCACAGCTGCTTTTCATAATTCCTTCTATTTTCACAAGGATGATAATGAAGTGACAAACAGGGAGGTCGTCATAAAGCACTTTGAAGAACTTATCAATAATCTGTTGTCAGAAAACAATCCAAAAAGTTGGGCAAGAGCTTTTTTTAACCTTGGTTTAATCAATTATATCAGAAGAGGCAAAAGGATGCTTCCGTGTGAGGCTGGTCTTGCCAACTTTTTCATTGAACCCTACGGTGACGTTTATCCATGTAATGGACTTGAAGACAGAATCTGGAAGGAAAGCATGGGAAACATATATGATTTTTCCACATTTAAAGAACTTTGGTATAGCGAACAGGCAAAGAGAGTGAGGGATCTTGTAAAAATCTGCCCGAAGAATTGCTGGATGGTCGGCACCGCTGCTCCGGTGATGAAGAAATATATTAAACATCCGGCCGGATGGATTATTGAAAATAAGCTTAAATCCATCATGGGCAAAAAGATATGTTGTGATAAAATTCCATATTACAATGTTGGACAGAGCCCTTTGCAGGGAGACCTGGATTATAAAAGAATGAAACCCTTTACAGATACCAGCGGTGCTAAACCAGATCCAAGCCTGTCATTGATTGAATCCTGAAAGATGAATCTTCACAAAGCGACTGGAATACGGCATTTATGTGATTCAGCCTATGTTTTGAGCTTTGAACGGAATAATGTTGCATTTGTCCCAGGTCAGCACCTTAATGTTGGATTACCGGGAGAGGAAGAACGTCCGTATTCTTTATATAACGGGATTGATGATGAACAACTGGAAATCCTGGTAAAAGAAGTTCTGAATGGAAATATTTCCACAAAGCTTAAACTGATTCAGCCTGGTGATCTGATCGCTGTCGATAAGCCGCACGGAGATTTTACAATAGAAGATGAAAGAAAGAAATTATTGCCTTTCTGGTTCATAAGCCCCGGAACAGGTATATCTCCTTTTCACAGTTTTGTCAAATCTTATCCTGATCTGAATTATCAGATTATTCACGGAATCCGTTTCGGGCATGAATCCTATGAAAGGCAGATTTACTCTGCCGGTAATTATTTAAGCTGTACCAGCCGTGATAATAAAGGGGATTTCAATGGAAGGGTCACAGAATATATTAAGACCGTTGAAGCAGATCTCACAGCTTACTATTATGTTTGCGGTAATTATGGAATGATAGATCAGGTCTATGACTTACTGATTTCAAAGGGGATCCGCAAAAATCAAATTAAAACTGAAGGATATTTCTAATATGAAGATCGTAGTAATTGGCACCCGGGGTATTCCAAATATTCAGGGTGGAGTTGAAACTCATTGTGAGGAATTATATCCGCGCATGGTGGGTTTAAATTATGATGTACATCTTATCAGAAGGACCTGTTATGTTCCTCCGGGTGATAATCTGACTGAATACAAAGGAGTTCAGTTGCATAACATTTATACTGTCAGGAGAATCACAACAGAGACACTTTTGCACACTTTTCTGGCAGTATTGTGGGCACGGAAACATGGTACTGACATTCTTCACATCCACGCTGTTGGTCCTGGTATTTTCACGCCATTTGCCCGAATGCTGGGACTGAAGGTTGTTTTTACTCATCATGGCCCTGATTATAATCGCGCTAAATGGGGTCCCGTAGCCAGATTTGTACTCAAAGTTGGAGAGAGATGGGGCTCCGCCTTTGCAAACGAAATAATAGTAATATCTAAGGTAATAAAAGATTTGCTTGAAGACAAATATAAGCGCACCGATACAAATCTGATATTTAATGGCGCGACTCCTCCCGTTTTTTCTGATAGCACTGACTTTATTAAATCGCTGGGTTTGAAACCTCGTAATTATGTCTTTACATTAGGCCGCTTTGTCGAGGAAAAAGGTTTTGATCTATTAATCAAGGCCTTTAATGAATTGAAACTGAACGAATACAGGCTTGTAATTGCAGGGGATGCAGATCATGAAATTCCTTATACAAAACAACTTAAGAAACTGGCCGGAATGCATAATGTTGTTTTGCCCGGATTTTTAAAGGGAGATGAACTACACCAGCTTTTTACGCATGCACGTCTGTTCGTTCTGCCATCATTTCACGAAGGATTACCTATTTCGCTTCTGGAAGCAATGAGCTACAGACTGCCTGTTCTTGTGAGTGATATTCCTGCCAATAAGCAAATTTATTTATCAGGAAATAAATATTTCACAACAGGGGACGAAATATCACTTAAAAATGGTTTGGAGAAATTCCTTCAGGAGGAATTTCGACCAGTCGATTATGATATGACACCTTATGACTGGGATAAAATAGCTTTGCAAACAGATGCTGTATACAAGAAGGTTATCAGATCGAAATGAAACAAAGACTAATCCAGTCTTTATTTCCTTGATCAATGGGAATAAAAAAGAATTTCAATCGGTTGGAAGGATATCTTAGCCATTTATGAAAGAAAAGCTGAAGATTGGACTTATGCTTGACAGTAATGTTTTGACTGCATGGAAATACAGTATCATTGAAACGATTTCTAAGTCAGATTTTGCTGCTATCTCAGTTGTGATCAAAAATATTCAAGTACAATTATATGGAATTAGTAATGATCATTCATTATCTTTGGTTTACAGGTTTCATAAGAAACTGGACAGGTTAATATTCGCTGCCGGGAATAATTATTCGAAGAAAAAGGATATTCAGCCTTTAATAAAGGATGTTCCCGAGGTTAAGATAAAAGCAATTGAGAATAATAATTGCGAGGAGTTACTCAGTGGTGACATTGATATAATCCGTAAATATAATCTGGATATAATCTTAAAATTTGGATTTAGAATCCTGACAGGTCAGATATTAAAGGTACCTGAATACGGAATATGGTCATATTCAATGGATAATTATGATACTATCGATACCACAGGATACTATGAGGTGGTTAAGAAGATACCTGTTACAGGCTCAGAACTGGTTATCTTGCGCGATAATGGCAACGAAAACTTATTGATCTCAAATGCATGGGAATCAACTTGCTCATATTCAATACATCTGAACAGGGATAAGTTATTTCAGAGAGCATCGTTATTTACTATCAGGTTAATTCAGGGTATTAATAAATATGGTAAAAACTATCTGACATTTCTTGAAAAAAAGTATGAGAAAAATATCCTTAATGAATGCACCGGATTACCTGTTCCGTCCTTTATTCCCTCGGTCACGAATTTCGCGGGAGCAATTGTGATTCTTATACGAAAAATATATAAAAAGGTATTTTATTCGGATCCTTTTTCGTGGATTCTTTTATATAAGAAAAATGATGCCAATGATTTTCTGGATTATTCGTATAGCAGTTATAATAAATTGAGTCCCTCAAAAGACAAGTTCTGGGCAGATCCCTTTGTAATAAGCAAAGATGACAAGTATTATATTTTTGTTGAGGAATTTATTTATAAAAAGACCAAAGGGCATATATCTTTGCTGGAGCTTGATAATAATGGAGAACTTTTAAATGTCCGGAAGCTTATTGAAAAACCATATCATATTTCTTACCCTTTCATTCTCGAGTTGGGTGGTGAATTGTACATGATCCCGGAAACAGCTGGTAATAGGACGATAGAGCTCTATAAATGTGTCGACTTTCCCGGGAATTGGGTATTTGTTAAAAATATAATGGATAATATAAACGCTGTCGATACGACTGTGTTCAATTACAATAATAGATGGTGGCTTTTTACGGTCATTGATGAGATCGACAGTTCTTTGGATGACAGTCCGGAGCTATTCTTGTTCTTTACAGATAACATCCTGACTGATAACTGGATCAGTCATCCTTTAAATCCTATTGTTTCAGATATCAGAACAGCAAGACCGGCAGGCAAAGTCTTTATCCATGAAAAAAAGATTTACAGACCATCCCAGGACTGTGCAGGCAGGTATGGAAAGGCATTTAATATTAATCAGATATTAAAGCTCACGGATACAGATTATGAGGAGGTTCTGGTTAAAAAGGTTGAACCTGATTGGGACAATAAGCTTAAAGGGACACATACTTTTAATTTTGACAATGGTTTTAATGTGATTGATGCTTATTCCTTACGCAGAAGACAGTTCCTGCTTAGCTAAAACAAATGATGATCTGCCAGGTAATTAAATCAGAATATATTAAGGGTCAGGTAAATGATATCCGTTTTAAAATATTAATGATCAGTAAAATATGATAAACCGGATACTTATTACAGGTGCTGCTGGATTTATCGGTTCATCCCTTTCAGACACTCTTCTTTCAGATTATCACCGGGTATTGGGAATAGACAATTTCGATCCTTTTTACGACAGGGCTCTTAAAGAAAATAACATTTCAAATGCTATGAAGAATCCAGGATATCAATTTCTGGAAGGTGATATCAGAGATGCAATTTTTATAAATAATTGTTTTTCAGACTTTAAACCCAATGTTATCATACATCTTGCCGCAAAAGCCGGAGTGAGACCCTCCCTTAGTGATCCGGGATTATATTTTGATATCAATGTGATGGGAACTCTGAATATCCTTGAAATGATGAAAAAAAACAATATCAAAAAAATGATATTTGCTTCTTCTTCATCCGTTTACGGAAATAATAAGAAGGTTCCTTTTTCAGAAAATGATAATGTTGATTATCCAGTCTCCCCGTATGCGGCATCCAAAAAAGCAGGGGAGCTATTATGTCATACATACCACCATCTTTATGATCTTGACATTTTCTGCCTCCGGTTTTTTACTGTCTATGGACCGCGGCAACGGCCTGACCTTGCCATACATAAATTTGTAAAAGCGATATTAGACAAAGAAATGATTTATTTGTATGGCGACGGAACCACATCGAGGGATTATACTTATGTTGATGATATAATTAGGGGCATTTCAGGATCAATTGAAAAGGTGAAGGGATTTAATATCTTCAACCTTGGCAATGCAAAACCTGTTTCTTTGATTGATCTTGTTAGATTGTTGGAGAGAACAGCAGGTCTGGAATCAAATCTTAAGTATTTGCCTATGCAGAAAGGTGATGTTGTAAGAACCTTTGCCGACATCACCAAAGCCAGGACTGAACTGGATTATAATCCAGACACAGATCTTGAGACAGGAATAAAAAATTATCTGAAATGGTTCAGAGAGTCCGCTATAAATGGTAAACGTCCGTATTAAATTAAAAAATTATCTGATGCTCAGTGATTCCGATTGATATTTTTAAATCATATTTAAACTTATTACTTTAGCATAACACATAGTAACTGTTGATTAAGGGAACGTCAACTGTCGGTTTTATTTAAGTTATTGGACATTGTATGTTGCATATCGCAATCATATGTAAGACATTTCTGAAGGGAGGAGCTGAAAAACAAGCCTTGATCCTGACCAAATTACTTATTGATAAGGGTATAGACGTAATTCTTGTAAACTGGTATGGAGAAAAAATTGATCAGCGAAATCGCAAATTCATAAGCGATAACTCTTTCCGGTATTATCCGATGAATGGAAACTACCTGAAGAAGCTTAATAAATTTCAAAAAATTATTAAACATGATGAGATATCAATAGTCATATCCTATCTGACATTGGCAAATTTTGTATCAGGGGTAAGTAAAATCTTTAACAGGAATCTAATAACTATTGGCGGGATAAGGAATGAAAAGCTACCTTATTACAAGTTCCTGTTTGAAAAGCTGATTCACAATTATCTCAACGATGCAACGGTTTTTAATAATTATTCGGCAAAAACAAAATTTGAAAAAAGAGGATTCAATCGAAAAAAAATATATGTTATACAGAATGCCATTGAATCTAAAAACTCATGTTTGAATTCAAAATCTTCCAATGGCGAAATAAGAATCGTTACTGTGGGCCGGTTTGTGAGGCAAAAGGACTATGAAACAGCTCTGAAATCTTTCAGTAATCTGGTTGGAAGAAACAGGAACAAGGAATTCAGGTACTATATAGTTGGCTATGGTCCTCTTGAAAAGGATATAAGATCAATGGCTGAACAGCTGAAAATTGACAGTAAAATAACAGTTTTCATAAATCCACCTGATGTTCCCGGCATTCTTAAAAGCAGCGACATCTTTTTAAGCACATCTTTGTTTGAAGGAGTCTCAAATTCTATAATGGAGGCTTTGGTAGCCGGCTTGCCGGTTATAGCCACAGATGTTGGTGACAACAATTACCTGGTAAAAAATGGTCATAACGGTTACCTGGTGCCATGTAAAGATATTGATACAATAGTTAGCAAACTGGAGTATTTATCCGGATCAGAAAAGGTAAGAAATGAATTTGGGGAAAACAGTATTAAGGTTGTGGAAACCGAGTTCTCTAAAATGAAACTGCTGGAAAATTATTTAAGTCTGTTTTCAAAATTGCAATAAAAAAGTTACAATTTGCTTTCATTATTTCGGAAAATCTAAACATGTAATATACATGCTTTGGTGATTCCTGTAATCTTGAACGTGTAAAAAAGGAAAGAAATTATAACTTTAAAGTATGATCAGGGTATTTTAGTGATGAAAATCGGAGTAATCGGAACGAGAGGTTTCCCTGAAATACAGGGAGGATTGGAGACACATTGTATGGAATTATATACCCGGTTGGCAAAGGATTATAATATTCAGGTTACTGTATACCGGAGACAACCTTATTTAAATTCAAAAAACAAGGATTCAATTTATCCAAATATCAGATTTGTAGATTTCAGCGTTCCAAAAAGCAAAAATCTAGAGACTTTTATTCATGCATTTTTAACTACCATCCATGCCCTTTTTCAGCACTATGATATAGTTCACTTTCATAACACCGGCCCGGGATTTTTTATTCCGCTAGTGAGATTATCAAGGGCTAAAATTGTCTTTACCTATCATAATATAAGCTACATCCAGAAGAAATGGGGTGTTTGGGCTAAAAGATTTCTATCTTCTTCAGAAAAAATCAGTATGAGAAATTCTGATTATGTTATTTTCATATCGGAATTCCTAAGATCTGAAATGTCTGGCAAATATCTTATAAGAAACTTTAAAGTAATACCAAACGGTGTTAATATTCCCGTAAAGTCTTTAAATTCAGATTATATTAAATCGAAAGGTTTAGAAAAATATAAGTATATCCTTGGAGTTGGACGGTTTCTTGAGGAAAAGGGATTTGATTACCTTATAAGATCCTTCGAAAAGGCCGGGATCAACGATTATAAATTGGTATTGGTTGGTGACACTGATTATCCGACCGATTATTCAAAAAGACTAAGGTCTCTGGCCAAAGAAAGTAATGTTGTTCTTACAGGATTTATTAAAGGTGAAAACTTGAATCAGATTTATTCCTTTGCGAGGCTTTTTATAATATCATCGTACACGGAAGGACACCCTATCGCGTTGCTTGAAGCAATGAGTTATAACATTGATGTGCTTGCGAGTAATATTCCTGCAAATTTACAGGTTGGACTGGAGGAAAATGACTATTTTCAGGTTGGTAACGAGGATGATCTGAAAGAAAAAATTCTTGCCAAACTATCAGGAAAAAGGGAACGGAATTACATGGATTTATTGTCATCTAAATATAATTGGGATACTATTACCGGTGAAACATACGGAATATATAATAAACTTAAACCTTAATTATGAAACTTAAAGGAGGGGTCATTGGGCTTGGTAAAATGGGTATTTCCCATGCCGCTATCGTAAATGCTCATCCATCTGTTGATATGGTAGCTGTATGCGATACAACAACAATTGTTCTGGATGTGTTCAGGAAATTCAGTAAAGTGAAGCTGTACAATAATTATGTCAAAATGATAGATAACGAAAAGCTGGATTTCGTCGTTATTGCAACTCCGACACGTTTGCATTACCCAATGGTAAAATATACGCTGGGAAAAGGACTTAACGTTTTCTGTGAGAAGCCTTTCTGTATGAACACTGTTGAAGGGATGGAACTTGAGAAGTTAGCCCAACAAAAGGGATTGATCAACCAGGTTAGCTATCATAATCAGTTCGTCGGTACATTCAGGGAGTTAAAACGACTACTGAAGGCAGGCGTAATTGGTGACCTGGTTCATTTTACAGGAGAAGCCTACGGCAATGTAATTACAAACGACAAGGGAGGTACATGGCGTTCGGATCCAAAAGAAGGCGGAGGGTGTCTGCTCGATTATGCCTCGCATGTTATTAATCTTATTCAGGAAATAATAGGACGACCAGTCAAGGCTGATGGTTCTGTTATGAAAAAGATTTTTTCCAGTGCAGTTGAAGATGCGGTTTATTCACTACTAATCCTTGAAAGTGGGCTTAGTGGAAATCTATCTGTTAACTGGTGTGACGAAACATATCGCAAAATGTCAACATCAATCACCGTCCAGGGTAAAAAAGGAAAAATGATTTGTGATGCTACCGAGATCAAAATTTACCTGAATGAACCTAATAACAGGGAAAACCTAGATAATGGCTGGACGATAAAATATATTACCGATCTGGCAATACCGGTCGATTTTTACCTGCGGGGTGAAGAATACAGTGCTCAGATTGATCATTTCATAAGGTGTGTGTTAAACAAAAAACAAACGGATATAAACTCGTTCGAACAAGCTTTATATACCGATAGAGTGATTGAATTAATAATTGATGATTCAAAAAAGTGAAAATAATGGATAAAGTATTATTCGGTGACAATCAGTTCTTCGCCGTTAGTCATATGTCTGACGAAAAATCAAGGGAACAGGCAATCCGTTTTAAGGATGATGCCTCAATAATCAAGGTTCTTGATCATGCAAGGGAAGTTGGTATCAATACGTTCATGTGTACAACTCACGACAGAATTTCGAATGTGTGTGATCATATCCGGGACAATCCTGAAAAGTACCGGGGATTCAAGATTTATCCCTGTATGCCGTACGCTCACAAATATGCCAACGCTGTTACTGAATATGGTTATATCGGAACGATAAGGAAATATATTCCTGGAAACTTGTTTAGTTCATTTGCCAAAGGTGGACTTGCTTATATAACAAAGGATTTCATCAGCCTCATGGAATTGCTTGTTGACGCCGAAATGAAAATGTTCAAGGGGGTGGCAACACCAGTAATCTTCATTCAGAATGTATTGGTTGATCTGATCCTTGGCCTGAAAATGTTTGAAGTCTTCAGAGAATATGATTTATATATAAGAAGAAAATACAAGGCTGAACCAGGTTATATTACGATGAACCTGCCAGTGATGTATGATGCTCTTGAGTCAGTGGGAATTAAGAATCCGATAATATGCAGTTCAATAAATAAGATCGGATTCAGAATGTCAGGAGGTAAAGAACTTTACGAAAAATATTTGTCAGAAAAAACATTCCGTCCCATTGCAATGCAGGTATTGGCAGCAGGGGCGCTGAGCCCAAAAGAGGCCATAGAATACCTTAGCAGGTTCCCCCGAATTGAATCTGTGCTTTTTGGAGCCTCATCTAAAAATCATATTCAGGAGACAAAAGAACTCGTTGAGACTTATTTGGTTAAGTAAGCAATACTGTTTATTTAATAATCCTGATAACACCAAACCTGATTAATTTTATCAAAAGAAGGTTCACCCAATGGTAGTTTGAGTATGGACTTGCGAAAATCAAGAGTCAAATTATTTATTTGCCTGGTATTGGTTTTAGCTGTTTGTGTGATTTCTTTTTTTGTATCCGGATATTACTCAGCATCGAAGCCTGTATCGTATTTACCATCTGTCGATACAGGTAATCTGAGTTCAATTCCTTCTGGTACAAACAAAATAGAATTAAAGACTTCATGGTTTACTTTTACAGCGGATGAATCGGGGAATCTGGCAGTAAAGACTCCGGAAGGAGAAATCATTATGTCAGCCCTGGATTATTTTTCATCTTATGAGGGGATAAATGATACCTGGGGACTGAAAAACATTTCAGTCCAATTAAGCAATGACAGCACAATTTACATCAGGGGATCAGGACCTTCAGATGTATCAATTAATGAATCATTTACAATTCATAAAAAAGTTCCAAAAATAGATGTGCGGATCAGAACTCAATATACTTCTGATGTTGTAATTAAAAGGGAGGCCTTAGTAGCTAAATTTGATGTCCCGGTAACAGAGGTTTACCTCAAGAACGGAAAAATAGATTCCGTACCATTTGATAGAGAATACTGGCTTCGGCACCAGGGTATGCGTTTTGGCACGGGAACAAGATCTTCACTGATTTACAACACACCGAAAGTATCTTCTCTTCAGCTTGATTCAAAAAAAAGTCTGCTTTTTGTGAATCTCGAGTATTATTTAGACCATCCTCATATCAATATACCTTATCAGAAAGACGGTGGAGGCCGGTGGGATGATCTATCTGCGGCATATTACAGTGCGGGAACGGAAAGGGAAAATTATTTCTCAATTTCTTTTGGCAGTCTTCCTCAGGTGACACCAAGATTATTGCAGGTTCCCTATGGATATAAAGCAGGATATGTCTTTACAGAACATGCTGATGGTGGTAATCTCAGAACACACCAGGCAGCCTATTTTGGAGCTGAAGATATCACAAACATCAGTGATGCTAAAGGAGGCTTTGCTGGACATAAGATCCCTGTGACCAAAAGTGTTTTCTATATTGATTCAGCAAACACCATGGCTGGTTCATCAATTATCAACAAAACGGACAGAAAACAATTTCTTGGTTTTCTTGACCAGTTGTACTCAACAGGATTGTATGAAATTTGTTTACACACGCCTGAAGATTATAATTCCAGCAGGGATTTAATGAATGAGTCCATTAAGTTTATGAAGGAGAGATTTGACTCAAAGACCTGGATCGACCATGGGATGTATGACGGAAAAATGAATCGCGAATCTTTTGTTTGTGACGGATTAAATCCCGGTTCTGAATATTATGCTGCCGATCTTTGGAAACAATATGACACCCGCTTTTTTTGGACACCGGCCGTAGAGGAAATTGATAAATCCAAGATTTCTCCGTCCCAAAAGATGAAGGAGGGTAAATTTTTTGGAGCATATGTTGACTTCTGGAAACACTATTTATCTTCTGAAGAGTTAAGCAGAATGAATTTTCTTGGGGCATCTAAAGAATTGATCAGACGTTATTTAAACGAAGGAGAACTGAATTCCCTTTTACCAAACAAAGGCAATGCTTATCCGACTCCACTTTTCTGGCAACATCCAACCAGAACAAAAGACTTTTATTCATGGAAAACCGACTACGTAAAGGATTACGGCAAACTCGGCAACAGAAAGCCTGAAAAAGCCCTTAAAAGGGAACAAGAACAACTTGATTTGCTTTTAAAAAACTGGGGCGTTTTTATAAACCATGGATATTTTGTCCGGAACCGTGAAGGTCATAGCATTTTTAAGGAATCCAACGGTAAGATTGTTATAAATCCTTATTTTGACAAAATACTTGAGATAATGGCTGGGTTAAGGGATAATGGAGATTTATACATAACGACTACAAGGGATTTGCTGGATTACTGGATGCTGATCGACAATGTTACTTTTGAATATATGTCCGATGGAAGTATTATAGTATTTAACCTGAATGACAAACCGATTAAAGGATTGTCATTAGCATTGCATGCCAAAAATGTCCGGTTGAATGGTGAAATTCTCAAAAGTAAGAATATAGAGGAAGATACTGTCATTTGGTTCGATATTCCCGCAAAAAGCAGTGTAAGTCTTCAGTTTGAGAAATAACCGGAAGACAAATCAGGTAAACCGTGCGTTTTTGGTAACTCCTCTGGGTGCAAAATGAAATTTATCGCCTGTAATAGTGAAAAATATTTATAAAGCTTAATTGTTTTCAATGCATTTCTGAACCTGACAATTCTGAATCGATTGTCAGGTTTTTTTTTTATCTTTGAATTTACTTGATATTTGTATTTTTGTTAATAGAATGAACTTCAGCTGATTGCAAATTATACCAATTATCATGAGTTATGTTAAAAGTATCTGGGAAAGTATAATTAAGATTCTGATATTGAAAGTCAGTGATGAAAAAAGAATCAGGTACTTGCGTAAACTTGGAGTGAAGATAGGACAACGATGCAGGATAAGGACCATGTCGTTTTCCACTGAACCATATCTTATTGAAATAGGTGATCATGTTGCCGTTGCAGCAGGAACTCAGTTTATCACCCACGATGGTGCAACCTGGTGCTTTGAGGATGATGTTGAGGGGGGAGGAATATTTGGTAAGATTGTGATAGGCAATAATGTTTTTATTGGTATAAATTGTATACTTCTTTCAAATACATCAATCGGGGATAACTGTATTGTCGGTGCCGGTAGCGTTGTCAGAGGACATTTCCCGGAAAGTTCTGTTATTGCAGGAAATCCGGCTCAGATAATATCCAAAACTGGTATACAGAGGATGATGTCGCGACAGAGCCCCGGACTGCTTAAGACGCGAAATTTTACAGTTTCTCAAAAAGATGAACTTGTCAAGAAACATTTTGGAATTGTTTAGTTGACTCCCCTCAATCCTAATCTCGCCGATTTTTAAATCGGTTACTTAAAAAACATAGTTCATAACTTTTCTTCTTATAAATCACTTTTTGACCAAGATGTGATTTAATGCTATGAATAACTTAAAAATGTTGATATATTATCAAAAATCATTGACTAAGAAATTTTTATTGTCTATTTCATGCAGGATTTTGTTTCATAATCATTTGATATGGGATTATTAAAATCATAATTTTACTTGTGTCGAAATGCATTTCTGTATGGACTATTTGTATTTAAAATTAGATCCAGAAAAAAATCCGGTGCGCCTGAAAGGTATAATTTCAAGTTTAAATGATTGCCTCAGCAAGTTATTTATGGGTCTGATGAGAAATTGTCTGATTCTTGTTCTGTTATTCTCTAACTTCCTGGTACAAGGCCAGACAAAGAAGGTATTGTTTATCGGTAACAGTTACACTTTGACAAACAACATGCCTCAGATTACTGCAAACATTGCAAGTTCCGCAGGCAATCAACTTATTTTTAGTTCTTCTGCAATACCAAGTTATTCTCTTCAACAGCACTTCTTAAATACTGGCACAATGGGTTTAATAAGACAGGGAGGTTGGGACTATGTTGTTTTGCAGGAGCATAGCCAATATCCTTCTGAACCGCTATCATGGGTTGAAAGCAATGTCTATCCATATGCCCGGAATCTGGATCAAGAAATAAATACTTACAACAAGAATGTAGAAACCATGTTCTACATGACCTGGGGAAGAAAAGATGGTGACGCTTCAAGGTGCTCAAGGCTTCCCCAGGTATGCACATATATTGGTATGGACAATCTGACCAGTGAACGTTATATGTATATGGCCCAATCGAATCAGGCAGTTGTATCCCCTGTCGGGGCTGTTTGGAGATATATCAGGGTTAATTATCCCACTATTGAGCTATATGACGCTGACGGGAGTCATCCTTCAGCCGCAGGTTCTTACGCAGCAGCCTGCTGTTTTTATACTGCTGTTTTCAGGAAGGATCCTACTTTGGCTACTTACAATTTTATACTCGACCCAACTGTTGCTTCAAGAATCAGAACTGCAGCCAAGCAGGTTGTATTCAATAGTTTATTAACATGGTATATTGGAAGCTATGACAAATATACTGTTACCGTCAACGCGGGGACTGGTGGAACAATAAATCCGGCAGGAACACAATCTGTGAATTATGGGGCAAACCTCACTTTCAGTATATATCCTGGAACCGGATACAGGATTTCCGATGTGAAGGCTGATAATGTTTCACTTGGCGCTGTGTCCTCTTATACATTCAGGAATATAACATCCAATCGTTCAATCTCTGCAACGTTTGTCCCCTTTGCAGGTTCAATTACTGCAAGTGCAGGTGCGGGGGGAGAAATCAGCCCGAAAGGATCCATTATGGCGAACTATGGTACTAACAGGTCTTTTACTATAACTCCTGAAAAGGATTACAGAATAGCTGACCTTATCGTTGATAACGGGTCTGTTGGTGCTGTAAATTCCTACACTTTTTATAATATCACTTCAAATCATACGATTTCGGCATTTTTTGCTAAATTGACTTACAGCATTACAAGCAGCTTCGGTAACAATGGACACATAAATCCTTCCGGAACAATAGTGGCAACATCCGGTGCAAATCAGGCATTCACGATTGAACCTGATAAAGGTTATCAGATCGAGAATGTGATTGTTGATAACATTCCTTCAGGTATTATTTCACAATTTACTTTTATTGACATCAAATCAAACCACGTTATCTCTGCAACATTTAAGCCACTAATATATTATTTAACGGGAAGTGCAGAACACGGTGGTGTAATCAAACCTTCAGGTCTTGTTACCATAAATTATGGAGGTGATCTGACCTATTCAATTACACCAGACAAAGGCTATCAGATAGCAGATGTACTTGTTGATAATGCATCAGTAGGAGTAGCTTCAAATTATTCTTTCAGAAATGTAACCTCTGGCCATTCTATTTCCGTTCGGTTCAAGCCCATAACATATACTATAACTGGCATCTCAGGACCTGGAGGGTCTATAAGGCCTGAAGGAAATGCAAAAGTAAATTACGGTGATGATCAGTCTTATACTATATTACCCGATTATGGTTATAAAATGTCTAACCTGATAGTTGATTATCATCCCGTCTATATAACATCAAATGAATTCTCTTTTAATAATGTCACACAAAATCATACCATTTTTGTAACCTTTTCAAAGATAATGACTTATGTCATTAAAACCGGATACCTTAAGAACGGCTCAATTTCTCCTGCCGGAGGCACTTCAGTCTTTGAAGGATCTGATCAGTCTTATACTCTTATTCCTGCCCCCGGTTACAGAATTTCCAAAGTGTTTATCGACACAACATTAATCAGTCCTGTTTCTGAATATACTTTCCGTAATATTTCATCAGATCATTTTATTTCAGCGACATTTTCATCATCGGTTGAACCGGATATATATCCCAATCCTTTCAAGCATGAGTTTAAAATCAATATCAGGTCACCCTATGATTATAAGTACGAAATCAGTATTATAAACCTGGCCAACAAAGTAGTATATCAGAATCGGGAGATACCCGCAAATACTACGATTACAATAACACCCGAGATCTCGCCAGGGTTTTACATTCTTAATATTTATCACAAAGGGGAAAAAGCAGCATTCGTCAGGATCGTAAAGAACTAGATCTCTCAGATTAACTCGGCTCTTTCATCAGTATCTATAAGCTCGATATTCAACCCATAACGGGCTAGCAGAAATACTATATCATGGTTTTTGAATGCCTCTCCGGGCTGAGGCGGTACAAGAGTAATCAATCCTTTATCCTTTAATTCTTTAAGTCCGGCCTCAATGTTATCGCACCTAAAACAGATGTGATGAAATCCGCCGCCCCGGCTAACGAAATTTACAAGAGACTGATTATCTTTCAGGGGTTCAATGATCTTCATTGTCAGGCTATTTTCTTTTTTTAAAAAGGCCACTTTAACTTTCTGCAGGGAATTAATAACGATACCAGTCATCTGCTTGTAGCCAAATACCTTTTCCCAATAGGCTATTCCCTCCTCAATGTCCTTTACCGCAATACAGATATGATCAATTATCATCTCAGAGTTTACCTTTAATTTTTTTCCCGGTTGCGCTGATGACCAGCTGTTCCTTTAATTCAAAGATCCGAGGGACCTTATAAAGTGCCAGATGCCTGGAGCAATGCTGTTTAATCATAGCAAGCATTGTTTCTTTTCCGTTTTCAGCCCTGATTACGATAGTAGCTTTAAGGGCTTCCCCAAGCAGTTCATCTTCGACTCCTTCAATTGTACAATCAATGACTTCGGGAAGTTCAAGGATTACTGCTTCGATCTCCTTGGGGCTTATCCTTTTACCGCCTACTTTTATTATTTCTTTTTTCCTGGCAGTAAGGAAGATATAACCATCATTATCGACGGTACCAAGATCGCCTGTGTAAAGCCACCCGTTCCGGATCGTATTTCTGGTTCCTTCTTCATCTCCAAAGTATCCAAGCATTATATTATCGCCACAGGCAATAACTTCACCGATCTCTCCCGGTTTTATTTTTTCTCCTTTTTCATTGATCACTTTTAATTCCACGCCTGGGATACCCTTGCCCATTGACCCTTTCTTGACTTCATAGAGTTCCGGAGGAAGGTAAGACAAACGGGCTGTCGCCTCTGTCTGTCCGTACATAACGATAAATATTATCTCAGGATGGCTGCTCTTGAATTCATCAATGAAAATAGGGGCAAGTTTTCCTCCGGCCTGGGTAACATACTTAAGATCGGGGAACTTTGTAGTTTTGAAATTATCTGATTTCCTCAGCAAAATTTGGAAATGACTCGGTACACCTGCAAACCCAGTGCATTTATAATCAAGAAGATTGTTTATTATACTGCCCAGAAAAATGAACGAATTATTAAAAACAATCGAACCTCCAACGCGTAAATGTGTATGAAGAAGGGATAATCCGTAACAGTAATAGAATGG
>Ga0315294_10001300_pt1 | contig 27062 bp, 25 predicted proteins | sample YL17G13_40_MG_FD_203626 | JGI IMG/M metagenome (GOLD analysis project Ga0315294, IMG submission 203626) | Sediment microbial communities from Yellowstone Lake, YNP, Wyoming, USA - YL17G13_40 | ecosystem: Environmental > Aquatic > Freshwater > Lake > Sediment | place: USA: Wyoming | collected... | reverse complement strand
GAGCTCCGCCCACGATGACCTGCGCCATCCCCTCCGGCGTTCCGAGATTCGCCACGACCGTGGGAGCCAGCCCGCGAGCCAGATCCTGGAACAACGAGGCCGACTCGGCCACCGCCGCCGCCACCACGCCCGCTTCCGCCCGATTCAGAGCCCCCGCGGTCGCCGCCTTGGGCGCGCGTTCGGCGGGCCGGACCACGGCCCCGGGACCTTCGCCCGGACGGGACACCCACAGCGCGACGGCCGCCGCCGCTCCCACCGCCGCCCACGCGGGCCACCGCCACCTCGCTGCAACCAGCGTCGCCGCAGCCGGCGGCACCGCGATATCACGCTGGACGCGCCGGCCCAGTTCCGCCAGCTCGTCCCGCGAAAGCCGCCCCAAGTCCCGGCCCTCCGCGAGCGCGCCGCGGATCCGCCGCGCGACCCGGACCTGCTCCGCGCACTCCGGGCATCCCTCGAGATGCGCCTCGACCCGGCGCTTGGCCTCGCCGCGCAGGGCCCCCTCGAGGTACTGCTCCAGCGCTTCGGGATCGTGCCCGCCGGTCACGACCACGCCTCCTTCCCGCCCGCCGCCTCGAGCCGGTCGCGCAGGAGCGCGCGCCCGCGGTGCACCCAGCTCAGCACGGTCCCGATCGGCCGGCCCGTCGCCTCCGCGACCTCGCGGCACGTCATCCCCTCCAGGTCGTGCAGGAGCAGGGCCTCCCGGTACGGCAGGGGCAGTCGCCCGACCTCGGCGCGCACGCGCGCCGCCAGGTCGCGTCCCTCGGCCGCCCGCGCCGGTTCCCGCGCCGGGGAGCCGGCGAGCCGGTCGCCCCAACCCGGCCCCGTGCCTTCGTCGCCGCCGAACAGGCTGACCGACCGGCGGCTCAATGAGCCGAACCAGCTCCGGGTGTGATCGGTATGCACGCGCGACGCGATCCGGAAGATCCAGGGCCGGAACACGCGGGAGGGATCGAACCGGCTCCTCGCCCGGTGGGCCCGGAGGAAGGTCTCCTGCACGAGGTCCTTGGCGAGCTCGCGGTCGCCGCTCATGTGGTACAGATAACCGAACAACCGCCCGGCGTAACGCCGGAAGAGCTCGGCAAAGGCCCCGTCGTCCCCGCGGGCGTGGGCCGCCATGAGCTCCTCGTCGCTTCGACCCGGCTGTCGTTCATTCACCTGTCCTCCCATAGCGCTAATACGAGAGCCGCGGCCGGGCTATTGCGCGGGCCTCAATCCCCTTCATCGGCTTCATTATGGGGCCTCTGGGCCGGCTAGAACAGGGCGTAGACGAGGACGAACGTATGCGTTCCGGCCACGACGAGCAGCCCGAGCAGGAGCAGGACGGCTACCACGGGGATGACCCACCAGGCCCGGTAGATCCACGCATAGGCGCACACGTCGCGGAGCAGTCCCCCGGCGTGCCGGAGCCGGCGGCCGAGCCCGGGCCCGCTCACGCGGCTCCAGGCGGCCACGCCGGGAGGGGCATTCGCCTCTCCCGGCGGTACCGGACCGCGAGCAGGGCCAGCCCCGGCGCGGGCGCCACGGCCGCCGGTGGTTCCGGGTCGAGCCTCGCCAGCGAACGCCGGATCCGCGCGGCCGGTAACCTGCCCTTCCCCGCCTCGACGAGCGCCGAAGCGATGATCCGGACCATGTGATGCAGGAAAGCGTTGCCTTCCACGTCGAGCAGGATGAGCGGCCCCCGCGCGGAAATCCGGCACCGGGCCACCTCGCGCCGGCTCCCCCTAGCCCTCCCCTGCGCCGTCGTGAACGCGGAGAAGTCGTGCCGGCCCTCGAACAGCCGGGCGGCCGACTGCATCGCCCCGATATCGAGCGGCTCCCGGACCCACCACGCGCACCGGCGCAACAACGGAGACCTCGTCTCCCGGGTCAGGATCGCGTACCGGTATGCCCGGGCGACCGCGTCCCGGCGCGCGTTGAACCCGTCCGCCACCTCCGCGCACGCGGTCACGGCCACGTCCTCGGGCAGTCGCGAGTTCAGGGCCATCCGGAGCCGTTCCGGGCCCCGGCGCCAGTCCAGGGCCACGCTCGCCACCTGTCCCGCCGCATGGACCCCGGCATCCGTCCGGCCCGCCGCCGTCGCCCGGACCGCCTTCCCGCAGGTCTCCCGGCACGCGCGCTCGACCTCGCCCTGGACGGTCCGGCGGCCCGGCTGGGCCTGCCACCCCGCGAACTCGGTGCCATCGTATTCGAGCGTGAGCCGGAAGCTACCCACGCCGGCTGAGGTTGGCCCGGATCCGGGCCGCGATCTCGCGCGCGCGGTCCGGCAGGACCGAGTGGTCCTTCCACTGGTCGCTCCGCTTCCAGGGCTGACTGCGATGGTCCGGATCGGTCTCGTACCGGGGGAAGAGGTGCCAATGCACGTGCTCGTCCGTGTTCCCGAGGCAGGCGTGGTTCATCTTCCAGGGGTTGAACGTCTTCACCAGCGCCCGGGTCGCCATCATGAGCTCCTCGAAGAGAGCGCGGAGCTCTTCCTGCTGCATCTCGTGCAGCTCCCGCACGTGCCGCTTCAGGAGCAGGAGGCAGTAGCCTTGATGGTATTGGTGGTCACCGACGACGAAGATCGAGTGGCGGAACGACTCGATCAGGAAGGGATTCTCCCCCCGCTCCGACTGGGACACCCTCGTGCAGATCGAACAGGAATCCGGCATGAAGCCTGGGCGATGCAGGATTCGAACCTGCGACTTCCATCGTGTGAGGATGGCACTCTCGCCGCTGAGTTAATCGCCCAAAAGCATCTAACAGCCTATATAGTCCGCGTCTCTACTTCAACCCCCGCATCCGAGCGTCGCGAGGCCTACGGCTTCTCCGCAACCACCTTGCCGTTGCGCCACACGTAGACGGGAGTCCCGTGCATCTTGGCCACCTTCCGCGCCCTGCGGGCAGACCGTATGAGGGCGCGCCCCACCATTGCCACGAAATCCCGCTCCCCGCTCCGCCTGTGAACACGCTTCATCGCGAACCCTCCATCAACCTCGGTTGCGGCCCCGAATTATCATACACCGCCCACTTGTCGGCCAGGTGACGGTACACACGAAGGAAGTTGTCCCGACTGCGTGCGAACCGTCTCACAACGTCGGCAGGAGGAACGGCATGCCCGCCCTGCTTGATGCGCGCCTCGACCCGGCGCAACGCGAGCCGCGGGGACGAGAGCTGAAGGTACACGATCTCGACGACATAGCCTGCCGCCTTCCAGCGCCTCAGGCGAGCCGCCAACCCAAGGCCACTACATGTCGTCTCGAACGCGAAGTCAGTTACAGATCCTCCGGCTTGAGGCCCGTATGCTTGGAGATTCGTGCAAGCATGCGGGGACCGACTTCCACGTTGTCGTGGAATGCGAAGACGCAGTCAGGCCACCCGCTCATGCGGGCTGGAACGTGATCTCGGTGGGAAGGGTGACGACCTCGGCATGCTCGAGCCGGTCGGCGATCACGCGCAGGGCGAGCGCCTCAGCGGCGGCGATGGCCTTGTCGCGCGTCACGCCGTAGGTCATGACGCCCGGCAGATCGGCGATCTCTGCGATCCACCGGCCGTCCTTCTCCTGCTCGAGGTCGATTCGGAACCTCACGATGTCAGCATACCCCTCCGTGCCAGGAAACACTCTCGCCGCTCCCGCGCCGTCAGTTGATGGTCGCCCGGTAGCAGGCGCATCCCGTGGTCTCGACGCCCGCGTACAGCACGGTCCACCGCAGCCATCTGGTCCCGGCCACCGGGTTGCCCCCCGTGAACGACGCGGCCCCCGGCATGGTGGCCGACGCCGTCGTGGCGTAAGCCACCGAGAGCGGCGTCCCGTCCGTGTTCCCGCAGTTCAAGCCCGCCACGCTCGCCTCCGGGAGGAAGGTCAGCCCCACGGGCACGGCGTCGGTCATGACGAAGGTGAAGGCGGAAGCGGACGAGTAGTTGCTCCAGCAGACCTTGAACCGGACGGTATCCCCCGAGGCCGCGACCGAGAACTTCGGCTCCTTCTGGAGCTTCACGTCGGCGCCGACGACCAGGACCGCCCCCAGCCCGCTGACGGACCCGTCGCCCATGTCGGCCGCCACGAGCGTCTGCATCCCGAGCCGGTCCATCCTCACGTTGAAGAACATCTTGACGCCGTTGTCGCAGAGCCCGGAGCATCCGGCGCCGGCGCAGGGGGCGCCGGCGATGTTGGAGTCCCACGTGTAGTTGTAGCCGTCCATCCCGACGCCCTGGATCATGGCGGCGGGGTCCGTGGAGCTGAAGCTGGTGACGCCGCAGTAGTCCGTCTTGGTGTCCCCCCCGGTGTCCTGCACGATGACCGTGATCCAGAACGGCTGGCCCGCGTAGACGACCTGGGGCGCGACGATGACGTAGTGGACGCCCTGCTGGAGGAACGGCGCCGTGAGGCCCGGGTTCTCCTCGTTCCCGCTGTTGTATATGCAGAGAACGTCCCCCGACACGCCGGCGGCGAGCCTGGTCATGCGTATGTTCCGCTTGCGGGCCGGGGCGGCGAACCCGATGAACGCGACGCACTGGTCGGGGCCGGTCGTCGTGTACGTCTCGGTCCGCCCTTCGTCCGTCTCCATCTTGATGGCCATGCCGGTCTTGGGCGCGAACACGTTGATCGAGTACAGCTCCGGGCTGGTGCCGTTCGTCCCGGCCTTGTCCTCGCTCTGGTTCACCCAGAACTCGGCCCCGGTCGGTTTGCCGTTGACCGCGTTGAGGACGGCCCCGCCCCCGTACCCGGTGAAGATCTTGATCCCGTGGAAGATCTGGATCGCCCCCCCGCCCAGGTGCTCCACCCGGTAGACCGTGTTCCCGGGGTTGTCGAACAGGGTCCCGTCGTTCGGGTAGAGGCGCGGGTTCAGGGCCGCCAGGAAGCCCCAGGGTACGATGTTCTGCCCCTTGAGCATCCATTTCCCCGACGTCCCGCGTATGTTGACGGGCAGTGCGGCCGGGCCGGCGGTCGTGTCCGGAACGTACACGGACACGCGGTAGGTCGCGTCCGTGCCGCCGACGTTGCCCACGTCGCCGCGCGGCGGATTGCAGGAGCCGCACGTCGAACCGTAGAAAGTGTCCCCCGCCAGCCCGACCACGCCCCCGGTTCCCCTGGTCGGCATGACGGTGCTGTCGTTGTAGCAGGGACACCCGCACCCCAGCGTGGTCATCATGTTGTAGCCCTGCCAGACGATCAACTGCGCCTGCGAGGAGATGCTGCGGTAGGCCCCCTCCTCGCTGTCGGCGGTGCCCATGAACGTCGCGACGCTCTCCCCGGCAACGTCCCAGGTCTGCAGGTAATCCCACGCGAGCGTCGCATAGTTGAACTGGAACGCGTGCACGGTCGTCGGCAGGGTGGTGTCCACCCCCCCGTACGGAGTCTTCCCGGTGTTGATGAAGATCCACGTGGTGCCCTGGGCACTGCCCGGCACCTCGTTGTACCCGGTCTTCCAGCCGTAGTGGATCAGCCCGGTGTAATTGAGCGTCGAGGAGGGGCCGTACATGTGGTAGTCCGAGCACTGGTGCCCGACCGCCTGCATGTTCATCCAACACACAGGGGCATTGGAGGTGAGCTTGTACAGGTGCTGGAACGGATAGCCCGTAGTCAGCGGGGCGTCGTAGACGGCCGGGATGCGCTCGACCTTGCATCCCGCGCGGCTCCCCGCCCCCGTCCCGATGCCACCGACGGGGCACTTGTCGCCGCTGCCCGGGAACCCGCCGATGCAATCCCCGATGAGACAGCCGATCGACGGCGAGACGCCCCCGGTGGTGGCGAAGGCATCCATGACGTGTTCGAGCGCGCGGAACTCAAACTGGGTCTTCTTGTTCAGCGGGAAGAAGGTCGTCCGGGACGGCTGCTCATGGTTCTTCGAGCTCGCGACGAAGTTGAGGTAGCTGACGTAGGTGACCGGCAGGACGATCGGCGCGAGGTGCCCGAAGTTGGCCGGCTTCCCGGAATGACCCGTCCCGCCCACGACGCCCGTCCTCCCCATCGCGAGCAGGCTCTCGACGTTTATCGCCGTCGAGCCCGCCGAAGTGGTGGTCCGCACCTGCGCCTTCCACCGCAGCGCGAGCGTCGCCCCCGGCGGCATGTCCAGCTTCCACGTCAGGATCGTCTTCCCGCCGGCCACCGCCCGTCCCGGCGTCGCTGCAGCGCAGCCGCTGGGGGTCATCGTCCAGCCGACGCACGGGTCGTCGAAGCCGCAGTTGATGCACCACGGGTCCAGTTCCGCGGGGACCGTGTCCCAGACGCGCACGTCCCACCACGTCTTCTTACTCGACAGGTTCTTCATGAAGACTTCATAGATCATCTCGTCGGGCGACTGCCCCAGGGACGTCGAGAAGAGCAGGTCGTTGTCGCCGATCAACCACATCAGGAACCGCCGCACCACCGTCTGGGCCGGATCGCTGTCCTCGTACGCGCACGTCGCCCCGGCGAAATGGCCGTCCGCCCGGTTCTCCACCCGCGCCCCCTCCGGGGCCGCCACGTCGCCCGAGCCCGGCTCGAAAGACTCGCCGTTGCCCCAGTCCACGGTCACCGCGAACGCGATCGCCGCCGTCCCGCCGCCCGCGGTCGCCAGCGGGCCAGGTATGGTCCAGCGCAGGGTGGGCGGCGGACCCCAGTCGGGGTCGTACCCGACGTCGGGCGCCGGCACGGCACTGCCGTCGACGAAGTGCGTGTAGGCGGGGAGCGTGTCCACGACAACGATCGAGGAGAGGTTGCCCGGTCCCCCCGGCCGGCCGTAGTAGATCGTGAACCAGATCGTGTCTCCCGGAATCGCGTTGGCCGGGCCCTCCGTGTATACGTACCGGATCGTGTGCGACGCCCCCCCCGAGGCCCCCGACGGCGCCTGGCAGCCCTGGTTGTCGGTGATCCCTCCCAGCCAGTCCTGGCTGGTCAGCCCCATCCGCACCGTGGCTCCGTCCATCGGACACGCCGCCACGTCCACGTAGATGCTCATGGTGAGAAAACCCCCGCAGGCCGGGTTCCCGCACAGGTCCGGACAGTTCTGGAAGTCCGGGGTGTTTCCGGCCCACGTCCACGCGGGCGCCGCCCCCGCGTCGGTCGGGTAAACGCCCCGGTACGTGAGGGTCAGGAGCCCCGAGCTCGTCGCACCGCACGCGAGCTCCACGTACACGGCCGAGAAATCCGTATTGATGGCGGTGCCGAAGTTCACGATCGTGATCCCCTGGATTATTTCGCTGCCCGGGACGGCGGCGTACATCCAGAGCTGGTTCGAGCCGACCATGACCCGGTACCAGTTCGGGAACAGGGTCATCGGCGTGACCGTTCCGTCGTCCCAGCCTTCCTGCAGGCAGGCATCCGCCCGTGCGTATCCCGCGACCAGGATAACCGCCCCCGCGGCGGCCAGAACCGCCCGGCGCACCCACCGGATCCGCCGCACTCGCCCGCCGCCGGGAAGGCTCCCGCTTCCCCCCGCCGTCATGCAATCATCATAGAAGGTCGAGGGGCACTCCTTCCACCATGTGCCGGACACGCAAGGCCCGGAACGCGGCTTGGGCTAGGTCGTCAGGATCCGGTAGTTCGCGACCTCGAGGCTCCGGTCCACCTGCCGGATACGGTGCGAGATGACGCGGAAGAGCCCGAGCGAGAGCTGGAGGGCCAGTTCCGTGTTCCGCTTCTGCATCTCCTCGTAGCAGTCCGTGGTCAGCCGGGCGGCCACCACCTTCTCCAGCGCGACCACGGTGGCCGACCGCGGTTCGCCCTCGATCAGCGCCATCTCCCCCACCAGCTCGCCGGGGCCGACCGCGGCCAGCATCTGGTTCAGGGTCTCCGCCGGGCCATCCTCCCGGTCCCGGTCGACACTGCGGACGACGCCGACCTGGCCGGAGACGATCAGGTACAGCGAATCGCCCTTCGCCCCCTGCTCGAAGAGCCGCCCGTCCTTCGGGAACTCGACCTCTTCGAGCATTGCGGCCAGCGCCGCCAGGTTGGAGTCGCTGAATCCGTCCAGGAAGGGGCTGGGCCGCGTCGCCTGGAGCACTTCCACCTTGATCGCCATCGTTCGGCCCTCCGCGTGTCATGCTACCACGGCGCACGCCGCCGGGCGGTTCATTTTCGTGCGCAACCCGGATCGGCTCGATTCCGGGGCCGGGCCGGAATGGGGCGCTATTGCGGCGTTTCCGCACGCGGCGCGCGCCCGGCCGCGCTCTACCGCCCGTCGGTGCTACGATCGAAGCCGGGGATTGGGATGACACACCGCCGTTGGCTCCCGCTGTGGACCGCCGTTCTCGTGCCCGTCGGCGCGCTCGCGCTGGCCGGGTGCGCGACGCAGTCGGTCAAGACGTCCGCGGACGAGCCGGCCGCCGCCGCGCAGGAAGAGGCGAAGCCGGCGGCCGCCGCTGAGCCGGCTCCCCCCGCCGCACCGGTCGCGAATGCCGCTAGCCCCAAGCGCGCGACCTCGTCCGCGCGTCGGGCACCCCGGAAGGCGGTCGCGTCCGCCCCGGCGCCGTCGACGACCGCGATGAGCGCGCCGACCGCGGGAACCGGCGGCGGCCGTACCGGGCGGCTTCTCGTCCTGGCCATCCTCGTGCCCGCGGGCGTGGCCGCCGCATGGATGGCGTTGCACGCGCTGAGCGGAGCCCGGCCGCCGCCGCCGAAGCCCGGCGGGCGCTCGCCTCCGGGTTCGGCCTAGCCCCGCCGGCACGCCCTCATTGCCCCGTGCTAACATGAGCGGGGGGAGAAGGGAAACAGGTCTGGGCACCATGGGCGGATCGCTCGAGAGAGCGCGGATCGGACTGTGCCTGATCGCGCTCGGAGCCCTTCTTCCGGCCGGGAGCGTCCGCTCCGACTGCATCCTCGACGTCTACCAGAACCCCGTCGCCCCGTTCTCGGGCCTCTACACGATCTACCCGAACTGGATCCAGGCGCCGGTGGGAGCGTTCACGATCTACGAGGGCGACGACACCACCTACTCCTGGTGCCCGACGAGCTCGATCACGGGGCTCACGATGTTCAACTACGGGACGGCCACGGGCGGGGCGACCGGGGACATCACCGGGGCCTACTTCAACATCAACTGCGGCAGCAAGACCAACTCCGGGATCGTGGCGATGACGTACGCCGGAGTGTGGACCGTCGGGCTCGACAGCTACCCGGCCTGGACGTGGGACGGGCCCTTCCTCATCCCGGGGGATCCGTGCAGCAACCTGGGGTTCAACTGCCTGTGCAACGTCAACCTGTTCGTCTACGTGGACGTCCACCCGTGCGCGATCGACGGGAGGACGGTCAGCATCGGGCCGGGGTTCAACGACGACCTTAACCCGGGCTGGCCGGGCGGCGTTTACGACGACTGCGGGTGCGCCGGGCCGTGGGGCCCCGTGCAGGACACCACGGAAAAGACCATTCACTACGTCATGAAGAACGCGGACAAGGACACGATCGCGCCCGGGGACACGATCAACTACACGATCTACTACGGCCGGCCGGGCATCGCGGCCCTGACCGGCATCACGATCATGGACACGCCTCCGCCGTACACGCACCTGATCTTCGGGAGCTCCGTGCCGCCTCCGGACCCGGGGTTCGACCCCGATCCGGGACCGCCCATGCGCCTGCGGTGGACGATTCCGCCGCCCCTGCCGGTGGGGGGCGGGCCGACGGGCGAGATCACGTTCCAGCTCACCGTGGACTGGGGGAACGGCGAGGGATTCGAGCCGGGGTCGGGGGACGCGGGAGCGCCCGAAGGTTCCTGGCTCCGGAACAGCGCGACGGGCGCCTTCGGGACCACGTGCGGGACGAAGGCGGTGACGACGGCGCCCACCGCGACGGTCGTGCGGCGGTTCCTGTTCTGGAAGACGGCGAACAACGACATCCTCTTCTCGCCCTCGTACGGCCAGCCTCCCGACGAGATCACGTACGACATCTTCATGAAGAACGTCTCCTCTTCGAGGACGTGGTGGAAGGTCAACATCTGGGACACGGTGCCGGCCGAGCTGGACGTGTGGGGGACGGGGTTCGGGATGGACGACCCGTGCGTCGGCTGGAGCATGACGCCGTCGGGATGTGCGCAGGCGGCCGCGGGCAAACTGCTGGTCGGAAGCCAGACGCGGCTGACGTGGCGGCTCGACATGCCGCCGGGGATGACGATCTCGATCCGGTGGAAGGCCCAGGTGCGGCCCACGGACACGGCGGGGTCCACGGCGCTCTCCCGGGTGAGCATCATGGCCGACGGGATGACCGGGATCGTGGGCGGCACCGGTCCGTCGGGTCAGATCAAGGTCTTCACGCACCAGGTGCCGATCGTGCTGCCCACGATGTACATCAGCTACCTCGCGCTGGGCGCGGGCCTGGCCAGCTACTTCCAGTGCTGCAATGACGTCGTCCCGTTCTCGACGCAGACCTACTGGCTCTGTTTCTTCCCGCTCAACATGAAGACGAACTTCAACCTCTACGAGCAGACTCACTCGAACGACGCGTACGTGAACGGCGGGGGCTTAAGCCCGTCCATCTCGCTCTACGCGGGCGCGTGCAGCGGGGGGCTGGGATGGTTCGCCGGGTGCGGGCCGGAGCGGGCGCCGGCGTTCTACCTGCCGCCGGCGTACAACGGCTGTCCCGCCCCCGTTCCCATGCACGACCTCTACAAGCTGGTCTCCAACGCGCCCCTGCTCTGGGAACTCCTCTCGGGCGACAGCCACAACGGGTGCGAGGTGAGCACGTACGTGGGCGCGACGAGCCTGACCTACAACGGGTACGCGAGCTACACGTACGCGCGCACGTGCGTCTCGGACACCAACCGCGACGGGCTCTACATCGTGAACACGTCGACCTCGACCACGACCACGATCCACACCTTCGCCTGGAATGCGGCAGTGTTGAACTGGGACTACGTGGCGACGTCGGACGTGGACATCGAGAGCATGTGGTTCTTCTACCCTCCGCTCCAGAACGCCTACCGGATCATCTCCTCCGACTCGACCTTCATACTCTTCAAGGCCCTGCCGCTCTCGGGCAACCCGAACACGGCATCCAACGCGCCGAACCGGGAGAACGGCTTCCTGGTCAACTCCGGGACCCCGGCGCACTTCTACGCGTTCGCGGAGAAGGACGTCGCGCGGGGCGGCACGATCATCGTCCAGAACGTCGGGGGGGCCCTGGCCACGTACGATATCTTCAAGTACCTGTCGAACAACCCGACGATCCCGCAGATCTCGACCAAGCACCAGAGTCCGAACCTGGTGGGCAACTCGGGGATCTGGTCCCTGCGCCGGGCGAACGACACGGTTGGAATCGGAACTGCGCACCCCTACCAGCTCAACTACGACACGGGGGCCGCGGATCAGCGGGACTTCTACCGGATCGATCTCAAGTCCGGTGGACCGATCCAGGTGTTCTGCGGTTACCGGCTCATCGACGCGTTCGGCGGCGGGTCCGTGATCCATTCCTCCTCCGGCACGCCGGCCGGGAACTCGTACTGGATGCCCAACGTGGAATTCGGGCATTCGGGCAAGATCTGCGCTGCGCCTTTCTACTCCGTTTCTTTCCTCGACTTCTTCATGCCCAAGACCGGCACCAAGGTCCAGGCGACCAACAACGTCGGGTATTCGGCGTCCTACACGACCACGGGGCCGGACCAGTGCGTCACTTTCATGGAGTTCACGGAGCCGACGCCTCCCGCGGTGCACAGCCTCCACGTCGTCTCCACGGGCGGATCCGTCGCGGTCGCCCAGTGGCAGATCTGCTCCCTGCACCAGAAGATCTTCACCGCTCCCTTCGTCGCGCAGGGAGTGCACTACAGCATCATCATGCCGTCGGTCGTCTTTTCGGGCCAGCCTTTCTGGATCACGGTCATCGTGGTCCAGACGGCGGGCGGAACGGAAGTCGACTACTGCGGCACGACGTCCTTCACGTCCACGGATGCGACGTCCAAGATCGAGGGCACGGCCATGGACACGTACAACTACACGTGGGACTCGAACGACGCCGGGGCGACGTGCAAGGGGGCGGGATGCACGGGGGGGTGCGACAACGGAGTCAAGCTGTTCTTCAACGTCACCATGAACCGGCTGGGGCTCCAGACGATAGTGGCGGTGGACACGAGCGACGGGTCGGTCAGCGGGGTGGCGGCGGTGCAGGTCGTGGGAGCGGACGTCAGGCTGGCGAAGGAGCCGAAGCTCGTGCTCGCCGCTTCGGCGGACACCGTCCGGTTCAAGGTGTGCTGGAGCAACTTCTCCTCGGCTTCCGGCTTCGGCGTCACGATCACGGACGCGATCCCCATGGGCACTTCCTTCCTGCCGGAAGGCGGCACGGCGGCGTTCAACTGCGGCTCCACCGACGGCGTAGCGGTGAACGTCGCGTACTCGACGGCCACCACCGCCGCCATGCCCGCCGCGGCCTCGTTCACGTCCGCGAACCCGGTGGCGGGAACCCGCTGGCTGAGGTGGACCGTGCCGATGGCGGGCGTCCAGACCACCGGCTGCGCCTGCTACCGGGTGCAAATTAACTAGGGCAGGGGGTTAGCGGGCGGAAGAGCCGAGGCGGGAGGCGAGGGCCTTGAGCGAGGCTTCGAGCTGGTCCACGGTGTCGCCGCGCGCCTCGTCGGCCTGGACGACCTCGCCGGATTCGACTTTCACGACGCGCACGCTCAGGATGTACCGGCCCATGAGTTTGCCGAAGCTCCCGACGATCATGCGCTTCACGTTCAGGATCCTGCCCAGCTTGACCGCGCATTCCTGCGTCGTGCATCCGGTCTGCTGGAAGGCCTGCTCGGCGAGCAGCTTGTCCATGTTGGCCTTCTCGACCACGCGGAACGCGCCCGTCTGGACCAGCTCGCCCCGGAGCATGTTCGCGATGACCGCGGCATCGGTGGCGGGAACGCCGTTGGCTTCGAGGTCCGCGACCGCCACGGTGAGCGACGCACCCGGCCGGTCGCCGGCCGGCCCCCCCGCGGCAGCCGCGATCGCGGCCCGGTCCGCCGCCATTCTTTTCTTGGCTTCGGCCACCGCGTGCTCGAGCGCGGCCGCCACGATCCCGCCGCCCGCGCTGTCCCCGGGCTCCCAGCCGCGTCCGTAGTACGGGCTCATGTAGTGGTGCTCGGACGAGGTGGCCTGGTATTCCCCTGCCACCGTCGCGCCGCGCTTGACCCGGACCGCGACGACGGCCTCGCTGCGCAGGGACAGGATGGGAAGCCCGAGGACCGCGCCGAATCCCGGCAGGGGGAAGAACAGGAAGAACGACGGGTTGGCCGTGTACGTGAGACGCTGGACGTTGACCTCGACCTGGACCGTCCCGCCCGAGCCGCACAGGTTCGACGCCAGGTCCTGGGCCACCGCCGACTGCGCCGAAGCCGCGAGTGCCGCCGGCCGCGGCGACACCCCGCTGTAGCGCGTGTGGAGGTCGCGATCCCACCCCGGAGTGAAGGTCACCGTCGTCTCGCACGCGACCGGCAGGCGCGGGGTCACGGACTGGGTGGAGACGTAGGTGAGCCGGTTCCAGGACGCGCATCCAGAGAGCACGAGCGCCCAGCCGGCCGCGGCAACGCGGATGAGGACCCTCACGAAGTCGTCAGGAATCCGCGGAGCTGGCGGCTCCGGCTCGGATGCCGGAGCTTGCGGAGCGCCTTGGCCTCGATCTGGCGGATGCGCTCGCGCGTGACTTTGAAGATGGCTCCCACTTCCTCGAGGGTGTGCGGGCGCGTGTAGGAGCCGAGGCCGAACCGGAGCTTGAGCACCTCGGCCTCCCGGTCCTTGAGCGTGTTCAGGACCCGGTTCACCTGGTCGCGCAGGAGCATGTAGGCGGCCGCGTTGGCCGGGGAAACGACTTCCTTGTCCTCGATGAAGTCCCCGAGGTGGCTGTCCCGCTCCTCCCCGATCGGGGTCTCGAGCGAGATGGGCTCCTGCGCGATCTTGAGGATCTGGCGCACCTTGTCGGGAGTCGTGTCCATCTTCCCGGCGACTTCCTCTGCCGTGGGCTCGCGGCCGAGCGACTGGACGAGCTCGCGCGAGGTCTTGATGAGCTTGTTGATGGTCTCGATCATGTGCACGGGAATCCGGATCGTGCGGGCCTGGTCCGCGATCGCCCGCGTGATCGCCTGCCTGATCCACCAGGTCGCGTAGGTCGAGAACTTGTAGCCGCGCCAGTACTCGAACTTCTCCGCGGCTCGCATGAGCCCGATGTTCCCCTCCTGGATCAGGTCCAGGAACGAGAGGCCGCGGTTCGTGTATTTCTTGGCGATCGAAACCACGAGCCGCAGGTTCGCCTCCACGAGCTTCTTCCGGGACTCGAGCGCGTTGCGCTCACCTTCCTCGAGGTCGCGGACCAGGTGCTCGAGGTCCGCGGCGCGCATCTGCGCCTCCCCCTCGATCGACCGGATGAGCCGGCCGGCCTCCAAGGATTCCGTGGCGCGCTGCTGCAGGTACTCGGCCGAGAAGTGGCCGTTGCGCGGAGAGCGGCGCCGGGCCGCCCTGGGGTCCTGCGCCGCGGCCCGCGCCGCGCTCCGGAGCTCCTCGAGCGAGAACCCCGTCTGGAGCTCGATGTCGTGAAGCTTCTCGCGGAGCCGGCGAGCATGAGTCGCGACCTCCTTGACCTTCGAGATGAGCCGCGCGCGCTCCTTGGGGCTGATGCGAAGGGTGCGGAGGGCCTCGACGATTCTACGGCGGACCCGTTCCGTGTCCTTCTGCCGACGACGAGCCAGCGACACTGTCATGGGTTGGTGTCCCTCTCGCTCCCCCTAGCCGGACCTAACCCCGCGCCCGGTCTTCAGGCGTGTCCCCGGCTCTTCTTCCAGAGTTCGTAGTGGCGCTCGATCCAGTCCAGCGCGGCACGATTGCCCCCGATGTCGCGCCCCGCCTTCTCGCTCTCCAGCCACTTGTGGCGTTCGATCTCCTTCAGGATCTCCTGAACGCGGCCGATGAAGTGCTTGTCCTGGATGTCGACCAATCTTGTCGCCTCCATAAAGATTGCAAAAGTCTAACGCGAAGGTCCGGCCCGGTCAAGCCGCGCAGGGCCCGGATCGGGCCGGAATGCCGGTGCCAATGGCGTTTTTGGTGCAACAGCCCGGTTGGGTCCCGGGGTCCCCCGGGACGCCGGTCAGGAACGGCCCCGGATGGCCCGCATTTCCCGCACTGCCTCGCGCTTCTTGATGACCTCGCGCCGGTCGGCGTGCAGGCGGCCCTTGGCCACGCCGATCTCGAGCTTGGCCCAGCCCCGGGGGGTGAAGTAGAGCCGGAGCGGGACGAGGGTCATGCCCCGGTGCGACACCCGGCCCACGAGCCGGTTGAGCTCGGCCTTCCGGACCAGGAGCTTGCGGCGCCTTAAGGGGGGCATCGAGAACGGCGAGGCCTGGTACGGGGTGATGTGAAGCTGGCAGAGCCAGAGCTCGCTGCCCGCCACCTCGGCGTAGGCTTCCTTGAGGTCGACCCGGCCGAGCCGCAGGGACTTGACCTCGGAGCCGGCCAGCGCGATGCCGGCCTCGAACCGCTCCAGGATCTCGAAGTCGTGCCAGGCCCGGCGGTTGGTCGCCACGACCTTCTCGCTGACTTCGGGCTTCCCGGCGGGCGGCATGCTACCAGCTTACCGCTTTCGGCACGCCCGCTACGCCAGAACCAAGTCGAGGAAACCCCGGGCGGCGTCGACCCGGGCGACGATCACCTTCACGCGCTGGCCGACCCGGAAGATGCGGCCGGACCGGCGAGAGCGCATCGACAGCCCGTCCGTCGCCACGTGGTACTGCCCGCCCCCGAGCTCCTCCCACGGCAGGAGGCCGCCCTGGCCGATCCCGTCGAGCTCGACGAAGGCGCCGTAGCGCTCGACGCGCGAGACCGTCCCCTCAAACGTCTCGCCGAGGCGCTTCGCCAGGTACCGCATGACCATGAGCTTCGTGCACGCCCACTCGCCCTCCTGCGCCCGGCGCTCGAGGGCCGAGGTCTGGGATGCCAGCTCGCCCAGCGCCCGGACCGTGTACCGGCCGTCTCCACCACCGGGTCGGAGCATCCGGTGCACGAGCAGATCCGCGTACCTCCGGATCGGCGAGGTGAAGTGCGTGTAGGTCTTGAGCGCGAGCCCGAAGTGGCCGAGATTCTCGGCGGAGTAGACGGCGAGCCGCAGGGCCTGGAGGACCTTCCGGTGGACGACGTACTCCTCGCGTTGCCCCTTGAACCGCTCCAGCACCGCCTGGAAGTCCTTGGGGTTGAGATCCCGGCTCGAGGCGCCCCTCCGGAGCTTGACGCCGAGCCCTTTCAGGAACTCCTCGAGTTCCGCGACGTCCTCCATGGACGGCGGCTCGTGCACGCGCCAGATGCCGCGGCCCGCCCGGGCCAGCTGTTCCCCCGTCCACTTGTTCGCCGCGATCATGCACTCCTCGACGAGCCAGTGGGACGGGTCGCCGAGCCGCTGGCGGATCTCGGCGGGCTCGCCGTCCCTGCCCAGGATGACCTTCGTCTCCGGGAAGTTGAAGTCGAGGGACCCGTCGGTGAACCGGCGCTCGCGCAGTTTCGTCGTGATCGCGTGCAGTGCGTGCAAGCCCTTCGCCTGCGGATGCCGGCTCCGGGCGTCCTGCATCATGGTCCATGCCTCCTCGTAGCTGAGCGAGACGGCGGGGCGGACCACGGTCTCCCGGAGGTCGCCGTGCAGGACCCGGCCGTCGTGGTCGAGGTCGAGGAAGACCGAGAGCGCGAGCCGGTCCTGGCCCGCCATCAGACTGCACAGGTCGGCCGAGAGCCGGGGCGGGAGCATGGGCAGGACGCGGTCGGTCAGGTAGACGGAGACCCCGCGCGCGCGCGCCTCGGCGTCCAGCGCGGATCCGGGGCGCACGTACCACGAGACGTCGGCGATGTGGACGCCGAGCCGCCCTCCACCCCGGCCGGCCGGCTCCCAGCTCACGGCGTCGTCGTGATCCCGGGCGTCCGCGGGGTCGATCACGATCACCTCGAGCCCGCGCAGGTCCTCACGCCGCGCGGCCTCCTCCTTCGGCACCCGGTCGGGCAGGCGGGCCGCCTCCGCCAGCACCGGGGCCGGGAACGCGCGGGGCAGGTCGCGCTCGTAAACGAGCTGTTCGATCACGGACGCGGGCGCGTCGGGGTGGCCCCAAGTCGCCGCGATCGTGCCGGTCACCAGCCCGGGGTTCCTGCCGAGATCCACGGCCACGAGCGTGCCCTCGGCCAGCCCGGCTTTGAGCTCGACCTCGATCGGCGGCAGGAGGTCCTTGTCCTTCGGCACCACCCATGCCCGCTGACGTGACTCGCGGTAATGGCCAAGGAGGGTCGTGCACCCGCGCTCGAGAACCGAGACCAGGTTCGCCTCCATCATGGGGGGACCCCGCCGGCGGTGCCGGTGGGCCCAGGAGGGCGTGGATAACTCGGCCTTCACCCGGTCGCCGGGGAACGCCGGGAGCCCCTCGCGGGGCGCGATCGGGTACGTGCGGCCCTCGGCATCCTCAAGCACGAGGCGGCGGAACCGGCCGCGCGTGACGCGCAGGACGCCGGTGACGGTCTGTCGTTTCACCGAACTGAGGGCGGTCAGGCCGTCGCGAGCTTGGCGATCAGGTCCCCGACCTCGGTCGTGCCCATGCCCATTCTTCCGGCCGCCTGGCTCTTCATCATCTTCTCGCCCGTGGCCTTCGCCACGGCGGCGTCGATCCGCTGGACCGCTCTTGACTCGCCGAGCTGGTCGAGCATCATCGCCCCCGACAGGATCGCGGCCATCGGGTTGATCACGTTCTGGTTCGTGTACTTGGGGGCGGACCCGCCGATGGGCTCGAACATGGACACGCCCTCGGGGTTGATGTTCCCGCCCGCGGCAATCCCCATCCCGCCCTGGATGCACGCGGCCAGGTCGGTGATGATGTCGCCGAACAGGTTCTCGGTCACGATCACCTCGTAGAACTCGGGGTTCTTGACCATCCACATCGTCGTCGCGTCCACGTGGTTGTAATCGCGCTCGACCTGGGGGAACGAAGCCTTCCCCATCTCCTCGAACGCGCGCATCCAGAGGTCGCCGCAGTAGGTGAGCACGTTCGTCTTGTGACAGAGCACGAGCTTCTTCCGCTTGCGCTTCATCGCGATCTCGAACGCGAACTTGAGCGCCCGGTCCGCCTGGTACCGGCCGTACTTCATGATCTGGATGGCGACTTCCCGCGGCGTGCCCTTGGCCTCGACGCCGCCCATGCCGGTGTAGATGCCCCCCGAGTTCTCGCGCACGACCACGAAATCGATGTCCTCCGGGCGCTTGTTGGCGAGCGGCGTCTCGACGCCGGGGTAGAGCTTGACCGGGCGCAGGTTGATGTACTGGTCGAGCGCGAACCGCATCTTGAGCAGGATGCCCTGCTCGAGGATGCCCGGCTTCACGTCCGGGTGCCCGATCGCACCGAGGTAGATCGCGTGGAATTTCCTGAATTCGTCGATCGCCGAATCCGGGAGCGTCTCCCCCGTCCGCAGGTACCGGTCCCCGCCGAAGTCGAACGTTGTCGTCTCGAGCTTGAAGGCCTCCTTGGCCGCTACGGCCCCCAGGACCTTCATCCCCTCGCGGACAACCTCCGCGCCGGTACCGTCCCCGGGAACGACGGCGATCTTGTACGTTTTCATCAGCCCGTCCCTTTCTGCGAGAGCCTGTTCTTCACGAATGGCATGAGTCCTCCCGCCTTCACGATGCCCATGACGAAGTCCGGGAGGGGCCGCGCCGTGTACGTCGCGCCCCCCTTGACCACGATCGTCCCCGCCGCCGGGTCCACGGTCACCTCCTCGCCGCCTTTCAGCTCCGCCGCGGCCTCCGGGCACTCGAGCGCCGGGAGCCCGATGTTGATCGAGTTCCTGAGATAGATGCGGGCGAACGAAGAGGCGATCACGCACGCGACCCCGCACCCCTTGATGGCCAGCGGCGCGTGCTCCCGGGAGGACCCGCAGCCGAAATTCCGGCCGGCGACGATAACGTCGCCCGGCTTGACCCTCTTCACGAAGTCCGCGTCCAGGGGCTCCATGCACCCCTTCGCGAGCTCGGCCGCGTCCGTCGTGACGAGATACTTGGCTGGAATTATCTGGTCCGTATCCACGTTGTCTTCGAACCGATGCACCTTCGCCATGATTACTTCCCTCCCATCACGGCTTCAAAGGGACCGGCCACGTCGTCGGGATGCGCCGGATGGCCCTCGACCGCCGTCGCCGCCGCCACGGCCGGGCTGACGAGGTAGACCTCGGACTTCGGGGAGCCCATTCTCCCCACGAAGTTGCGGTTGCTCGTCGAGACGCAGACTTCGCCCGCCGCGAGGACGCCCGTGTGGCCGCCCAGGCACGGACCGCAGGTCGACGTGTTGACCGTCGCCCCCGCGTCCATGAAGATCTCGATCAGTCCTTCCTGAAGCGCGCACTTCATCACCTCGGGCGTTGCCGGGATCACGATGCACCGCAGGTTCGGGTTGACCTTGCGGCCCTTGAGGATCGCGGCCGCGATCCGGAGATCCTCGAGCCGGCCGTTCGTGCACGACCCGATGAAGACCTGGTCCACGCGGAGCGAGTGCATCTGCCGCACCGGCTTGACCTTGTCCGGAAGCGGATGGCACGCGACGAGGGGCTCCAGGGCCGCCACGTCCACGTCCACGGTCCGGGCCACCTTGGCGTCGGGATCGCTCTCGTACACGGTCCACTTCTTCTTCGACCGCGCCTTCACGTATTCGATCGCGGTCGAGTCCGCGGCCACGATACCGGACTTCGCCCCGGATTCGATCGCCATGTTGCAGAGCGTGAGGCGCGAATCCACGGTGAGCGCGCTGATCGCCTCCCCCACGTGCTCCATGGCCATGTAGTTCGCCCCGTCGAAGCCAACGAGACTGATGGCCTGCAGGATCATGTCCTTGGCGCTGACCCAGCCCGACCGCTTGCCCCGGTAGGCGAACCGGATCGTCTCCGGCACCTTGAGCCAGATCTGGCCGGTCGCCATGACCGCGGCGAGGTCCGTGGACCCCACCCCCGTCGAGAAAGCCCCTAGCCCGCCGTAGGTGCAGGAGTGCGAGTCCGCCCCGATCACGACCTCGCCCGGCACCGTGAGCCCCTTCTGCGGGAGCAGGGTGTGCTCTATTCCCGACTGGCCGATCTCGAAGAAGTGCGTGATCCCGTGCTTGCGCGCGAAGTCGCGCATGACCTTGACCATCTCGGCCGACTTCACGTCCTTGGCCGGGACGTAGTGCGACGGCACGAGCGCGATCTTCTCGCGATTCCAGACCCCGAGTCCGTACTTCTCGAGCTCCCTGATCGCGATGGGCGCCGTGATGTCGTTGCCCATGCAGAAATCCACGTTGGCCATGATGAACTCGCCCGGCTCCACGGACTTCTTATCCGCGTGCGCGGCGAGTATCTTTTCCGTGATCGTCATGCCCATGTCAATCTGCCTTTCCCGGGGACACTCTTTGGATCATTGGATTCTACCCGCAATCCTCATTCGAAGAATCCAATGATCCAAAGAGCGTCCCCAAACGTGGCGCATCATTCTACTGAATTGCCCCCTCCGGTGGGAGGATGGGCCCGGCTAGACCTGCAGCAGGGACTTCCCCGTCCGGACTCCGCCGCCCGTCGGGCTCAGAAGCCGGTTCACGGCGTTGAGGTAGGCGCGCGCGCTCGCCTGCACGATGTCCGTGTGCGCTCCGCGGCCGGGCACCTCGCGCCCCTTCCAGCGGAGACGGACGGACACCTCGCCCTGGGCGTCCTTGCCGGACGTGACCGCCCGGAGACTATAGTCCACGAGCTCGGGCGCGACCTTCGTGATCCGGTCGATGGCCTTGTAGGTGGCGTCCACCTGCCCGTCGCCCTGTCCCTTCGCGGTCACGACCCGAGTCCCCTTGCGGAGCCTGATGGTCGCGGTCGGCGTCTTTTTCGAGCCGGACATGGTGTCCAGCGCCTCGAGCGTCCAGACCTCGGCGACCATGCCCGTGGTCCCTTCCACTACGGCGGCGACGTCCTCGTCGTAGACGTGCTTCTTGCGGTCCGCGAGCGCCATGAGCGCCTCGTAGACGCGGCCGAGCTCGGCCTCCGGCACTTCGAGCCCGAGCTCCTCGATCTTCTTGCGGACCATGTGCTTCCCCGAGTGCTTGCCGAGGACGAGCCGGGACTCCGGCACGCCGACGGACTGGGGCGTCATGATCTCGTAGGTCGAGGCCTCCTTGAGGACGCCGTCCTGGTGGATGCCTGCCTCGTGCGCGAACGCGTTGGCGCCCACGATGGCCTTGTTCGGCTGGACCGCGAACCCCGTGAGCCGCGAGACGAGCCGGCTGGCACGGTAGAGCTCTTCGGTCCGGATGTTCACCCCGACCCCGTAATGGTTCCCCCGGGTCTTGAGCGCCATCACGCACTCCTCGAGCGAGGCGTTCCCCGCCCGCTCCCCGATCCCGTTGATCGTGCACTCGACCTGTCCCGCCCCGTTCTCGACTCCCGCGAGCGAGTTCGCGACCGCGAGCCCGAGGTCGTTGTGGCAGTGGACCGAGACGACCGCTTTCCGGAGCGCCGGTACGGCTACGAGGAGTTTCCGGATCATGGCCCCGAACTCGGTAGGCGTGGAGTACCCGACCGTGTCCGGGATGTTGATCGTCGTTGCCCCCGCCTCGAGCGTGGCCGCCACGACGCGGGCCATGTACTCGAAACCGGTCCGCGCCGCGTCCTCGGGCGAAAACTCGACGTCGGGCGTGTAGGCCCTGGCCATCCGGACCGCCTTGACCGCGAGGTCGAGCACCTCCGCCGGCGTCTTCCGTAGCTTCTTCTGCATATGGACGTCCGACGTCGCGATGAACGTGTGGATGCGCCTGCGCCTCGCAGGCGAGAGGGCCTCCCCCGCCGCGGTGATGTCGGCCTGGATCGTGCGCGCGAGCCCGCAGATCACGGGTCCCGAGCGCGCGGACGCGCCGACCTCGCGCGCGATTCGTTGCACCGATTCGAAGTCGCCCTTCGAGCTGATCGGGAATCCGGCCTCGATCACGTCGACGTTGAGGCGGACGAGCTGGCGCGCGACCTCGAGCTTTTCCTTCGGATTCATGCTCGCGCCCGGGCACTGCTCCCCGTCGCGAAGCGTCGTATCGAATATGAGAATCGTTCTCATGACTTAAGATCTCCTCTGCTGCAAGGCGTCCCCCGGACTAAAGCCGGGCGCCGAGCCGAAAAAAGCCGTTTTCCCTACCTGGTTATTCGCTGGGATGCGGGATGCTGGGGGGGCCCCCCCAGTCGCCGCTCCGCCCAGTTGACCGCGCGGGGAGCCACCAGCTCGACCCAGCGCACCCGGGTGAGAAACCGCATCACGAGGCCCGTAAGGATGTAGAGGAGTGCGAGCGGGAAGAGGAGCTGGGGAACCGCCCAGATGACGTAGCCGAAGACGAGCACGGCGAGGGCCACCCCGACGGGGCGGGGCTTCGCCGCGTTCACGCTCTTGAACGACTGGTAGGGCGTGCGGCTGATCATGAGCCAGCCGAGGCCGGCCATCCCGAACGCGACCCAGGGCGCCAGCGCCTTGGGGGACGGGGCGGAAATCCCGGGGTAAAGGCGCTGGATCGTCTCGACGAGGATGACGAACGACGCGAGGGTGCCCGCAGCCGGCGGGCACGGCAACCCGTTGAACCCGCCGCGCGCGTTCTCCTCGTTGGCGTTGAACCGGGCGAGCCGGAATGCGACGCAGGTGACGTACCAGACGGACGCCACGAGCCCCCAGATCGGGAGCGTGTGAAGGCTGTAGACGTAGAGCATCCAGGCGGGCGTTACCCCGAAAGACACGAGGTCCGCCATCGAGTCGTACTGCTCCCCGAACGCCGAGCACGTGTTCGTCGCCCGCGCGATCCGGCCGTCGAGGAAGTCCGCGAACCCGGCCGCGAGGATGAGCGCGGCGACCGTGAGAGCCGCCGTCACGCCGTCCTCGAAAAGGAACGACATGCCGATGCTCGTGAGCACGAGGCTCGCCGTCGTGAACAGCATCGGGAGAAGATAAATCCCCCGGGCGCGTGGTTTCGTCCTGGTAGCCATGGCGTTGAACTTCTAGATTAGACCAGCTACCGCCATTTCGCAACCGCCGTGAGCCCGGCGGTCACGCGCTGGCCGGGCCGCACGAGCAGTATCGCCGCCCGCGGCAACGCCAAGCGCACCTGTGACCCGAAGTGGATGATCCCCATCCGGTCCCCTTGCGTCACCGCCTGCCCCGGCGCGACCCAGCACTCGACCTTGCGCGCGATCGCGCCCGCGACCTGCGTGATCCCGATCCTTCCCCGCTTCGTCGCGAGTTCGGTCGCACACCGCGTGTTGCGCGTTCCCGCCGAAGGCTCGGACGCCACCAAGTACGTGCCCTTCGTGTACTTCCTGCTGGCCACGCGCCCGTCCATGGGAACCCGCTGAACATGGACGTTGTAGACGGCCATGAAGATCTCGATCGTCCGCGTAGCTCCGTCGTTGTGAATGCCCTGGACCACGCCGTCGGCCGGGCTCAAAACCAGTGCGGGATCGCGCCGGATCGCGCGCTCGGGGTCCCGGAAGAACCACCCGATGGTGAAGGTGACGAGGAGCGAAAGGACGAAGAGCCCGGTGGCGACCGGGTGTCCCGTCCAGCGCCAGATGAGCCCCAGCACGACCGCCGCACCGAGCGCGCCGGCCAGATACGGGAACGCCGCCCTTGCGAACCCCACGGACCTGACGCGCTCCTTGGGCCTAGCCCTTCTTCTGACGTTCCGGCCGCAGGGAACGCACGATCGCGCCCGCGCGCCACATCTCGGACTCCCGGATCACCTTGAGCTCCCGCTCGAGCTGCTGCCGGTAGTCCTTCTTCGCCCCTTCCTTCAAGACGCGCGCGGTCTCCTTGCCGGTCTGCACGGACCGGTAGAGCTTCTCGAAGACGGGCCGGGCCGCGTTCCGGAACTTCGGGAACCAGTCGAGCGCCCCGCGCTGGGCGGTCGCCGAGCAGTTCGCGTACATCCAGTCCATACCCCGCTCCCCGATCAGGGGGTACAGGCTCTGCGTGGCCTCCTCGACGGTCTCGTTGAAGGCCTCGAGCGGCGTGTGCCCGTGCCGGCGCAGGGTCTCGTATTGGGCCAGCCACAGGCCATAGATCGCGCCCATGAGCACGCCCCGCTCGCCGGTCAGGTCCGAAACGACCTCCTGGTCGAACGTGGTGTCGAAGAGGTGCCCGGATCCGATCGCGACCCCGATGGCCTCGGTCCGCTCGCGCGCCTTGCCCGTCGCGTCCTGGAATACCGCGATCGAGGCGTTGATCCCCCGGCCTTCCACGAACAGCCGCCGCACCGTCGTTCCCGACCCCTTGGGCGCCACCATGATGACGTCCACGTAGGGAGGCGGCACCACGCCCGTCTGGTCCCGGAACACGATCGAGAACCCGTGCGAGAAGTAAAGCGCCCCGCCCGGCTTCAGGTTCGGCCGGATGACGGGCCACATGGCCTTCTGCCCGGCGTCCGAAAGGAGGTACATGAGGATCGTGCCGCGGCGCGCCGCCTCCTCGATCGTGAAGAGGTCCCGGCCCGGCTTCCAGCCCTCCGAGATCGCGCGCTTCCAGCTCGGCTTCCACGCCTCGCCGATTATGACCTTGAGGCCGTTGTCGCGCATGTTCAGCGACTGGCCCCGCCCCTGCACGCCGTAGCCGAGAACCGCGATCGTCTCGTTCTTGAGCACCTTCCGGACCTTCGCGAGCGGCCAGTCGCGCCGCTCGACTATCCTTTCCACGGTCCGTCCGACCCTGATCTTCTTCATTTCGACTTGCCCTCCCTGGGCGCCCTTGCGAGCGCGACTTTCCCCGTCCGGACCATTTCCTTGATCCCGAACGGCCTTATGAGATCCACGAAAGCCTCTATCTTCTCCGTATCCCCCGTGAGCTCCACCGTGACGGATTTCGGCGACACGTCCACGATCTTGGCCCGGAACACGTCCACGAGCTCGATCAGCTGGGAGCGCGAGTGCCCCTCGACGGCCACCCGAACCAGGAACAACTCCCGCTCGATGAACCGCTCGTTGGTCAGGTCGTTGACCTTGATCACGTCCACGAGCTTGTTGAGCTGTTTCGTGATCTGCTCGATCGTCTGGTCGTCGCCCGAGGCCACGATCGTCATGCGGGACACCGAAGGATCCTCGGTCTCCCCGACCGCAAGGCTCTCGATGTTGAACCCGCGGGACGCAAACAGCCCCGAAACGCGGGCCAGGACGCCGGGCTTGTTCTCGACGAGAGCCGAAATCGTATGTCGCATGGTCCCTGATTCTACCTCACTTCCATCGTCGAACGCGCCTGCGGCCAATCCGCGTCCAGCGCGTCCAGCAGGGCCTCGGTGGGTTCCGCCAGCGCCGCCGCGCATCCCTTGAGCAGCCCCAGGTCCATCCGCTGTTCCTCGTCGTTCCCGGCGCCCCATCCCGCGAAGAACACGGCTTCCCGGACGCCCAGGTGCGCCGCCAGCGTCAGCAGGCGGTCGTACCCGGCGAGGGGCTCGTCCGCCGGCGGCCGGCCGTGCTCGGGGTAGCCGCCCGAGCTCGGCATCACGATCACGCGCGAGGGACCGAACTCCCGGACCCATCGGAAAAGCGGCCGCTTCCGCCATTCCGTCAGCCGGTAGTCGTAGTCCCAGACGCAGACCCGGGCCCGGACGGGCAGGGCGGTGAGGTACTCGTCGAGGTGCGCGTCGATCCACCAGCAGTTGAACATGACGGGGTCCAGGTTCGCGATCCTGGCTTGCCACCACTCGACCCAGACGCGCATCTGGGCCGCGAACCGGCGGTTGCACCAGCCAAAAACGGCGTCGTCCGGCTCCGAGACGAGATCGCGGCCGGTCTCCGCCCGGAACGCCGCCCGCGTCGCGGCGTTGAACCGTGCCGGCGAGCTCTCGGTGGGATGGAAGACGACGCCGTCCCACGCCGAGGTCTCCGCGATCACTTCTTCGAAGATCGTGGTCAGGTACCGCTGGACTTCCGGCTCCTCGAGGCAGAGGAGGTCGTCCGCGGCCCGCTTCCCCGCCCGGTCCACGGCCGCGAGCTCGGGATGCCGGTTCACCATCCCGGCGGCGTGGCCGTCCGTCGTGAACACGGCGTACATGGAGAGCCCGCGCGCCTTCCCCGCCGCGACCAGGGTGTTCAGGAACCCGGGCTCCCGGACCGCGGCCGCCTCCGGATCGAGGAGGTCCGGGTACTCGCGGCTGCGGTACGCGAGCGTGTATCCGTTGACGAGGACCCAGACCTGCGAGTGGCCGCGGCCCTTGAGCCGGTCGAACCACGCCTCCCACTCCGGCAGTTTCCAGCGGCTCAACGGCTGCCCCGGCTGGAAGTCGCCCTGGCCGAGGAAGTGGTAGTAGCCGGTCCGGTGGAAGGGGCCAGCCCCCCCGCGCGCGGCGAGCTCCAGGAAGAGCCGCCGATTCGGTCCCGGCGATTGCGACATGGGCGCTATTGTAGCCCGCCGGGTCCCGCAGCACGGCGGCCGGCCACGGTGGCTATTGCAGCCCGCCGATACGGGCGGCGAGGTCGTCCCAGGCCGCGTTGCCCGGGTCCAGCCGCCGCGCGAGCGCGATCCAGCTCCGGGCGTCCGGCAGGTGGCCGAGCGTGGCGTGGATGCCCGCGAGCGCGGCCGCCGTCTGGGCCGACCGCGGGTCCTGGCGCCACGCCTCCTCCGCGGGCGCGAGCGCCTCGACCGGCTTCCCCTCGCGCAGGAGCGCGAGCGCCAGATCGGCTTGGAGGCGCGGGGTATCCAACCCGGTTGCCAGCGCACGGGCGTAGGCCTTGATGGCCTCGGGAAACCGGCCCAGGAGCGCGAGCGCCTCGCCCTCGCGCGCGGCCACCGCCCCGACGCCCCGCACGAGCGCGGGCGGCGCGGAAAAGACCGCGAGCGCCTCCGCGGGCCGGCCCGCGGCGAGCGCGGCGTCCGCGGCCCGCAGGACGAGGGGCTCGCAGATGGGGAGGACGGGCAGGGGACGCGCCGGGTGCGGCGGCGCCACCCGGAACAGCGTGTACTCGCACGTCTGCCAGACAAGATCCATCCTTTCCGAGAAGAGCCGCCTCCACTCGCCCCATGCCGCCTCCGGCGCGGCGAAGAAACCGGGGACTCCCAAGTACTGGACCGCACCGGTCCCGGTCGAGACCAGCCAGTCGATCCCGAGCTGGCGGAGCCGCTTCGCCTGTCCTTCCGCCGTCCGCCCCTCACGCGCGATCCG
>Ga0315294_10001298_pt1 | contig 27092 bp, 26 predicted proteins | sample YL17G13_40_MG_FD_203626 | JGI IMG/M metagenome (GOLD analysis project Ga0315294, IMG submission 203626) | Sediment microbial communities from Yellowstone Lake, YNP, Wyoming, USA - YL17G13_40 | ecosystem: Environmental > Aquatic > Freshwater > Lake > Sediment | place: USA: Wyoming | collected... | reverse complement strand
ATCGGCGAGGAGCAGGGCGGGCATCCGGGCAAGGATACCGCCCGGCTGCTGGAGAGCGGCGCCCGCCGGGTCTTCTGGGTGAGATGCCGAAGGGGGCAGGTGCGCGCCGCGCTGGAGGGGCTGGCGCCGCGACTGGCTCGACGCGATCTGGTCGTGGTCGAGTCGAACAGCCTGGTGCAGGCGATCGAGCCGGACCTCTTCTTCATGGTCAGGGATGCTCGTGCCTCTTCCATCAAACCCACGGCAGCGGCCGTGATGCCTCTGGCTCATCGCGTCGTCGTGTCCACAGGCCACGGTTTCGACCTGAATCTCCGGCACCTCGCCGTGATGGATGGCGTGTGGCGCTTGGTCGAAGCCTCGGCCGCGATCCTTGCGGGCGGGAAGAGCAGCCGCATGGGGCAGGACAAGAGCCTCCTTCCGGTGAACGGCAAACCGCTCATCCGTCACATCTATCGGCAACTCCTGGGGCAGTTCGACGACATCCTCGTCAGCACGAACGATCCGGCGAAGCACGCTTTCCTCGGCGCCAGATCCGTTCCCGACCGCGAACCGGGACAGGGGCCGCTCGCGGGCATCGCGTCGGCCGTCGAGGCGGCGCGCCACGAGCGCGTCTTCGTGGTGGCGTGCGACATCCCCGTCATCGACCTCGACACCGCGAAGCGAATGATGGTCCTTGCGGAGGATTTCGATTGCGTCATCCCCAGGTCGTCGGTGGGCCATGAACCGCTGTTCGCGGTCTATCGGAAAAGCGCGCTGCCGGCCATCCGCGCGGTGCTCGAGGCGGGGGAGCGGCGGATCAGTGCCATCTTCCCTCGGGTGCGGACGCACCTCTTTGACCTCGGACCTGCCCCCTGGTACCGGAATTTGAACACCCCGGAGGATGTCGCAACCTTCTTGAAGGAACGAGAGGGGAGGTGACAGGACCGTGAATGCGCGGCTGGACCGGACCAGCGGCCGACCTCGACGGGCGGAGGGTCGGTGCGTCGCGTTCAGGGCACCTCCACAGGTGCGGCCCTCACGGGGTCGGCGCACTCCGGCGCGCGATCCCCCGGGATGAGGCTCTGCCCACCGCCCACAAGACTTCTGCCATGAGGAGCGGGGAGGACCTTTGAAATCGTGAGTTCCGTTGCTTCTCCGTGTGGCGAATCTAGGGGGTAGGATACGCGAATTGAACTGGACCAACTGATCGGGTTTCCCTATTTCCCTTGACGACTCGTGGGGGAAGCAGCGGTGTTGATGGGAGGGGGACCATGACGACCGTAGATCAAGACGAACGGAAAGTCAGTTTCGAATGGTTGAAGAAGTTTGGAACGAAGTGGGCCGTGCTGGCGGCTTTGGTGATCGATCTGGGCAAGCGGGGGATTCGCGTCCCATCCGGAGTGAATGAACAGCTCAAGCTGGCCCGGATGAAGATCATGTCCGGGTGCTTCTCTCCTTGCGAAGTCGGCTGCGCGCTGGGCAAGATGGAAGGCCAACTCGTCTCGGTCGGTGCTGCGCTGGGGGAGGACTATCTGCGACCGTGGTTCGATCTTCTTGGCCAAGCCATGGAGGGGCGGATCGATCCCGGCCACATCGACCACATCCCAGTCCTTCAGCCGGTTGCCACCGACTGCATATACCTGGCGTGTCGCTGCGGGGCACCGTCATCCCTCACAGAGACCTAGCGTCGTTGGAAGCGTCCGTGGGATGCAGGCGCTCAAAGGACGAGCCGGTCGGCGTCCGTTCTAAGGACGAGCCTCTGCCCGTTGTCAGGTTCGAGGGAAGCGAAGCGTAGCGGACACGAGGGGCGTCGTCTCAGGGTGCGGCCGTCTCGTACTCTTCCTTGGTGAGGAAGCGGCCGCCCTGGATCTCCTGGGTCTGGATGCGGTAGGCGGCATCGAACGTGAGCTCCGCCGCCATCAGGCGGAAGCACTTGCTGTCCATGATCTCCTTGCGGACGTAGTAGCCCCCCTCCTCCTTCGCGCTGATGTCGTGACGCCGGTCCAGGCGGACGTGGACCCTGGATTTGCACCGCTCGCACTCCACATAGATGTGCACAGCGTCATCCGCCGCCCCCGCGGCCTTCCCCCCGAACATCAAGGCCAGCCGATCGAAGAGTCCCATCCTGCGTCCTCCTGATGCCATCCGTGCGAAATGACTGCGTGAAGGCCCGATCCGGCAGCTCCTCTTTAAACCATACCCCAGTCCTTCCCGCGCGGCAAGCCCAACGGTTCGGTTGCATAACCTGTGGATGGCGGTCCGGCGGATGTGCATAACGTCCGTTCGGGTGTGGATTCACGCGGGAGGGGCTGTTGATTCGACCCCGCAGCCTGTTGATAACCAGGCGCCGGGCGGCCCGGACCGCTCAGGCGCCTTGCCGCCTGCACGAAGGTCCGGGCCGCCCGGGACTCGACTCGCCGCGCCGGGGAAGACTACTCGACGGCGAACGAGAGCGGGGTGAGGTTCTTGAGGTTGTCCGAGACCGGACAGCGGAGGTCCACCTCGTGCAGGAACTGCTCCTTCTCCTCCTGGGAGAGGTCGGCATCAATCTTGGCCGTCACCTTGATCCCGGTGAAGCCCGAGCGGGCCTGCGGGTTCCGCCCCATGAGGGCCTCCACGTCCAACTCCCCCCCCACCTTCACGTCCATGCCCCGGAGGGTGATTCGCTTCTGCTTGGCGACGATCCGCCCGAGCGTGGCGATGCAGGCCGCCAGCGACAGGAACAGGTACTCGAGGGGCGTCGGCCCCGCATCCTCCCCGCCGCCCGTCTTGGGCTGATCCACGTACACGACGTGATCGTGAATCCTGCTCTCGATCTTGAACCGCTCGCCCAGATGGGCCTCCACCTGCACCTGCTTGATCGTGGCCACGGCCTGCCTCCTTCCTGAAGTCCGAACCGCTCTCGCGTGCCGCGTCTCGCGTCGTCCTGCTGTGGATTCTGCACCTATTCTACATTTTATCGGTCGAGCGGTCGCCGCTCAACGGCGGATCAGGAATTGCCTGGGCAGAAAGACATCCGGCGGGAAGGTTCGCGAAGCGTGGCTCCCGCAAGGTCGCACGGGCACGGGGCAATGGCGTGTTCGAGGCGTGTGGGGATTGAGAGGGGAAGCCCCCACTCGGGGCAGCAGCGAATCCCATTTGCTCTTGGGCATCGACCGTGGTCAACCCTCATTTAGCCAAGGAATGTAGCCAAGGAAGCATCGACCCCGGATTCGCGACAAGAGTGATTTATATTCACAAATAGTGTTGTGAGTGATACGCTTTCGCAACAGGTGAACGTTATTCGCGATCTGTCAGAGATACTGGCACACCGAGATCGGGAGTCATTTTTCGCAGGATAAGCTAATGGGTGAACTAAATTCTCATGCAGTGACCGATTTTCGCGGCCGCAGCTTGCCAGAGTCAGCCAGGCTTGCGGGCTACGCTGCTCTCATCGAGCGCTTTAACCTCCAAGTTCCGCTGCCCTCGCGTCTCAGCGCCATCTCGGAGCGGCATCACCCACGATCAACCGAGGAGTGGCAACTGCTCACGCCGCGGCATGCCCCCGAAGACACGCTGGCAGGTCAGATCCAATTTGCCCTGAAGTGGGAAGGTGTCGAGCTCGGTGTTCTCGCGGCGCTCTTCCGCTCAGTCACTGCTGAGGACATCGCATCAATCATCCAAAAGACGCCGACCGGCGCCTACGCGCGCCGTTTGTGGTTCCTCTACGAGTGGATGACTGGGCGGACGCTTGCCATCCCGGCTCTCGGGAAAGTGCGTGCCGTCCCCGTGGTCGATCCGGAACTCCAATTTGCGCTCGCCGTAGGCACGATGGTCCCCCGACAGAAGGTCTTCAACAATCTGCCCGGGACCCCGGCCTTCTGTCCGATGGTGCGCCGTACGGAGAAGCTGGACCAGTATGTACAGCAGCAGCTCAGCCACCGTGCCCGTGAAGTCGCGGGCAGCACGCATCCGGACATCCTGGCGAGGGCAGCGGCCTTCTTGCTCCTCAGCGACAGCAAGGCGTCTTTTTGGATCGAGGGGGAGCGGCCCCCGGCGCAGCGCGTCGCACGATGGGGACAGGCCATCGGAGAAGCGGGATCCATCACGCTGACGCTCGCCGAGCTCGAGCGCCTGCAGAAGATCGTCGTGGGGGATGCGCGATTTGTTCATCTGGGTCTGCGCACCGAGGGCGGGTTCATTGGCCTGCACGACCGCACGACCCAGGAGCCCCTTCCGGAGCACATCAGCGCGCGCCCGCAAGACCTTCCGGGCTTGATGGAGGCCGTGATTGCGTTCAAGCATCGTGCGGTCGAGGGTAGGCTCGATCCCGTGGTCGCCGCTGCCGCTCTCGCCTTTGGCTTTGTCTACATTCACCCGTTCGAGGACGGCAATGGACGATTGCACCGCTGGCTCATTCACCACGTGCTTGCGCGCGCCGGGTTCAATCCTCCGGGATTGGTGTTTCCCATCAGTGCGGCGATCTTGCGGCGGGTCGAAGACTACCGACGAGTGCTGGAATCGTATTCGCAGCCGCTGCTGCCCTTGGTCGACTGGCGGCCAACGCCCGAAGGGAATGTCGAAGTCCTGAACGACACCGCGGAGTTCTACCGGTACTTCGATGCCACGAGACACGCCGAGTTCCTCTACGAGTGCGTCCAGCAGACGGTGCAGCACGATCTCGTCGAGGAGATCGCTCTTCTGCGTGCCTATGACGCCTTCGTCACTGGAGTGGAAGCGCTCGTCGATATGCCGCAGGCCAAGGTCGAGCTGCTCTGGCGATTCCTGCACCAGAACCAGGGGAAGCTCTCGAATCGCGCCAGGACCATGGAGTTCTCCGCATTCACCGACGCGGAGGTGCTGCGGATCGAGCAACTCTACGAGCAGGCTTGGGAAGGCCGAAGGGCCGTCCCGGGGTAGAAGCGTCCCGGCACCGTGCGCGATCTCGGGAGGTTTCAGCGGGCGTTGGCAATAGTCATGGGGTTGGCAATTAGAGCCAATGCTGTGCCGCGGTCAGGTCACTTGCCCTGGTTGCCATGCTTGCCAATCCCCCTCATCCCGTGTTCTGAACGAATCCGTGGTCGTGGGGACGTTTCCCATGCCGTCGTAAGCACACGATTTGCGGTATTTGCCAACGGCCGGGTCCCGGATTACACTGGAGCACCTCCTCAAGGCGGTCAACGCCAAGCTCCGCGCCCAGGCCGCCGCCGCCCAGCCCCGGGTGGCCGATCTGCGCAAGGCGCTGACGCAGGTGGAGCGGCAGATCACCAACTACACCCGGGCCATCGGCCGGGGCGACTTCGCCTCGCTGGAGATCGCCCTGGGGGCCGCCGAGCAGCGCCGGGCGGCCCTCCAGGCCGAGCTGGCGCAACGGATGGAAAACAGCAAAGCGCAATCATTCAGCTAACCCCAGCCGCACTCGAACACCGTCTCCACGGGATGACCGAAAAACTGCGCAGTGGGGTGAACGGAAAAGTCCGGGAAGCCATCCAGCAGACCGTCACTCGTATCCTGGTGAGCGTCGATGGAAGCCTGACGATGGAAGCAAATCCCAGAGGGCTCCTGGGGCTTGAAGCCACCAGCCTTCCTCCAGTGGACCGAAGAGACAGCACATCGGTGATGGCAGACTCGGTTAGGAGCGGCAATGACCGAACTTGGCGACTGAAATGTAATACCGGCCCATTCGACGACGACCACTCCCGCTAAAGAAGTTACGCACTTCCGCCTATCCGTGACACTGCCAGCTGAGTCGCATCTCCGAAACATGAGACACTGCATGCCTCGCTCTCGTTGCGTAACGAACGACGGACTCGAATATGCCCCCATCCGATATCAACATCCGAGGCCGATTTCGTAGCTGCCTCGAAAAATTCTCGGACGATCCTGTTTCGCAACTTACGTCGTCGCCGCTGAATTTCAGCAGTAATATACGCGTTTGCCGTGAGCGTCGTGATCCGGGAAACGTCATCTTTGCCCGGAAGCGAGACAGAACCCAAGGCGAATGGAGTAAGTGCAGCGACGGGGTTGTCAGCGAGCAGGCTTGTCCACACGCCATCGTGGTGAGCGGTGACAGAGCCGTGGTGCGGGACTTTAAAAGCGAATGCTCGACCTTTGGCGACAAGAGAGTGATCCACGATTACTGACCAACCTGAAGTTGGGTCGGCTGCATTCTCAAGATCCGATCCCAACAAAACGTAATTGCCCCCCAGCCTCACCCATACGACAACTGAAGCGTGGTTCGGGAGGAACGAGGGTAAACGCTTCTTCGGTTCATTCCCCCGAGGAAGCATCGTCATAAACGTTATGGTCGATTGCATTTTCGCCCAATCCGAGGGGGAAAGAGAAAAAACCTCAAGAGGGACGCTCCCCCATGGAAAAGCGAGGGTCTCCCGATAAAGCAATCGGTTGGCAATCGCCTGCATCGCCGGAACAAAGCGAGCAGCGCCCTCCTTCCTCTCTTGCAGTATCTCAAAGAACTCCCGAAATTCATCAATTCCAGAACGAGCAACGATAGACGAACGGGAATAAAGCGCGCACAACTGGAGGAACTCATCAACTAGAAGGGCAGAAGAAACTACGGGGAGAGCGGAAGAGCACTCCTTCAAGGTCTTCGAAATGCCTCGAATGTGGTCGTCGTGCCAGTGTGTAACAACGATAAGTTTAACTTGGATTGCGACATCTACTCCCAGCTTGCGAAGGTAGTGGAGACACGCGGGTTCACCAGTGTCAGGCTCTAGGCAGGAGTCTACGAGTATCCAGTTTCCAAGGCCAACATGGAGGGCAACGGCCTCGCCATAGCCAGGCCCAAAAAGCGAAAGTTCAAATTGCTCGGGAGACGGGGCACTGGGCGCTGTCGCCAGAGTCGAAGAGCCCGCGGAGTCGTCCAATTTCTTTCTTCGCCTCGCCTAGGTCATGGTTCGTCCAGGTGGGCAAGCGACGAAACTTAATCACTGAACTCCGGAGCCGTCCCGAGGGTCGCTCTAGATATCCAATGCTCCAATAGAACACAGCCCCGAGTTGGATTAGCGGCCGATCCTCTTCTGACACCTCTTCCAGGTAAATCTCGGCCTCCTGATCTAGCCCTTCTCCGAGTAATGGATGAAGTCGGGCAAGGAATGTATCACCCTTAACGGCAAGTACGTAACATTCCCACTTTTGAAGCGCAGTGAAGAACTCTCTGACGGGAGAAGCTTTCGGCTCAGGAATCAGCTCGTAAGTCCCGACGTCCGCTTTGGCCGATGAGCCGTTGGTGTCGCTAATCTCTGCCGTTAGCTCGGCACCGCCCTGGTGAAACAAACCCTTGGGGCGGACTCCCGTCGACAAGCTCTTGCTGGTGATCACCTCAGCCTCGCGGCTTAGAGTAGTCGTCTGGACTGATTCGTAGGTAAACATCATTCGGGCCTTCCCAGATTTGAAACCTGTTCTGCGATGTTCATACTTCTTTGCATTGATGCAGTCCATTCGGCGGCAAGGATAGAGAGTGCTGGTTTTGCGTCAAGCGTCGTATTCTCTCCGATGGCCAATTGATAATGATCATTACTGTTTACGTTCACGCCGAATTGAACTTTACTAGAGGGTTGCACTTTTATCTGGAGATACCCAGTGTAACTATCCGGCCTCTGACCCTGCATCACGAGCGAAAGCATACCTGGCTTCTCTAAGAGTCGCTCCCAATGAGCTTTCGGAGCGAGAGCATCTCCTAACCGATGCCAATGCGCTTCTGATTCGAGCCTGAAATGAAAATCCCTATTAATGCCAATCGCTCTCAAAGGCGTAGGTGCAAGAAGCTGAAGAATCCCGACGACCAAATCCCGAAGAGGCTCATAGTAGGGTTCAAGTGCAGTTTCGGCCTGAAGCCGATCGCCGTGAACCTGAAAACGAAGCCATTCCGTCGTAAAGATTGCGAGCTCTGGATGAATCACCTCAATCTTGGCTGCTTCAGCCTCTTTTGCGCTGATAAGATTAGTGGCCGCTAACCAGGCAGGCTGAAACATTGACGGATTAAAGCGCCCTCGAAGGACAATGCTCGCGTCTTGCAGCACCAGTTGGGCAGACACGGCAGTCATCCTTTCCAAGGAGAGAAGGTCTTCCGCGCTGGGAATCGAAAGACGGATCGGTAAGCGCCCCGACTCAAGCTCTCTACGCTCATTTTTGGGAGTCCCTCCAGCTTTCGTGGAGGAGTCCTAACCATATAGCTTAACGCGCTTGAGCCAGAGGCGCTGCAACCTTGAGTCTAGGGTGAAGCTAAGCCCTTCTGCTGTCCTGGAATGAGGGACAATAATTATACTACCACAAGAAGGAAGACTCCTGCAAGCCTGGTATAGTCGCTCTCCTAGTCCGCCGCGCTGGCCTGCTGCTCACTGTCGTGAATGCTAAGCTTGATGCTAAGGCAAACGCCACCCGGCCCCGCGTGAAGGGGCTGCGCAGAGCTCTCGCCCAGGTGGAGCGCGACTTCGCGAACTACAGGCGGGCCGTGGCGCGCGGGGATTTCCGGTCCCTCGACGCGGCACTGAGAGCAGCCGGGCAACGCCAGGCGGCCCTTCACTCCGAGTTGATCCGCTTGGACGGTACCCAGTAGCAGGCGGTCGTCCAGCTGACCCCGGCCGTGCTCGAACGGCATCTCCAGGGGATGACCGAGAAACTGCGGAGCAGCGTTAATGGAAAGGTGCGGGAAGCCATCGAGCAGTCACTGGCGCGGATTCTGGTGGGCGTTGATGGAAGGCTGACGATCGAGGGCAAGCCGGATGGCCTCCTCGGCTGGAAGGAAGTATGGCTCGATTAGTAAGGCGCCAGGAGGAACGCACTCTAGCCAACGCTGAATTGCGTGGTAAGGAAGGCAAGTGAAGAGGAATCGATGGCGTTCCTAACGAGTACTTGACTCGCTCTGGCAAAACAGGGGGGGGACCTAGGTCGTCTGAGTGAAGATTCAACTCAAAATACGGGGCGTTGCCAAGTACGACAAGTTCTGCCAACCTCGGCTCGGCCATGCCATGCCGGCCCCGCGTGGCTTCCCCCCATCCTCCTCACCAGGGGATGGTGCGGGGCCGAGAGGGCCACGTGGTCTTCAAGGACGATAGCGACCGCACCGACGGCATCGCTCGCTTGCCGGCGGTGGCGGAGTAGCGGGGCGCAAGAACGGCCATCCTGTTTGGCACCTTCCCTGTAACTTGTCATTCTTGGCAACGTCCCCCATGATTTCATTGATCGTCTCGATGACCTGAAAGGGCAGGCTGCCGCGCGGCACCTCCTTCCGTGTGCCGTCCTCGTTATACTTCCCCGGCCATACCAGCTCGGTCTTCGTCACCTCGATCTTCGCCATTTACGACTCCTTGCGATGTCGCCTCAATGCCTCGATCCCCAGTGGGGTGATTCGGTAGCGCTGTTTCGAGCTGCGCGGCTTGTCGGGGATGGTCATCTCCAGCCAACCGGAGGCCAAGAGAGGATTCAGGTAGTTCGCGACGAAGTGCTCGCGATCACGGAGCCCGGCAGCCTTCTGGAGCTGCTCGCGGGCCATCGGCTGACTCGAGGCTCGAAGCATCGCAGCGACTTGCGGGGTGAGTTGCGGGGTGCTTGTCGGGTACTTGTCGGGTACTTGGTCCCGACTTGGTCCCGGACTGAGCGCGCACCTCCGGATTCGGATAGAAGGTGGCGGTGACGAAGTTGGTTTCTTTGAAGATCGGCTCGGGGCAGCCCTGCGCACGGGCCTCGTCACGGATGCGGGTGATGCCGGTCCCGGCTTTCTCGATGAACGCGATACGATGGAGCAAGTCGGCAATGAGGGCGTTTCGGCGGATGCTCTTGTGTCCAAGGTCGGAAAGCGTCATCCCCTTGGGCAGGCCACCGGGGCTCGAGACCTCGATCCGGTCGGTGTAGATCTCCACAAAGACGTTGGCCCCCTCCACGAACCAGTCGCGGTGCATGACCGCGTTGGTGATGGCCTCGCGGAGGGCCTTCATCGGGTACTCGGGCACGTTCTCGCGCTTCAGCCCCTCGATCCGGTAGGCGGTACGGGTATTGCGCTCGATGAAGCGCATGGCATCCTCGATGTCGGCCACGATGCCGCCGTCGAAGTCCTTGCGATCCAAGACGTGAGCCTTGTCAGCGCCTTTCGCCAGCAGACAGGTGATATAGGCTTGGTTGAAAAAGTGCCTTACATTCCGGGCGAAGAAGAGAACACCGGCATTGCGAAAGACCAGGGTGCCCCCGGAGCGTTCTGCGGCCTCGATGTTGACCAGCACATCCTCCGTACGGGGGCGCCCGGTAATGTCGCTCAGCCGCAGCCAGGCGGTGTACTTCTCCCGGTCGAAGTCCTGCGGGTAACGGAAGCGCGGGCAGGGGGAGAGGTCGAAGCGGATATGCCCCTCGCTGCGGAAGAAGTCGCGGATCTCTTCGCGGCGCAGCTTCTGCGTCGTCGATCCCTGCCGCCAGAAGAAGCCATCGCTGCACTGGACAGGTTTCGAGCCGCTCTCGCGAACGTGCACCACGATCACCCTATCCACCGGCTCGATGCGGACCTCGACGGGCGGATCGCAGTTGCGGGCGATGTCCTGGATCCGGGCCCGCAGCGCGTTGCTGTCGGCAACACCGATCACGGTCCCGTCATCCCGGACCCCGAGCAGGATTTTCCCTCCCGCGGTGTTGGCAAAGACGGCGAACTCCCGCGCCATGGACGAGGACAGCGCCTCCTTGTATTCCAGCATGGAGCCTTCGCCTTCGCGAAGCAGGATGTTGAGGTCCGCCGGTCTCATCGCCGCGCCCTCGCCACCGGGCGGTCCGGCGCACCCGGAAGTGATTCGGAATCCTGCAGCGTCCGAGTGCCGGCCTTCTCGGCTGATCTCACAGTTCCGTCCTCCTCGCACAGAGGGCGCAGATCGCACTCCTTGCAGATCGCCGCCTCCGGGGGAGCCACTATCTGGAAGTCCTTGGACTGGATACTCTGCACCACGCCATCGAAATATCGGCCGGCCTGCTGGACCAGGCGAGGGCGATAGGGGAACTCCATCAGAGCGTCCTGCTTCCTGGGCTCCGCCGTCCAGTAGACGTACAGTCGTTCTGGGCGCTTGCCGTGCCGCCGCTCCAGGATGTGGGCATAGGTGCAGAGCTGCCGCTCGTAGCTGGCGAGCAGATCCGGCGAGTCGGTCGGCCTCGGAGAGGTCTTGAAATCCAACAGCTCCAGCAGACCGTCGCTTCCCCTCAAGAGGTCCACCTTGCCGACCAGGATGTAACCGTCCTTTTCCACCGACACGTCCACCTCGGTCTGGATGACCCGCCGCATCTCCTCCTGGTTCTGTCGGAAATAGCTCATGACCTGGCGGAACGCCGATTCCTTGGCGGTCCGCCCGATGGGCCGGACGTCGGCCAGGGCAAGGAACGCAAACGTCCGCTCGAACAGATCCTGAATACGGGCCTCGTTCAGCGTGGCGATCTGCCCATCCAGGACGATCCGGTGGATCTCTTCGATCGTCTGGTGGACCAGCAGGCCGAAGAAGATGACGGCCGATCGGGAGGGCGTGAAGTCGTACTCGCGGAAGAACTGGTACTGCCGGGGGCAGGTCTCATAGACCTTCAGGTCCCCCGTGAAGCTGAAGGCCCGCTTGACCGGCATCCGCTCCTTGAGGGCGAACTGCTGCGCCGCAAGCAGCTCTTTCTGGACGTACGGCCACTGGGGCAGCCCTTGCCAGATTGGGGCAAAATGGTCTTTGGGCTGGGCGTGAGCCGTCAGAACCAGAACCTTCTGCGGCCGGGAAAAGGCCACGTAGTGCAGCCGCATGCGGTCGAAGAGGGTGATCCGATGCTCCGGCTCGAAGGGCGGCCGGCGATAGTACGGCTCGAGGTCCCGATCCACCTGTTTGGCCGTCCCGATCTGCCTGTCGAGCGAGCCGACCACCACGACCGGAAACTCCAGCCCCTTGGCCTGATGGATCGTCATCACCTGGACGTGCCCCTTGGGGGAGGGCTGGTCGGGGTCCTCGTACTCGTTGATGCCGCCGTCGTGAAGCAGCCGGAAGAAGCTGTTGAAGAGGTGATACCGGAGGTATTCACGATTCTTGAAGGTGACGACCGTGTAGTGGTAGTAGTTCTGGAACGTGTTCAAGAGTTGCGAGAGGATCGCTAGATTGCGCGCCCGGTTCTCGTTCCCCAGGAAGCCGGCGAACGGCTCCAACGCCAGCAGCCGGTAGAAATAGTCGGCCGGGCGGAGGTCGAGAGACTCCCCCTCCTTCAATCCCTGAATACCCCCCACGAAATCGCGGAGCGCCCCGGCCAGCGGATGCGCGCCGCCGTACCGCCGGCCCAGCTCCACGAGGCAGCCGTCCACGTACTCGGCCAGTCCGGCGAGCGCCGGACCCGCCAGCTCTCCTCGCCCCTCGCCGTAGTAGCCGAAGATGAGCGCGAGGCAGCCCACCATCAGGCGGACCTCGTCATTGTCGAAGTAGGCCCGCGCCCGGGGACAGAACGCCGGGATGCCCCGCCGCTCCAGCGCCTCCAGGTAGTGGCCGCTATGGTCCAGGCGCACGCTGTGAAGCAGGAGCGCCACCTGGCTGTAGTCGGCAATGACCTCCTGTGTCTTGAGGAATGTCACCAGGTCGGCGAATCGTTCCGCCTCGTCCCGGGCATCCTTCCCCCAGATGCAGAAGACCGCGGGATACCGGGGATACCTGGTGTCGGGATCGTGCCGGATGGTCTTGTCGTACCGGAAGTCCGGCCCCGAGGGATTGCTCCAGTCTGCGGAGGCCATCCAGCGGTCGTAGGCCTCGATGATCCGTCGGTGCGACCGGTAGTTCGTGGTCAGCTTGATCACGGGGCATGCGGAGAAATGGAACGGAAATTCCAGGATGTTCCGGACGGTGGCCCCTCGGAAGCGGTAGAGGCTCTGGTCCTCGTCCCCGACCACACACAGATTATGGGTTTCCTCGGTGAGTTTCAGAAAGAGCTGCTCCTGGATGAAGTTGGTGTCCTGATACTCGTCCACCAGGACGTACTTCGCCCCTTGCGTGATCGCCCGCGCGACCTCCGGGTCCTGGAGCAGATCGTACACGAGCCGCTGCTGGTGGGCGAAGTCCAGCCGATTGTTCGCCAGGAGCGCCTGCCGGTAGGCAAGGTAGGCCTTTCCGATGAGGCGAAGCGTTGGATCGGGACCCCCCGCCAGCAGATCGGCATCCACCAACTCCTCGGTGATCTTGTCGAAGTAGGCCCGGGCCCCCTCGATGGCCGTCCAGCGCGTCTTCCATCGGCCGAGAAAGCGGTTCTCCACCGCCGGCCCGATGATCTCATCGAAGTGGTCGTAGACGAAGAGGAGTTGGGTCAACTCGTCCAGCGTCTCGTAGTTACTGCCGAGGGGCGTCCGGTGTCGGTGGATCGTGAGGATGCGGTTACAGAGCGCGTGGATCGTCGAGACGCGAAGTTCGGAGAGATCGCCGGCGTACCCGACTCTCTGGGCCGCTGCCGAGATTCGGTCGCGCAGCTCATAGGCCGCCTTTTCCGTGAAGGTGCAGACGATGATTTCTCTGGGTGCGGCCTTGCCCAGTAGTAGAAGATTGAGCGTCCGCAGAACCAAACTGAGGGTCTTGCCTGAGCCGGGCCCGGCAATCACCAAGATCGGGCCGTCGCCATGGCCCACGATGGCCCGCTGCGCATCGTTGAGATCCGGGTAGGCCTCGAGGAGAGCCGGGGCGATTGTCACAGGAGACCCTCTCTGCGGAAGCTGAACACCCGCTCTGTTGAGACAATCAGGTGATCCAGAACTGCGACCTGCACCGTCGTTGCAGCCAGGACAAGCGCGCGGGTGAGCGTCTTGTCTTGTTCGCTTGGTCGTACGTCGCCATTCGGATGGTTATGGGCAAAGACCAGGGCAGCGGCCTGGCGGCGCAAAGCAGCCTCCATGACATGTCTCGGGTACACCGCCGCCCGATCGGTGATCCCCTCCTCCAACCGCTCTACCCCGTTCCGAAACAACCGATAGGCCGAGTCAAGGTAGCCAACCTCGAAGACTTCGTTCGCAAGCGCGCCGATCCTGGTCCGCCAGAAGCGGGACAACGCGTCCGGGCTCGCTAGCGAGTCTTGCCCTTCGGCAGATTGCTGCAGGTAGAGTGTCGCGGCCTCGCGGATGATGCGAAGCGCGATGGGGGTCACCTCACCGATCCCTTTGACTTGCCGGAGTTCCTCGATCGGAGCATCCAGAATCCCCCGGAGGTCGCCAAACCGTGCTATCAGGGCCTTGGCTCGCTCTTTGACATCCAGGCGGGGGATGGCAAGGGTGAGGAGCAGCTCGACGACCTCGTAGTCGGCGAAACCAGTGAGCCCGTTCTTTACGAAGCGCTCACGCAGGCGGCGTCGGTGCTTAAGGTAGTGCGGACCATCTTCGGTCATGCGCACTGATCCCGGAAAGCAGGGACTTCCCGCAAAAAGCAAAGGCCGATCCCCAGACAAGGATCGGCGCTCTTGAGCCTTACGGTTCCCTCTGGATCAGCACAATGACTGCCTCCGGTGATCGAGGGTACCCTTTTCATTTGTGGATGGTTGTACCACAAACCCCCAGCAACGGCAACGAATTGGGCACGATTTGCGCTAGGACTAGCCGGCCAGCATCAGCCAGCGCTCCGGTCGAAGGCCGTGCGGGCTAGCGCCACAGAATCACAGCTCGGAGGCTCTCTGCCATGATCCCGGCGATGACGGCGCGGAGCCGCTTGCCTCTCCTGGTTCGTTCTCGTGTGCACCAGATGTGCACCAGGAAGCCAGATCACACGCGAAGGCCCCGGCAAGCGTTTTGCCGAGGCCTTCATTTCCAACAGGGTAGATTGGTGGGCGAAGGTGGTATCGAACCACCGACCCCCTGCTTGTAAGGCAGGTGCTCTCCCCCTGAGCTATTCGCCCCCTCGACAGCGACCGCAATGCGGCGCGGTTAGTCTAGCCCAGCCGCCCCCTCTGTCAAGGCGAAACCTCCGGTCGACCTCCGATCGAGCCGGAAGGGGTGAGGCGTCAGGCGAAGCGCGCGAAGCAGAAGGCTATCAGGATGATCGCGCCCAGCATCAGCGCGATCAGATCCCGGGCGTGGAAGCCGATGGTGAGGAGCGAGGTGCGTTGGCGCTGCGCGCCGAAGCCGCGCGACTCCAGCGCCTTGGCGAGCTGGTCGGTGTTCCGCAGGGTGTGGAGGAAGATGGGCACCAGGAGCGGGATGTAGGTGCGGAGCCGGGCGAGCGGGCCGCCGCTCTCGAGGTCGAGGCCGCGCGAGCGCTGGGCCTCGGTAACGGTGACCGCGGTGCCGATGATGGTGGGCACCATCCGAATGGCCAGCGAGAAGGCGAAGGCCGCCTGGAACGGGACCCGCAGCCGGATGAGGCCGAGCACGATCTCCTCCGTCTTCGTCGTGCTGAGGAAGATCAGTCCGGAGATGATCATGCCGTCGATCTTGAGGGCTGCCCCGACGCCAAACCCCAGACTCTCCCACGTCACCCGCCAGAAGAGCGGCGTCACGCCCTTGGCGAAGAGCGACCAGCTCACGATCGAGACGGCGGCGATGCTGAGCAGGAGGACCCAGATGCGCCCGAGATTCCCCAGGCTCTTTGCCAGGGCCCCGTAGGCGAGGAGGACGGCCAGGAGCACGAGCAGGGGGCCCGGCGCGAAGAAGAGCACCGCCACCGCGAAGCTCGTGAGCAGCAGGAAGAGCTTCGTCCGCGGATCCAAGCGGTGGACGATGCTGTCCCGATCCAGGTACAGGAACAGGTTCATGCGCCCCCTCCGCGCCCCTGTTCCTCCGCGCCGCGCGTCAGCCCGCCGACCAGCTCCTCCAGCGTGAGCGCCGGCACGCCCAGCCGGTTACCGACCTGCACCACCGGCGGCGCCGTCAGCCCCAGCTCGCGGACGCGCGACTCCTCCGCGAAGATCCGGCGAGTCGGGCCGTCGCCGACGACGCGCCCGCCCTGCATCAGGACGACCCGCCGAGCGTAGGCGGCGGCGATGTCCATGGCGTGGGTGATGATCAGGATGGTGTGGCCCGCTTCGTTGAGCCGCCGGGTCAGGGCCATCATGCCCTGGAGCTCGCGATGGTCCAGACCCGTCGTCGGCTCGTCCAGGATGATGACCTCCGGCTTGGTGGCGAGCGTGCTGGCCACGGCGACCCGCTGCCGGCTCCCCTTGGTCAGAATGAAGGGGTCCAGGTCCCCCATGCCCTGGAGTCCCACCGCCTCCAGCGCCTCCTCGACGCGCCGATTCACCTCGGCCTCGGACATGCCCTGCAGCCGTGGCCCGAAGGCCACCTCGTCCCAGATGCGCTCCGCGAAGATCTGGTGATCCGGATTCTGGAAGACCAGCCCGACCTGGCGGCTCAACACGCTGGGAGGCTGTCCGCGCAGGCTCTTCCCGAGCAGGCGGAGGTCTCCCCCGGAGGGCGTGAGGATGCCGTTCAGGTGCTTGACCAGCGTGGTCTTGCCGCTCCCGTTCTGGCCGAGGATGGCGACGAACTCGCCCCGGCGGATGCGAAGGCTCACCCCCGCCAGGGCCTCGGTGCCGTCGGGGTAGCGGTGCGCGAGCCCATCCAATTCGAGGAGCGTCTCGCCGTCCGATCCTCGCCGGTCGGCCTCGTGGAGCCGCTCCGCCGCCCCCGGCGCCGCGCGCCAGCCGGCGGATCGGATGGCCAGGGCGGCCTCGGCCGCGTCCTGCCACCGGCCGGCCGCGCCGAGCGCCTTCGCCAGCTTCGCCAGCGTGAAGCCCTTCACCCCCAGCGCTTCCAGCCGGTCGGCCTCATCCCACAGCTCGGCGGGCGTGCCGTCCAGGGCGATCCGCCCCTCGTCGAGGACGATGAGCCGGTCGGCCCAACCCATCTCGTCGGTCTCGGGATCGATCATGAGCAGGGTGAGGTCTCGCCCCTGCCTTAGCGACCGGATCGCGTCCAGGAGCTCCCGGCGGCCCGCCGGGTCCAGATCGCTCGTCGGCTCGTCCAGGACGAGGATCTGCGGCGTGAGGGCGAGGACCGAGGCTAGCGCCAGCCGCTGCTTCTGTCCGCCCGAGAGCGCCGCCGGAGCCTTGTGCGTGAGGTGTGAGAGGCGCACCAGATCGAGGCAATGCGCCACGCGGCGCGCGATCTCGGCCCGCTCCACGCCCAGGTTCTCGGGCCCGAAGGCCACCTCCAATGCGACGTTGGTGGAGAAGAGTTGCGCCTCGAAGTCCTGGAAGACGAACCCGATGCGATCGGCCAGGTCGCGCGGGCGCTTCGACCGGATGTCCTCACCCGCGATCCGCACCTCCCCCGTGAGCTCGCCGCGGACGAGGTGGGGGATGGTGCCGTTCAGCGTCGCCGCCAGCGTGGAACGGCCGGAGCCGCTCCGGCCGAGCAGGCCCACCAGCTCCCCGGGGCGGATCTGGCAGGTCACCTCGCGGAGCGCGGGCTGCGGCGCGGCGCGGTACCGGAAGGAGACGCCGTCGAGACGGATCACGTCCGTGGCTGGTCCGGGCCGGGGTCGGCCTGGAGGAGAAGGAAAGCTTCGGCGGTGCGGCCAGCCGATCTCATGCGAGCAAGCAGCCGACGACGAAGACCAGGAGCAAGGGCAGCACGGCGGCCACGGTGCCGAGGCCCGTGCTGCCGGTCCCGAACTGGAACGGGAGGGCGGCGTACAGCCCGGTGGAGATGATCACACCCACGACCAGGGCCCCGATCCCGCCGATCCACATCAGCAGGGCGCCCACCCAGGGCTGCGAGCCCTGCGAGATCTCCTCGGGTTCCATGATCTCGGTCCACAGGATGTTCCAGCGCTTGGCGCGCGGGTAGAGGAGTCGGAGGAGGAACGGGCCGAGGAGTGCGGCCGCCACGAAGTTGTTCAGCGTGATGATGGGTCCCAGGAAACCGAAGGGCACCAGGCCGAACAGGTCCACGCCCCACGAGATGAAGGCGGAACACGCCGCGCTGGCCAGGAAGGCCACCAGGAGGAATTCGACGATCTGCCGCCCCGATCGGGCCCCCGGCGGCTGCCCCGACGAGAGGGGGCCCATCTTGCCCCAGAGCTTGTAAGCCACGAGACCGTAGAAGAAATTGCCGATGAAGCCGAAGATGCTCCCGAGGCCCAGTGTCCCGAAGAAGTCGCCGATGAGGTTCCCGAAGGCCGCCCCCCAGGCCGCCGCCGGGCCGAAGAGCAGGCTGAACACGACGGGGACGACGTTCGCAGGGCGCAGCTCGGTGATGCCGGGGATCAGCGGGATGGACTTCAACGGGATGAGGATCGCGGCGTAGACCGCGGCGGTGAGGGCGACCAGGACCACCATCTTCGTGTGGCGCCACATCGTGACGACTTCACGCATCCGACGGCCTCCTTTCGACCCGGCAGGGAGCGGAACGATGCGTAGGCTATCCAGACCCTCGGGGCGTGTCAAGGCCAAAGACGGCCCAGCGATGTCCCGGGAGAGAGCCCGCGGTGGCTTTCCTCTTGCGCTCTCGCGGAGGGCGCGGCTAGAATCGCTTTGCGCGTGAGGCGGCCGACCGCCATCCGGCGGCCGGCCGATCGAACTTGGCGGCGCAGCGAGGAGACCCACCATGGCCGACTGCATCTTCTGCAAGATCGTCGCGGGCGAGGTGAAGGCGCACGTCGTGTACGAGGACGCATCCGTCCTCGCCTTCCTCGACATCCATCCCGCCTCGCGCGGCCACGCGATGGTCATCCCCAAGGTGCACGCCGAGACGCTGGACCGGCTCGACGAGCAGGAGATCGGCCCCATCTTCTCCGGGGTCAAGGCCGTCATGGCCATTCTCCAAAAAGCGCTGAAGCCCGCCGGCATGAACATCGGCTGGAATCACGGTTGGGCCGCCGGCCAGCGCGTGAGCCATTTGCACGTGCACCTCATCCCGCGCTACGCCGGTGATGGCGGCGGCGGGATCCAGTCCCTCATCCACAGCTCGGTGGCCGAGGATCTGGCCAGCGTCGCGGCCCAGATCAAAGCCGCGCAGTAGGCCCCCAACCGTTACTCCGCGGCGGACAAGGCTGACAAAGCTCCTGGACAATCCCCTCGACCTGCTGAGGCCGGAAGAGCTGCTGAAGGAGAGCGGAGCATGAGGACGAGTCTGTTGGCGGCCGGCCTCGCGAGCCTCCTGCTCGCGGGCGCGGCGCTGGCCGCGGCACCCGATTTTGTCAGGATGAACGTGCAGCCCTACGACCCGCCGAAGGCCGCGCCGGCCTTCTCCTTGCCCGACCTCAATGGGAAGGCCGTGATGCTGGAGAGCCTCAAGGGCAAGGTCGTGATGCTGGTCTTCTGGGCCACCTGGTGACCCACCTGTCGGGAGGAGTTACCTTCCGTTAACAGGGCCTACACGGAATTCAAGGACAAGGGGCTGGAGGTGCTGCTGGTCGACTTCCGGGAGGAGCCCGAGGCCATCCGCAACACGATCCGGGAGCGCGGCTACGTCGCTCCCGTCCTGATGGATCGGAGCGGAGACGTGGCCGGCAGGAGCTACGGCGTCTGGGCGCCGCCCACGCTGTTCTTCATCGATCGGCATGGGCGGCTCGTCGGCCGCGTCGTCGGGCCCCGCGGCTGGGACAGCCCCGCGGGCAAGGAGTTCCTCCGCGCCCTGCTGGAGAAGAAGGACTGAGCTCTCAACCGCCAGGGCGCCAAGAACGCCAAGCGGGATTACGGGATCCGCAGATTACGCAGACTCCGCCCCGCTACGCGGTTCGGAGCAGGGTTGGCCGATTTCCCACGGGATCTTCTCCCGGAGAATCTGCGATGAGGTCAACGGCTGGTGGCAGCAGACCGGTGCCGTGACGCCTGGGGAGCGAAGCGTCAGTAGGTCCTGGTTGGTCGAGTGCGAGACGCGGGCATCCGCACTCGCGCGAGCCCCAGCGGTGCGCCGGGACCCGAGCCTGAGTCAGGCCTCCTTTTCTTCCTCCGCCACTTCCAGGCCCTGCTCCCGGACCTCCGACCAGATGCCGCGGCCGATGGAGAGGAACGCGAGCGCCATGAAGGTCGCAGCGATCGGCCGGTTGAAGAAGATGAGGAAGGACCCCTGAGAGATGAGCAGGGCCTGCTGGAACGACGCTTCGAGCATCTGCGCCAGCACGCTCGCGAGCACCATGGGTGCGACGGGGAAGCCCAGCTTGCGCATGAGGTATCCCAACACGCCGAAGATCAAGGCCACCCAGATGTCGAAGACCAGGTAGCGGACGCTGTAGGCCCCGATGATGGAGAAGACGATGATGAGGGGGCCCAGGATGGGGAAGGGCACCAGGGCGATGCGGGCCCACATGCCGACCAGGGGCAGGTTCAACACCAGGAGGATCACGTTCCCGATGTACATGCTCGCGATGACGGCCCAGACGAACTGCGGGTTCTGCTTGAAGAGCATGGGCCCCGGCTGGAGGCCGTACATCATGAGGCCTCCCAGCAGGACGGCCATCGCGGGGCCGGTGGGGAGGCCGAAGGCGAAGAGGGGGACGAAGCCTCCGCTCACGGTGGCGTTGTTCGCACCCTCCGGGCCTGCCACGCCCTCCATGGCTCCCTTCCCGAACCGCTCGGGGTGCTTGGAGATCCGCTTCTCCACGTCGTAGGCCACGAACACGGTCACGGACGGGGAGCACCCGGGCAGGAGGCCGAGGAAAAAGCCGATGACCGACGAGCGCAGCATCGCGCCCCAGCACTGCTTGATGTCGGCCCACTTCGGCATCCACTCGAGCTTCTTGTGCTCGTAGATGTAGGCCACCGCCTGCTCGACGTTCACCAGGACCTCGGCGATGGCGAAGAGGCCGATGATCACGCTGATGAAGTTGACGCCGGCGATCAGCTCCTCGGAGCCGAAGGTCAGGCGGACGTCGCCGGTCAGCGGATCCTGTCCGATCGTGGCCGCCAGCAGCCCGAGCGCCGTGGCGATGACGCCCTTCAGGAGGGCCCGCTGGGACAGGCTGATCACCAAGCTCAGGCCCATGAACATGAGGGCGAAGTACTCCGGCGGGCCGAAGGCCAGCGCCACCCTGGCCAGTGCGGGCGCGAAGAAGGTAAGCCCGAACAGACTCAACGTGCCGGCCACGAAGGACGAGATGGCGGCGATTCCGAGGGCCGGTCCCGCCCGCCCTTGCTTCGCCAGCTCGTAGCCGTCGAGGGCGGTCGGCACGGAGGCCGACTCCCCCGGGATGTTTACCACAATCGCGGTAGTGGAGCCGCCATACATGGCCCCGTAATAGATAGCCGCCATCATGATGATCGCAGGGATCGGGTCCAACACGGTGGTGAGCGGAAGCAGGATGGCGATACCGGAGGTCGGACCGATGCCGGGAAGCACCCCGATGAGGGTCCCCAGGAGGGAGCCCACCAGGGCCCAGAAGATGTTATAGGGAGAGAGCGCCACCGAAAATCCCTGCAGTAGATAGTCCCAGGAAAAGAACACCGCTGTCCCCTATCGGCCGAGGGGGCCGATCGGAAATGAGAGTTGCAGCAAATGGATGAACACCAACCAGATCGTCCCGCCCGTCGCCAGGCCGAGGAGCCCGGCGTAGATCGGCCGGTAGCCGCCCAGGTACCAGACGAGGATGCTGACCAGCAACCCGCTGCCCAGCGGCATGCCGAGCGGCTCCACGAGGAACAGGAAGGCGGCCAGCGTCGCCAACGTCGTCAGGACGCGCAGGGTTCCGGCTCGGTCCGGCCACGGAACCATTCGTGCCGGACCCCGGTAGCGCCAGGCGCGGAAAGCTAGGGCGACGCCGGCCGCACCGACGGTATAGCCGAGGATCAGCGGCAAGGTTCGCGGCTGCATCTGCACATCCGGCGAGCCCTTGATCTGGTTGGCCGCCAGTGCGACGATCAGGCCCAGGAAAGCGAGAAAGATACCGCTGGAGATGTCCCCGGCCCGCTGACTCTTCATGCGTGGCCTCCCACCCCTCTCCTGGGCCCGTCCCCGTCTACTTCTTCAGATCGGCTACCAGTTCCTTGAAGATCTCGGTGGTCTTCTCGATGTACGCCTTGCTCTCCTTGTGCCCCATGGCCACCGGAACGAACCCCTGCTTCTTCATCTCCGCCTGGATCTCCGGGTTTCGGGCAATCTCCAGGAAGGCCGTCTCGAGCTTCTGGATCACGCTCTCCGGCGTCCCCGGCGGTACCGCCACGCCCCGGTCGGTGGCGAGGACGATGTCGAGGTCCATCTCCTTGAATGTCGGCGCGTTCGGGAAGTCCGGGAACCGCTGCTCGGTGGCGAAGCCCAAGATCCGGATCTGGTCCTTGAACCGAACGAGGTCATCCGAGTTGGCGAAAGTGCCGGCCACGTGGCCGCCCAGGACCGCCGTCATCATGGGCGCGGACCCGGTGAACGGCACGTAGGTCAGCTTGACGCCGGCCAGCTTTTGCAGCCGGAGCGTGGCCATGTGGTGGTTGGAGAACGGGCCCGTCCCACCCATGGTGAGCGCGCTCGGGTTCTTCTTGGCGTACTCGGTGAAGTCCTTCAGTGTCTTGAAGGGGCTGTTGGTCTGAACGACCAGGGCCAGCGGCGTGCGCTGGAAGATCGCCACGGGGACGATTTGCTCGGTCTTGTACCCGACCTCCTGCTGCAGCGGCTGCAGGATGATGTGCGGGATATTGAACCCGCTGATCAGGTACCCGTCCGGCTTCGAGCGCGTCAACTCCCGCCAACCCAGAGCGCCACCGCCACCCACCTTATAGTCGATCAGCACCTTCTGCTTCAGAATCCGCTCCAGGTGCGGCTGCTGGCGCCTGGCTTCCCGGTCGGACTGCCCGCCCGGATCGAACGTGATGAGATACGTCACCTGCTTGGTGGGGTAGTCGGTGGCGGCCAAGGCGGGTACAGCCGTCACGGCCACGAGTGCCGCCACGGCGACCGCAAGCCCACACACCAACATTCTGCCTCTCAGCATCACGCACCTCCCGGCCCCGTTCGGGGCCATGACAGAGTCAGCCACCTGCCGAGCGCTCTCCCCTCTTCAGGCATCACCTCCGCCGCGAATGGCTCCTGCCCGGTGTCGCGTCACCATCCCTGCCCTTCACAGCGGCGCGTCGACTCCGAGGTCGGAGGCAACCTGGCGCAGTTGCTTCGCGACCGCGGGCAGGACTGGAACCCCCGTCCGCAGATACTCCTCCCGTCGGATCATCTCCGGCTCGCCGGGGATGAAGATGCGGTCTACCCCGGGTTCGCGCGGCGAGGACGTCACGTCCCGGACCAGGGCGCTGAGGTCCTCGTCGAATCCCTGCTCGTCGCGGAAGCCGGAGACTCGCAGGGCCCCGAAGAAGTGTCCCATGTTCGATGTCGTCGCCGGGGTCTGCGAGGCGGACAGCCGACTCCCGACGTTCGCCCCGGCGACGACTCCGGAGAGGATGTCCACGAGCAAGCCCAGGCCGAATCCCTTGTGGCCGCCGGTCTCGCGCTTCCCGCCGAGCGGGTACTGGAGGACGGACATGGGAACCACGCCGGTCGAGTCCAGGAACGGCTCGACCGAGGGGTAGACCCAGCCGTCCGGAGCCTTCTCCCCTTTCCGGACCTTGACATCGATCTTCCCGCTGGAGACGGCGCTCGTGGACATATCCAGGATGAACGGGTGCCCGCTACGTCGCGGCACGGCGACGCTCAGCGGATTTGTCCCGAGAATGCCCGTCGTGCCTCCGGTGGGAACGACCCGGGGCGAGGCGTTGCTCAAAGCGATGCCGATCATGTGGAACGGAAGCGCCATGCTCGAATAGTAGCCGGCGATTCCGAAGTGATTGCTTCCCTTCACGGCGAGGAACGCCGCCCCAACCTCCTTTGCCCGGTCGATACAGGCTGCCATGGCCCGATGGCCCACCACCATGCCGAGCCCGTTTGCCCCATCGCAGCGCCCGGTCGTCGGCGTGAGCCACTCGATGCGAATCGTCGGCTGCACCGCGATCAGGCCGAGCCGAATCCGCTTCACGAACCACGGGAGACGCGCCACGCCATGGCTGTCGAAGCCCCGCAGGTCCCCCTCGATGAATACATCGGCGGCGATGCGTGCCTCCGCCGGGGGAACGTCGAGCGCCGCCAGGACGCGCTCGGTGAATTCCCGGAGCGCGGCGGCGTCGCATCGGATCGTCTCTGAGGTCTCGCCCATCTCGTCGATTCCGCTTGCGTTTCCGACATGCCGCAGCGCGCGGCGCCCCGGCGACGCCTGCATCGGAGTGAGGCGTGGCCGAGCATCGACGCAAAGCCTATCAAAAACCGCCTGCAGATACTACTCGCATTGGTTAAAGGCCCAGATCATTTGCTTCAACTCGAAGGCGCCGTGGTTCCCCACGGCGTGCGTCCAGCCGTTCGAGGTCCCGCCCATGTTGACGACGATCGTTTTCAAGTGGGACGGGTTCAGCTTCGCTGCACCGGCCTGGACATGCGCACCATACGACAGGCCCCACATGCCCACGTCCCCGTTCGCGTAGGCGATGTTCTTGCCGAGCCATTGAACGGTGTCGTAGCCGTCCTTCGGGTCGTTCACGTACTTGACGAACACCCCCTCCGACTTGTAGCGTCCCCGCAGGTCCTGGATGGCCACGACGTAGCCGTGCTTGGCAAAGAACTTCCCCTGCTCCACAAAGGTCGGATTCTTTTTGTTGTAAGGGGTCCGCTGCAGGAGGAGGGGGAGCTTCTCGTCCACGGGGACGCCGTTGAGGGTCGGCCGGTAGATATCCATCGCCAGCTTGACCCCGTCGCGCATCGGCACCATGACGTTCTCTTGGTAGAGGACGACATCGTACGCCTTCTGCTCTTGGGCGCCGGCAGATCCGAGACACGCCGAGACGAAGACGAGGACACCCAGCCAACCGACCAGCCATGCGCCTTTCGCCATGCCTCTCATCGACCCCCCCCTTTGGTGAAGAGACTTAGCCGCGGACCCGCCCCAGCTCATCGGGGACTTCCCAGAAGGTCTCCGGCTTCTTGGCAAAGCGGCTCGCGAGCCCTGACTCGGCAGATCGCTTCAAGAACTCCGTCGTCCCCCGCGTCATGATCGGCTCGACGTCGAGCTCCTCGAGCGTCTCGAGGACCTGGGTCATCTCGTGGTAGCGCCGCTCGCACGCCAGCGGATGCGTCTTGATCCAGTTCTCCGCAACCCCCTGGAACGAATGTCGCGTCATGAAGTCGACGATATCATTCCAGAGGTAATCCGCGATACCGGCACGCCTGCCGGCAGTCAGCATCTCCAGCAGCAGGCACTCCACCCCCTTGGAGAAGATGCTGCGGAGCATCTTGACCTGCGAGGCCTCCCCGACGTTGGGGGAGAAATACTTCACGTTGACGAGGCCCAGCTCGTTCATCCGTCGCGCGAACGCCTCGGCCCTTTCGCCTGCGACGAGAATCGACGCCTTGGCGCCCGCCTCGCCGACGGCACTCAGGATGGCGCCCTCCACGAAGTCCGCCTTCGAGCGCGCGATGATCTGCGCGATCTGTCTCTTGACCATCGCCGAAGTCGAGTTCATGTCGGCATAGGTCTTCTGCGCGGTCAGGAGCGGGGCGGTGGTCTTGGCGACGGCCACCGCCACATGGGTGGCCGCGGTGGACAGGATGATGTCGCACCGCTCCACCAGCTCCTCGAGCGGGAGGAAGGTCATCCCGTCGACCGGATCCTTCTGCGCCACATCGTAGTAGTGGACCTCGGCTCCCCTGGCCCGCATCGCCTGAGAAAACGCTCTTCCGACCTCGCCGAAGCCTATGAACCCGATCCGGTTGGCTTCCATGTGCAAGTTCCCTCGGTCAGATCAGATACTTCTTCTCGGCCTCTTTCATCTCGGGCACGCCCTGCAGCGCAAAGACATGCTTCACCGGGACCATCATCTCGTCGATGGTGTGGATGCCGCCCGCCCGCTTCATCTCCGCAAGCACCCCCTCTTGGGCCTTCACCGAAGCGCGCAATGGCTGATTTGCGTAAATGAACAGCTTGACCTTCTTGAGCTTCTCGACCTCTTCCAGCGTCAGCGAGGGGTAGTTGGTGGGGACCAGCACAAGGGGCGTCGGCCGATCCCAGCTGTCGATGAACGCCAAGATCTCGTCCGGCTGTTTCGCCTTGGAGTGGATGAGGATAAAGTCCGCGCCGGCCTCGGCGTATCGACGCGAGCGCTTCAGCGCCTCCTCTTGCCCCCATCCGGCGATCAGCGCTTCCACCCGGGCGATGACGACGAACTCCTCGTTCTGCTGGTGGTCCTTCGCGGCCTTGATCTTGCCCACGAACTCCTCGATCGGCGCCAGCTCCTGCCGGCCGCCTTCCAGCAGGCTGTTATCCTTCGGAAACTTCTTGTCCTCGATGGAGATGCCGACGATGCCGGCCTCCTCGAATTTCTTGACCGCGTAGATCAGGTTGTTGGCGTTGCCGTACCCCGTGTCGCAGTCGGCGATGACGGGGATCGAGACGACTTCGTTCATGGCCCGGGCGGCTTCACAGTACTGGCTCATCGAGATCAGGTTGGCATCCGGGACCGCGTACGTGGCAGAGACGCACAGGCTGCTCGACCAGACGAAATCAAAGCCGGCCTCCTCAATCAACTTGGCGCACAGCGCATCTCCCGCGCCGACGCCGACGGCCACCCGGGATCCGGACAGATACTGCCTGGCCGTGAGCAACTTCGCTTTGCTTGGCAAATGCATGGCTGTAATCCTCCTTTGGCCACGTAGATAGTCGCAGCCGCCACGCTTGTCAAATCCATATTCTTTATACGGGCCATAACCGAATCTTATTGAACCGTGCGCGAACGGCGAAAAGGGCGGAATCGCCCCCTCAGGGGTCATGCCGAGGATGGTGCGGCCTGCGGTTCTTGCCTCAGGTGGGCAGATCGCGCTGGTACAACACCTTCTTCTTCTCTACCAGGAAGTCTTTCAGCCTCAAGGCAGGCACGCTGAGATTCCTCTCAGATCGGTAGATGGCATAGAAGTCCCTGGCCATTGTGACGCCCTTGATCGGTATTTCCTTCAGCAGCCCCAGTTCGACCTCCGCCCGGATTGCCAACCGGGATACGATCGAGAATCCCATCTTCCCGATGACGGCCATCTTCACCGCCTCAGTGCTTCCCAGGACCATGACCGTCTTCAACGGCCTCCCCTTGCCGGGCAATTCGAGCGCCTTCAAACAGATTTCTCTCGTGCCCGACCCGACCTCTCGAGAGATGAAGTCCTCGCCGAAGAGGTCGGTTTGGAGTATCGCCTTCCTGGCCACCCAGGGATG
>Ga0315294_10001297_pt1 | contig 27106 bp, 25 predicted proteins | sample YL17G13_40_MG_FD_203626 | JGI IMG/M metagenome (GOLD analysis project Ga0315294, IMG submission 203626) | Sediment microbial communities from Yellowstone Lake, YNP, Wyoming, USA - YL17G13_40 | ecosystem: Environmental > Aquatic > Freshwater > Lake > Sediment | place: USA: Wyoming | collected... | reverse complement strand
TTACTACAATAGAAAAGTCCAGTTACTTATTAACACCTGTCCCATTCCCGCTCCGGGCGCAGTCTTTCTTGGCGGCATTGGTATTTGTCTTGTTGGCTGGCTTCGAAGAAGAAGAGCACTATAACGGGTTTGAATTGATGAATCATGGAGGAGATAATAAGTCCCACTCCTAAGGAAGGTAGTGGTTTACTTGTATACTGCTCCAGTCCAGGTGCGATTCTGCTTGGCAGCATTGGTGTTTGTTTTGTCGGCTGGCTGCGAAGACGAAGAACTCTGTAAAAAGTGGAAAAAATTTTAAGAGATGAAAATATGAAAAAGTTAGTGGTGTTATTGTTGTTGCTGGCATTATTTCAGATGCCTGCTGTGGCAAACGTTACAACGGGGTCATGGTATATGGACCAGTCAAACGAGCTCACCGACGGAATCAACTACGGACGGGTTGACATATCGGCCGATGACGTCTCGGGAGTGGTTTCCTTCACGGTTGACGCATTTATTGTGCCAGCCTATGGTACCTCTCCATTCGCCAACTTCGGCATTCAGAAATTTGGGTTTAATGCTAATGTTTCAGACCCGGTCAGCAGTTGGGCATTCGCTTTGCCTACAGACTGGGGCCACAGCTTTGATAAGAATGTAGGCGGCGGTTTCGGCAAATTTGAGATAAAGACTGATGGAACGGGTTCAAGCAGGCAAGACCCTTTGATTTTCGATATAACGCTGCCAACAGAGGGTGATGCTGTCGCAAGCAACTTTGCAGTGTTATCTACCGGAGGAGACTCCCAATTCTTCGCCGCCCATGTGGCTGGTTTCAACGGTATTGGTGCTGATAGCCACTATATCGGTGGCAGTACAGAAGTGCCAACTATTACCCCTGTTCCTGGCGCGATTCTGCTGGGCAGCATTGGTGTTGTTCTGGTCGGCTGGCTGCGAAAGAGAAAGACATTATAAAGTCATAGTTTGTAAATAAGAATTGCAAATATCAGTGAAGATTAAAGGCAGGATATATGTATCCGGCCTATTTTTTTTCCCAAAGCCAGTTTTCGGCAAATATAGAAATGTCGGCGAAGTTTACTTTTCCATCATTGGTTAAATCTTCGATGCACATTTGTTCGACAAGCCATTGATTGGCCATTTGTGCGAAATCAGCAAAGTTGACGGAGTTATCGATATTGAAATCGGCCGGGTTGCCGTTTTTGCTTGCCTGATTAGTTCCGCCATAAGCTCCCATATTGATGCGTTTGCCGTTTGGCCAAGATTCCGCCGTCCAATCTGAGTTCGGGTCCCCGGCGTCGATACAGGGACTTGTTGAGGCATCTATAAGCCAGCCGTCATCGTGACTGTTTGCCAGATAATATTGTGCGAACAATTCAAGGTCCATCCAGTTAATTATACCGTTACTGTCTATATCTTCCGACAGATTACCGCCTTGCAGCCATACGTTTGCCAGAATGGCAAAATCCGCCAAGTTAATCGTTCCATCATTATTAAAATCAATTTTATAGAAGATAGGGTTCCATCGTCCATAAGCACTTTGCAGATGAAAGTCCCACAAATTTGGGTCGCCGTTGGGGTCGAATGATGCAAAACAGGGGTCGGCATTGATATTACCGCTTCCCCAAATCAGGCCTGCGCACGAGTCGTAAACAGCTGCCTGGCCGCCCTGGAGATTGCTATAGCTGATGGTTACCGTAAGTTCCACAGTGTTAGGTTCCAGAGCCATCTGTGTGCCCTGATTGGCATGGTTTTGCCATAGGATACTGTTTTGTATGACTACATTGCTGTCAGTGCAGGACAACCCGCCGCCGGAATCCGCATAATTTCCTGCGATGGTACAGTTGGTCAGTGTTGGATTGCTTGGATAAGAAAAATCAACGCCTCCACCCATGCCTGTTGCCATATTGTTTGTGATGATACAATTTGTTATTTCAGGTGCGCCACCCATACATTGTAACCCGCCGCCATCATAAGCAGCTGAATTATTTCTGATGATACAATACGTAATTTTGGGGCTGGCATTATAACAGTATATCCCGCCGCCATAAAAGTCCGCAGTGTTATTTGTTATAATGCAGTTTGTAATCAGAGGCTTACTATTAACGCAGTAAATTCCGCCGCCGGAATCAGCGGTATAGCCGTTTCTGATTGTAAGACCGGAAAGTATGCAGTTTGCATCTTCATTGTTCTGGAAACAGAATCCGCGGCCTGCTTTATTTAGGTCGATAATAGTGTTTGCTGCGGCATTAGGGTTTATACTGCGAATGGTGATGGATTTGCCGTTTGGGTCGAGGTTGTAATTGCCGGGGCCGGTATATAAACCGGGTTGTATTTCTACAATATCGCTATTGACAGCGATATTAATCGCATCCTGAATTTTGCGGAAAGGGTCTTCATAAGTTCCGCTGCCGGGAGCATTCGGGCTATTCGCATCCACATAATAGATGATATTGGATGCGATTGAAGCGGAAGCAATGAAGAGAATAACCGCCAGACTTAATAGAGCTTTTGTCCTGTACACCCTCAAACTCCTGCAATATTTAAGATATTGTCTGCTGATAAGCGGACTTTTTTAACCGACAGCGTTAGCCGTCCCTAAGGGAGAGCTGGATTGCGCCAGCTGCCGATACCATCCCACCAACTCGACAAATAGTTAACATCCATTGGGTTTTGAAAATCTTTTTTGTATTGCTCTATTGTCATAGAATAAAGCTGTCGCATACAATTAAGTCCACCTATCTGCCAGGCGTTTGCACCAATACTCACCGCCTCGTTTTCGGTTTGCTTGCTGTCAATCTGATTAGATAGCAATCTGGCCAGTTTTTCAGAATACGGCCGTAAAGCCTGTTGCCATCGTTGCCTGTTACGTTCTTCCATCGCAAGTGCCTCTTCCAGCAGGACGTTCTGTTCCTGCTGTCGTTGCTGCCGTAATGCTTTGGCCTGTAATAAGCGTCTTATGCGGTGTTTCCTGCTGGCAGGCAGCAGTTTCTCCAAAAAGCCTATCACAGGGTCAATAACTATCCATACCAGGAATGTCACGGCTAAAGTCCCCAGAGCAATTCCGGATGACAACTCGGAAATTTTGCCGGAACCTGTCATTCCGACACAGCCCGCGACGCAGCCGAGAAGAGGGATTGTGTCATAAAACATCGTGTAGTAAGTAGTGCTTGTCAAAGGATGTTCTATTTCTATCTTTTGAGTTCTGTCAATTCCTCTGAAAACTGCAAATAGATAGAAGCTGACCAACAGAAGAATAAGCAGGGTTGAATACCCTGAGAGTGAAAATATGACCCACCATCGGAAACCTGCCTGCCGCAGAGCCAAAACGAGAATATAACCTGTGCACAGCACAAACCACGCTGTGCTGGCAAAGTGAGTCAGCTTAAATATATTTTTCCAGTTCATCGATATTGTTATACCCGCAACGTAACAAGCGGGTTAAAAACATACTTAGCTAAGAAAGATTATTGTCCTATAACATTTACTGTGGTGAAAGCCTGTCCGATTGGGCCTATGAACTCTCCCACCTTTAATCCCATACCGGCCAATATAGTCGGTGGAACATAAACTATATCGCCTTCCTGTAGAAGAACGTCCTTGCTGGCATCACCTTTCTGCACCATTTTAGCGTATTTCAGTTTAAATATTCTGGGTTTAACGGATTTATCGGCGGATGGTCTGATTACCTGAATATTATCCAGCCAGGCTAAATTTGTTGGCCGGGCTTTTGCAATTGCTGTTTGCAGCGTATCGCGTCCGGTTGCCTCTTTAGCTCCGGGAGAAGAGACTTGTCCCAGGACATAGTACACACTGCTTTCGAATGTTGCCACTCGCACATCAATTGGCTCTTGTCCTGTCAGGGCATACAGCAACATAGCTTTTTCCTGCAGAATCGTGGCAAGTTCTTTCGGCGTTTTGCCGGCAGCCTGTACTTCTCCAATACCCTCAAATGAGATCATGCCGTCTGGACGAATCTGCTGGCGCTGCATATTAAGTTCCGGAACCTTTACGCAGTGAATTTCCACCTCATCCGGCGGCTGTAAAATATAATTTTTGGAAACCACAGCCATTTCGGTTGGCTTGACAAACTCTGCCATCTCTGCCATCATCTTTTTCTTGGGTCCGCACCCAGATAAAACAACCAAAGATGCCAGCAAAGCTATTAGAGCTATCTGAGTAAGAATCATTTTGTATCGCATAATATACCTTTCTATTACCCAAACTTTTTAACGTTTTTTTATATGAATATTGCACACATAATATGACGGTAACCTATTATTATACCTAAACTTCCGCATTTTGTCAAGTTTTTTTACTATATATCCCATATTATATATTTATACCATCCACAATTTTTAGATTAACCGGTTAATGTGTTAAGTTGTTAATGTAGGTTTTCCTATCCAAACTACAACCGAACTGATATAGCTGCACCTTTTCCCCTTAAAGATAAAAAAGCAAAATCGTTACCAATGGATATATCGGCTTGAATTTATGAAGTTGTTAACGAATGCCCCTGTTTGTTTCGGATTCTTTTATTGTAATTATATATGGGCGTTCGTTTTAGGCTGCGTTAATTTTATTATCGGTCCATAAGGAGGCTTTATGCCGGTAAGTTACGGGTTGCTAAATTTTTACATAATTGTATAATTGTCGTACTGTGCATCTGAAAGGAATTATTAAATGGCAAAATCGAATAAAAAGGTAGTTCTCGCCTACAGCGGCGGGCTCGATACGAGTGTAATCCTGCCGTGGCTTAAGGAAACCTACGGCTATGATGTTATAGCGTTTGCCGCAGACCTCGGCCAAGGCGAGGAACTTGACGGAATAAAGAAAAAGGCACTGGCCTCAGGTGCGATAAAGTGCATCGTAAAAGACCTGCGAAAAGAATTTGTAACTGAATATCTTTGGCCGTTGCTCAAAAGCGGGGCGGTTTATGAAAACGGATACCTTCTCGGCACGAGCATTGCCCGACCTTTAATTGCTAAACATCAGGTATTGGCAGCAGAGCAGGAAGGCGCGATGGGTGTTGCTCACGGCGCAACAGGCAAGGGAAACGACCAGGTGCGTTTCGAGCTTACATATATGGCTCTTAATCCAAAGCTGAAAATCATCGCACCATGGAAAGACCCGAAATTTGAACTTACAAGCAGAGAGGCCGCCATTGAATATGCCAAAAAGCATAAAATACCTATTGAGCAGAGCGTAAAAAAAATTTATTCACGCGACCGCAACCTCTGGCACATAAGTCACGAAGGTGCGGAACTTGAAGACCCAGCAAATGAGCCGCTGGACCGTTTATTTGTCCTCTCGAACCCTGTATCAAAAGCTCCGAACAAACCAGAGTATGTTTTAATCGGTTTTGAAAAGGGTGTGCCTGTTGCGATTAACGGCAAGAAGACAGACCCTGTAAAAATTATTGAACAGCTTAATAAGCTTGGCGGAAAGCACGCAGTCGGACAGGCCGATGTTGTAGAAAATCGTCTTGTCGGTATTAAGTCTCGCGGCGTTTATGAAACGCCCGGCGGGACTATACTTGTTGAGGCTCATAAAGCTCTCGAAAGCCTTACGCTTGACCGTGAGATGCTGCATTATAAGCAGCAGATTGCACTCAAATATGCGGAAATGGTTTATTACGGCCTGTGGTTCTGTCAGCTTCGCAAGGCTCTTGATGCTTTTGTTGATGTAACACAGCAGAACGTTACCGGCACGGTAAAAATGAAGCTTTATAAAGGCCGCTGCACGCCGGCAGGCATTAAAAGTCCAAAGAGTCTCTACAGCACCGCTCTTGCAAGTTTCAAAATGGGCGCCGAGTATAATCCCACGGATGCGACAGGATTTATTCGTCTGTTCGGTCTGCAGATGAAAGTCGCAGGGCTGATAAACAAAAAAGGCGCAAAAAGCAAAGGATAAAAGGATTTACGATTGACTTGTTGTGTTGTGATACCTGATTGGGCGGTGATTGTATTTCTTTTTGCAATCGGTGCATCCGTCGGAAGCTTTCTGAATGTCGTGATTTACCGTCTGCCGAAGGATTTGTCGATTATCCGGCCGGGTTCAGCCTGTCCATCCTGCAAAACCCCGATACCTTTTTATGATAATATTCCAATTTTGTCTTGGCTGCTGCTGGCGGGAAAGTGCCGCAAATGCAAGGCTCGAATTTCGCCGCGGTATTTTATTATCGAGTTGCTGACAGCCTCAATTTTTGTGGCTCTTTATGTAATTTATTTTATGACGCCGTTAAGAACGGGCATTGGCGAATTCTTCGGCAGCGGTTTTGTATTGTACCTTGCGCATATTATTATGCTCTCGGCCTTCATAGCAGCGTCGGCAATAGACCTTGAGTTTCAGGTTATTCCGCTTTCTATCTGCTGGATTGTTACTGTTGTAGGTTTTGTTGCTTCGGCAGCAGGGGCATTTGTCTATAATCCTGTGATTATTCGCAGCTATGACATTTTTCCCGTTGCTTCGGCGAAGGTATCAGTTTTAGCTGCAGGTGCACTGGCAGGTCTGATTATTTCCTTATTATTACTCCTGACTGGTGTAATAAAAAGAAGCTATTACAGCGAAGAATCCGACCCCAAATTGTCTTCAATAAAAGAAAGACCGGAAGAAAACCACAATCATCGTCTTGAAATGTTAAAAGAGGTAAATTTTCTTTTGCCGATAGCTATTGGAGCCTTTGCGGCCTTTAAACTCTATAAAAATGTACCGCAATTTGCTTATTGGTGGATTGATTTTTCACAAGCTCCTGTTATTGCAGGACTTGGTGGCAGCTTATGGGGTTATTTTATAGGTTGTATGGTAGTTTGGGTAACGAGAATACTTGGCACATTTGCCTTTGGCAGGGAGGCGATGGGGCTTGGCGATGTTCACCTGATGGGGGCGGCAGGTGCTGTGCTGGGATTCTGGCCGATAGTGGTCGCATTTTTTGTCGCTCCATTTTTCGGACTTGCCTGGGCAATTTTTTGTATGTTTTTTAAAAAAATGCGGCAAATTCCTTATGGTCCCTTCTTGTCAATCGGACTTTTTGTGGTTATGATTCTACACGATGCGGTAACAAACTGGCTGCAGTTTGTTTTGTATCGTTGAAAAAACAAAATAAATTTAATTGATAAAGGAGTGAAGTATGGATGCTTTGGGCAGGAAAATTGTGCTTTTAACTGTTGTGATGGTTTCGTTCAGTCTTCTAAGCGGATGTGTTAACTACAAGAAAAAATATAACGCTTTGAACGTCGAACATCAGAATCTTAAGGGTCTGTATGATAACTGCAAGGGGACGCTTGACAGTAGTTCCACCGAAAAGCAGGAGCTTGCGGCAAAACTTGCGGAAGGCGAACAGACTATCGAGGACCTGAAAAAGCAAGTAGCAGAACGCAATAAGACGCCGGGAGAAGCCACTGGCTTTGGCGACTATCAGGTCGATTTGAACGCGGCGGAGGGAACAATAACGGTAACTCTGCCGGAAACGATTCTGTTTGACTCCGGTAAAGTGGCTCTAAAGTCCGGCGCAAAGGGTGACCTTGAACATATTTGTTCTGTTTTGAACGAGAAATACAGCGGCAGACTGATAGATGTCATAGGTCATACGGATACCGACCCGATAAAGAAGTCCAATTGGAAGGACAACTGGGAGTTGTCTGCTGAAAGGGCTCTTACAGTGGTTCGTTTTCTTAATTCCAACGGCATACCGGATAGCCACCTTAGAGCTATCGGCTGCGGTCCGGGAAGACCGATTGCTCCAAATACTAACGCAAGCGGCAAGGCAAGAAACAGAAGAGTTGAAATCGTCGTGCATATGAAGTGATTTGCCTATTTCGCCGTTTGACGAACGGAATTGTTGGACGGATTAGCAGTCCCGATTCATATCGGGACTGCTTTTTTTGAAATTTTCAAACCCTTCTGAAATGTATTTAACAGCCAGCTTCAATGCATCATAACGGCTGATACTTTCGCTCAAGGCTGAAATATTCTGCTTGTATTTGCTGTTGCCTAAAAGTTCTTCGACAGCAGTACGAATACTTTCGCTATTTCGCTGATTCCTGTGAAGCTGCAAAGCAACGCCTTTTTTTTCAAGCTCAACCGCGTTTATCTGCTGTTCAAAGTGGTCATAAAACACAAGCATTGGCACTTTATGCTTAATGGCTAAATAGTTGCTTCCGGTTCCGGAATGGCTGATAAGTAAATCGCAGAAAGGCAAAACGTGGTCAATGTCAAATTTGTTACAGCCGTAAAAGTCGTTTATTTTTCTGCTCTGAACAGAATAAAAGGCAACAGCATGTTTTCCTTCGTTGAAGGTATTTTCAAAAAGGTTTGTCTGGTCGTACTCGCCGGAGGTCCCTCTGTAGATAAGGATTTTTTTCCGTTTGTCTCTTTTATATTCCTCTAACCACGCCGCAGCGGGGTCTTGTCCTGTAACCACCACAGGACCTATGTGTTTGCAGAAACGCCTGTCGGCGTCGGGCAGTTCAAAAAGCTCGGCAGCATCCGGAAAAAGCGTCAAATCCGGCCTTACACCGTCAATCGTAATAAATTTTTGAAGACCAAGCTGTTTTAATTTTCTGCGGATGTAGCGGGAATTCTTTCTGCGAAAATAATTTTCTATTGACCTTGCGGCAAAAAGCAGCAGCCTTTCCGGGAAAAGACCTATCCATTCCGGCAGTTTTTCAGGCCTGAAATCAAAATGATAGTATGGACTTAAAGTGGCCTTCTGCACAAAGACATCAAAAATCCTTGTCCGCTCTCTTTTAGCGGCTACGCCGGCAAATTCCCTGAAATGTTCGCGAAGGATAATGTCCGGCTGAAATTTCTCAATTACAGTTCTTTCGATTTCAAAATATTTTTCATAATTCTCTGCGGTGTAATAAACGGTTGCAAGATTCTGCTCTATTCTCGAAAAGAGTTCATCTCTGCTGACAAGTTCCGTCTTTATCCAATCGAAACCGGCGTCTTCAACAAATTTCATATAAGGGCCGTCGCCGGAAAAAACAATGTCGTACAGGTTTGTCTGGCGCAGTGCCTTTGCTATCGCAACGACACGAACCGTATGCGATGTCATTTGACCGTGAACGAGGGCGAGTATTTTAAGTTTTGCCATTTTGCGCGTCTGTACCGAAGATTTTCTTTCTGCAATTGCTGTAAACTCTTACGGCAGTTCCGACCTGCCCTGCGACGACCTGAGCAATCGGTGCAGCAGCGGCAGGGACAATACCAAATTTCTGCAAAAAATACTGTAAAGGAATTCTAAACAGATATGTTGCCCAGATGCCGTGAATGTTGGAAGTAAACATCGATTTCATATCGAGCGGAAAATTTCGCCTGCCGCTTTTGTATTCGCCTATATTTAAAATTGCATAAGTGCCCATACCGCCGGCAAAAAAACCTATGCTGCCAATGATTGTGGAGATAATGGTAATTGCCAGGTCGGAATTTGTGAACAAATCCGCTATAGCTGCCGAGATACTTGCCATTGCCGCCGCAGCGACGTAAGAGACAAGCTCAGAAGCAAAATATTTTTTATTTGTTACTGAAAATAATCTGCCGTAATTCATATTATTAGAAAAGCTAATTTTACTTGTTTACACAAATTATATTACCGCAGCAGGTCAGGTCAAAAGCTTTTTTCTGGCTAAAACCGGCAAAACACTTATAATATCTGCTCGAAACTTTTTAAGGAGTACAAAGTGTCGCAGCTTTATATTGACCCGAATTACAAATCGCTGCTTTCGCTTAGGGAAACCGAAAAGGCCATAAAGGGAATAAAGGATTATTTCGAACAAACCCTTGCCTGGAATTTGAATCTTCAGCGGGTCTCTGCGCCGCTTTTTGTCCGCAAGGGTTCAGGTGTCAATGACGACCTCAACGGTATCGAACGCAAGGTAACTTTCCAGGTAAGGGATGATAACGATTCGGATGCGGAGGTTGTCTTTTCGCTTGCCAAATGGAAAAGGATGGTTCTCGCCGACTACGACTTTGGCGACGGCGAAGGCCTTTATACCGATATGAACGCCATAAGGCCGGATGAAGAGTGCCTCGATAATCTTCATTCTCTTTATGTTGACCAGTGGGACTGGGAAAGGGTTATTACGCCTCAGCAGAGAAATCTTGAATTCCTGAAAAATATAGTGCGAAAAATCTATAATGCCATTCGTGAAACTGAAAGTCATATCTGCAAGATATGTCCCCAGATAAAACCAATTCTGCCGAAGGAGATTCAGTTCATTCATACGGAAGAATTGCTCGAAATGTATCCCGACCTCAACCCGAGACAGCGGGAGGACAAAATTTCTGAAAAATACGGTGTGGTATTTATAGTTGGCATTGGCGGTCAGCTTGCCGATGGCACAATCCACGATGGCAGGGCACCCGATTATGACGACTGGGTTACACCGACAGGACAAGGCAGAAAAGGCCTTAACGGCGATATATTTCTCTGGTATCCGGTCCTGAAAAGGGGGTTCGAGATAAGCTCAATGGGTATCAGGGTTGACAAGGAAGCGATGTTAAAACAGCTTGAAATACGAAAGGCGCTTAACAGGACAGAATTTGCCTGGCACAAAAGGCTTTTAAATGGCGAATTGCCCCTGAGCATTGGCGGCGGAATAGGGCAATCAAGATTGTGTATGTTTTTGCTGAGAAAATTACACGTTGGCGAGGTGCACGCGAGCGTCTGGCCGAAGGATATGCTCGAAAAATGCTCACAAGCGGGTATTAAATTACTTTAATCTCAGATTTCTTTGTGTCTTGGTGTCTTTGTGTCTACAAAAAAAGCGGCCTTAAACGCTCTTAAGGCCGCTATCCCCTAAATAGCATAGGAGGAGGCGAAGAAGACTATATCGCTTTTCTGATATTATTACGCAGAACGGCAAAACTTTGTTCAAAACTTTTTTAGTTTTTATAACCTAATTATTTACCGCCACTTATATCTTACTTTACAGGATGTGGAACAGGCCAAAAGACCGCATCGCCGTCTTTTTGTGGCCAGATTCGGGGCTGGCCTTTATCATTATAAATCACTTTTCCGCCGTTATCGACCAAATCTTCGCCAAGACTATACAAAATGAAATTATTATTGGTTTTTCGATATGTTAATGGTCCATTTCGATATACGTCATACGGCATTTTGTTGATAAAACCTTTATTTAATAATTCATCGAGACTATCAGGATATTTGCCTGTCTGCTGTCTGTATCGCAGTATGGCCAAAGTTGTGATAAGGCCGTCTCTCTGGGTTTTAACACGCCAGGAAAGTTCACCGACTTTTTCAAATGCCGGTAGTACAATTTTCATTAACATAGGGGAATTATACAATGCCTTGTTTAATTGTTCTTTCATAGTTTCAAGATTTGCAGTTTGAAATCCCTGCTGGCAGGTGTCATATATATTATCAATTTGTTCAATGATTTCTTTTTTGTCCGGCAGATTAAATGTCAATATATTAAAAATTATCTGGAGTGTATTTTTGCCGGCAAAACCGGTGCCCTGGCGAACAGGTTTGCCGCCGCCTTTGCCGTCATCAGTGAAGTAACGTTGAATATAATCATAGACCAGGGCTCTTTCTCCACTTATATCGATTACAGTATCGTTATAATTCTGCTGCAGAAAGTTTTGGATTCTTTCAAGCTGCTCTGTTGTCGGTGTCGTTTTGTCAATCATTTGGGATATCGCCGAATGACCGGTTGATTCAATGGCTATACCAACAAGCTGCTCGACAAGCATTCCATTTCCCTGCATTCTTTGGCCTAAATCGCATAATTCAATAGCTTTATTAGTTGCTTCTTCGAAGTTATTTTTAAAAGCCGAATATCTGATTTGCCAGTTTACAAGCTTTGCCAGCCGGCGAAAGTTTGAAAGCTCTTTCATTGGAGAAGCTAATACTTGCATGTTGGTAAAATCCGATTTATTTGCATCATAGATATTCCAATAGTATGGCTTATCAAGTGCTTTTCTCAATGTTTCAAGGACTTGCTTGTTTTGCGCAAGCCAGTTTTCAAATTCATGTAATTGGGTTTCATTGAAATCGCCCGGCCAGCTTGCATTGCTTTTCTTTAGCCAATTAGGTTCATCTATGGAAAGTTCAGCTGCTTTTTTCAGCAGAGGGGCGATGTTGAGGGATTCGTCTCTGCCCTGGCGAACATAGGTATTGAGCCATTCGACATAATTTACAGATATATTGGGTTTGCCCGAAGAAATATAAACGCCGCAAATAGATAAATAAATAGAAACAATAACTAAAGCCTGAAATGAGTGGATTAGAATTTTTTGCCAAAGGGGGCGGCAGCGTTTTTTAGCCCGGCGGGCAAGAACAGCAATCAGTTTTGCGTCACCGAAATTATCAATCAATTTTTTAGCAGTTTTTTCTCTTTCCTCATCGGTCTTGCAGTCCTTCAAAGCATCTTCAAAATGACCTATCAGTTCGGCTTGCACATCGGCACAGGCTTTTCTCTGCCATCGCATCTTTTTTATGACGAGCCTGATATAGTCAGCAACACAGTCCGGCAGATTACCGAATGCCTCTTTGTTATCCTTGTCTTTCATAATAAGACCTCACTATTTACGCTGGAACTACGGCGGAACCGAAAACAAGCTTTAAAGCCTTGAATAAATCAGCAAGCTGCACCTTGTCGGTGTCGAGCCGCTCTTTGCCTTTGCTGGTGATGGAATAATATCTCCGTTTCCTGCCGGATGGGGCTGTTACCCACTGGCCCTTAACGAGTTTTTGTGCCTCAAGGTTGTAAAGCAGCGGGTAAAGCGTTCCCTGACCTAAAGTTAAAATCTTCTGACTTTTGGCTTCAATCGCTTCTGACAGTTCATAACCATACATTCGGCCGCGGGATAAAATTTCAAGAACAACCACAGGGGCGATGCCTTTTAAAAGTTCACGCTCAAATTTCATAGCCATTCTCCTGAAAAATGCTTTGTTTTACTTATTATGTAATACATAGTATGTGCTGTCAAGCATTATTTTGAAAAAATTTTGTTATTTTTTGGGCCTTTATTTTGACTTTAAAACTGCGTTTTTATCGCAAATAAGGGCATTTCTTTTAAGCTGCCGCAATCCTGTGCGGTTTACAGGGCAGTCCGCAAAAAGAGTGTCAAAATCCTTTTGTGAAAACTTCAAAATCTGCTCTGGCGTTAGATTTAATCTTTCGGCAAAGAATTTAAAATCACTGCTGCGGCAGACAGGAATTTTTTTATTATACGGACAGGCAAGGATACACCTGTCGCAGCCGAAAACACAGGAGCCCATCTTTGATTTAAGTTCTCTGGAGATTTTTCCTTTATGCTCGATGGTAAGATAACTGATACATTTGCGTGCATCGAAAAAAAGACTTTTTGAAATGGCCCCCGTAGGGCAGGCATCAATACAGTGTGTGCAGTTTTTACAAAAATCTTTTTTGGGCGATGGTTTATCAGTTTTTAAAGGCAGATTTGTAATCAGTTCGCCCAAAAGCAGAAATGAACCGAGATGCGGATTGGTAAGTAAATGATTTTTCCCGATAAAGCCAAGCCCTGCACGCTGGGCCAGCGACTTTTCTGCTATCGGAACGGAATCGACACAAATTTTGAATTTTAGCTCTTTACCTGTTTGGCCTTTTATAAAGTCGGCAAGTTCAAAGAGTCTTTTTTTTATAAAACTGTGGTAGTCCTGATAAAGGGCATAACAGGCGATTTTTGCCGATTGTTTTGAAGATTTATAATTCAAGGCGGTGCATATCACAGATTTAGCGTCGGGCAAAAGCAGGGCGGGATTGAAACGTTTATCGATGTTTTTCGTAAGCCAGGCCATTTTGCCACAGCAACCGTCTGCGAGCCATTTTTTAAAATGCTTAATATAAACTGCACTGACAGGTTCCGCTGTGGTTATACCGACAAGGTCAACACCTGAATTTTTTGCCTTCTGTTTGATTTTATCTTCGATTGTCTGCATAAGAATATTCTACGCAAAATTACAGGCGAAGACAAAAAAATACGGGGTATAGGGGACAAAAGAACCTAAAAACTAATCCGCCGAGAAAATCGGGGAGACAGGATTCGAACCTGCGGCCTCCTGGTCCCAAACCAGGCGCTCTAACCAAGCTGAGCTACTCCCCGAACAAATATACAATACACAATGTATTATAATTAATTCGGCTTTTTTGCCATCCATCCCGGTGGACAGTAAGTATCCTATGGATATTACTATAGTTGCGGCAGATTTGCAAGAGCGGATTGGTTATTTACAGGCGATTTTGAACCGATATAATGTAGCCTTGAATATGGTTTTTAAGGGAGGCGATTATGTGCGGAATTGTAGCTTACATAGGCAAAAAGCCGGCTCAGCCGATACTTATCGAAGGCCTAAAGCGGCTCGAATACAGGGGATATGACTCTGCGGGCGTAGGCCTGATAAACCCTAATAAAAGCGGCATCAAAATCATCAAATCCAGCGGCAGAATAAGCGTTCTCGAAGATATCTTGAAATCGCCTGACATACAGGAGGTTGTCGGTATCGGCCATACACGCTGGGCGACTCATGGCGAACCTAATACCATAAACGCACATCCCCATCTCGATTATACCGGCAAAATAGCGGTCGTTCATAACGGCATTATCGAAAATTACAGCACACTCAAAACCTGGCTGATAAGCAAAGGCTGTAAATTTGTCAGCGAGACGGATACGGAAGTTATCGCCAACCTTATCGGCTATTTATATTCAGGCCAGGATGGTAAAAAATCGCCGAAAGAAGGACAGAACAGATTTGAATGGGCAGTGCAGCATGCCTTAAACGAACTTGTCGGCACTTACGGCCTTGCAATAGTTTGCACGGATTTCCCGGATATGCTGATAGGCGCCAAAAAGGGCAGCCCTCTGATACTCGGGCTTGGCGAGAATGAGTATATCATCGCATCCGATGCAGCGGCAATTGTCGAGCATACCACGCAGGCGATTTATCTTGCCGATAACGAAATGGTAACCATAAGCTCGAAGGGCTTTCATACAAAAACAATTGATAACGTCGAGATACGCAAGGAGCTCAAACAGATTGAATTTTCGCTCGATGCAATTGAGTTAAACGGATTTCCGCATTATATGCTCAAGGAAATCTGCGAGCAGCCAAAGGCGCTGAGTATGTGTCTCGGCGGAAGACTTAACCTTCGGGACGGCAGAGTCGTGCTCGGCGGAATAAGCAAATACTGGCGCGAAATTACAAGGGCAAAAAGGATTATTATAAATGCCTGCGGCACGGCCTGGCACGCAGGGCTTATCGGGGAGTATCTGATTGAACAGCTCGCCAGAATCAATACTGAAACCCAGTACGCAAGCGAATTTCGGTATCGAAATCCCATTATTGAGGATAACACCATAGTTATAGCCATCAGCCAGTCGGGCGAAACAGCCGATACGCTCGCAGCGGTGGAGCAGGCAAAAGAACGCGGAGCTACAACACTTGGCATTGTCAATGTCGTAGGCTCAACTATTGCCCGAACTACCGATACCGGCGTTTATCTGCGTGTTGGACCTGAAATTGGTGTCGCGAGCACAAAGGCATTTACCGCTCAGGTGGCCGTGCTGGCTATGCTGGCTATCGAACTGGGAAGGAGAAGACACTTAGGCAGTGAGGAAGCAAAATTTTATATTGGTGAGCTTGCAAAAATACCCGAAAAGATTGGAAAAATCCTGGCAAAATCGGAGCAAATCAAAAAAATAGCCGAGGCAACCTGCGACAGGGAAAACTGGCTCTTTTTGGGCAGGGGGTTCAATTATCCCGTTGCGCTGGAAGGCGCGCTTAAGCTGAAGGAAATAAGTTATATCCACGCAGAAGGTCTGCCCGCTGCGGAAATGAAACACGGGCCTATTGCACTTATTACAGATGGTATGCCTGCGGTATTTATCGCAACGCGGTGTTCACAGTACGGAAAAATTATCGGCAATATCGAAGAAGTCAGGGCTCGCGGCGGAAGAACAATAGTCGTTGCAAGCGAAGGTGATGATAATATAAAGCAATACGCCGATTATCTTATTACTGTGCCGGATGCCCCTGAAGAATTGCAGCCGATGCTTACCGTAGTACCGCTGCAAGTATTAGCCTATCACGCAGCGGTTTTACGCGGCCACGATGTTGACAAACCTCGAAACCTCGCAAAAAGCGTTACAGTTGAATAAAATTGACCTGATTTTGGTTGGATTTCCCAATGATGGGCAAAGAATTTGTTAATCGGCTGGCAAACGGCAAATCAGACATTATTCAGACCTTTTTGGACATCCTTTCTAAAACAGGTTCGCGGTATTGTATAATCGGAGGACTTGCTGTAAATGCTTATGTTGAACCTGTCGTAAGCCTTGATTTGGACATCGTTGTGGCGGTTGAAAATGCCGAGGCTATTTGCAGAGCGGCCAAAGAGCAAGGCTTAAAGGTTGAGGAATTTGAGCATAGCGTCAACATCACCAGCATAGACTCCGACTTGCGGATTCAGCTTCAGGCCGACCCGCGGTATCAAACGTTTATTTCAATTGCGCAGGAAAATAATGTGCTGGGTTATAAGATGAAGGTTGCGAAGATTGAAGATGTCCTGCGGGGCAAAGTATGGGCTTATATGGATGAAACTCGGCGGAAAAGTAAACGGCAAAAGGATTTAGCCGATATTTTTCGCATTGTTGAAAAGTACCCCCAGCTTCAAGCCTCGCTGCCGCAGCCCCTTCGGGAAGAATTGAACAAATAAGACGAGGCCGCGATAATGGCAAAGAAGCGACTTCCACCTGATCAACTTTTACAGGCAATCGATTTTTCTCAGCGACTTACAGACAAGAAATTGTGGATTAGGATGGCCGATGAGCTGATTGCTGCAACTAATATCCTCGAGGAAGAGGTCGTAAAATACTGGTCTGAAATACAGGTCGACGAAAACAACCAACCAGTCAGCACTTCTAATCGTAAATATGCCCAAGGGGCTTTCTCCTTATTGATAGCGTACGCTTTGGAAAACTACTTTAAGGCTTTGCTAATTCATCGAAACCAAAAGGATTTGAAGGGTTGGCTTCTTACCAAGCTTCCGAAATACCTTATTAAGCACGATCTCGGCAAGTTAGCATCCGAATCGAAATTCAAACTACAAGCCATCCCAAAACCCTCATTATTGGTGTTTTCAAGGCCATAAATGGCGTTTTTTGAGGTTTTGGGATAGGTTCTAGATATTTCAGAGGAAGAACTTCTATGCTGATTGTCTCGTAGCTCTATTTGGGCTGCCCGATACCCTATACTAATAGAACCCGAATCGCTTACTAATATGAAGAAATTCTCAAATGGACAATCTTATCTCATAGCGTATTATGCACCCCAGGACATAAAAAGAATCCATAATTTTATTGATCGTCTTCGCAATCATGCTTTAGCTGAAATTGAGAATAATGCATAACTGGGCAAGGAAAGGTGGGAACAGCCTTTTTCCTCTTTACTTGGTGTGTTTTTGCTTCTCCTCTTCCACCAAAACTTCATTTACGGAAGTCCTGAAGGTCAATGGTGATATATTTGAAGCCGAGGGATTTCTCAGATATTTATTTTTCAATTATTTCTGCGTAATCTGTGTAATCCGTGGTTACTCTTTTCCTTTCTTATCCTTTTCTTGTGGACGGTGAACGCCGTTCAGCCTGGTGCGAATTACTGTTCGATTCAACAGAATCGGCCAGCACCTTTATTGCTTTTTTAACTTCGGCAACTTTAATTACCGCAGTAGTTTTGCCGCCTTTTGCACCGGCCGTGACGTAGGCATAAGCTATATTGATATGAGCCTTTGCAAGCTTTTCTGTTACCGCTGCAAATGCGCCAGGTCTGTTGTCAATGGTCATACAAAGCACTTCCGTTTCGTTAAACTGCATATTTATTTGATTGAGAACTTCGCGCATTTTGTCCGCTGATTCACAGACAATCCTCAGCACGCCGTGCTCGACGGAGTCCATAACGGTAAGAGCGGTTATATTGATTTTTGCCCGTGCGAATTCAGCCAGAATCTGGGCCAGAACGCCGGGCTTGTTTACCATAAAAATCGAAAATTGTTTTTCAACGTTCATATCAACCCCTTTCGATTCGTCTTCTACGTTTTCTTTATCTCGCTGATTGCTGTCCTGGCGTCAGGATAAAAATTAAATATTTTATCGAGATTCGTGATTTTAAAAACACGGTAAAGCTGCGGGTTTATGCCGCTGATTACAATATTTCCGTTGTATGAGGTAATCTTTTTCCTCGCATCGAGCAGTACCCCGAGCATCTGTGATGAAAAGAATTTTACGCCTGCGAAATCGATGATTATATTGCGGGGCTTATTAGCTTTTATAAGTTCAGATATTTTTTCTGTAACCTCGTCCAGACCCTGGCCTGCACTCAGGCTTGCGACATTGAATGATATTGTCGTAATGTCCTTTTCAGTCGTTATTTTTGCAATATTACAGTCAGTCATATTAAATCAGAATATAGAATGTAGAATATAGCATTATTATAGCTGTATCGGTAAAAAAATCGAGAAAGATTTCTAAGAAATCATTTGGCCTTGAAGCAGGCGGCATAATGGCCGGGGGCTTTTTCCTCAAGCGGCGGTATGTTTTTGCAGCAGAACCCATCGGAAATGGGGCAGCGGCCGCAAAACGGGCAACCCGCCACAGTTTCCTCGCTGGCCGGCAAAGCAGCGTAAATGGAAGGCTTTTTCCTTTCCGGCACAGGCTTCGGGATAGCTGAAAGGAGCAATTTTGTATAAGGATGCAGGGGATTTTCATATAAAACCGGCGCCTGTGCAAGCTCGACAATTTTGCCTAAGTACATTACCGCTACGGTATCGCTTATAAACTCAACCACCGACAGGTCATGAGCAATAAAGAGGTACGTCAGGCTGAACTGCTCCTGAAGGTCTTTAAGAAGATTTAAAATCTGTGATTGGATGGAAACGTCCAGGGCGCTTACGGGTTCATCGCAGATTACCAGCTTTGGCTCAAGAGCCAGCGCCCTTGCGATGCCGATGCGCTGCCGCTGACCGCCGGAGAATTCATGTGGATAACGGTTGATATGAGAGGCCGAAAGCCCCACCTTTTCCAGCAGAATTGCTATGCGGTCGATAAGTTCCGAACCTTTGGCAATACCGTGAATTTTCAGAGGCTCTGCAATAATCGAACCGACAGTCATTCTCGGATTCAGAGAGCTGTAAGGGTCCTGAAAGACCATTGATATGTTTTTTCGTATTTTTCTAAGTTCCGACTGGTGCAAAGGCAGGATGTTTTTACCGTTAAAATAAACCTCACCTGCCGTGGCCGGTATAAGTCTTGCAATTGTTCTTGCTGCGGTTGTTTTTCCTGAACCGCTTTCGCCTACAAGACCGAAGGTGCTGCCGGCCGGTATCTGAAAACTTATATCGTCGACAGCCTTGACATAACCTATGGTTTTTCTGAGAAGACCTTTTTTGATTGGGAAATAGGTCTTAAGATTTTCTACTTTTAACAAATTGTTATTGTTCATAATCAATCTTAAATCTTCATTTCTTTGCATACCAGCAGGCAGCATAATGATTAGGCGAAACTTCTCTTAATTCCGGTTCCACTGTTTGACATCGTTTATCGTTGTAGCCGATAGGGCAGCGAGGATGAAATTTGCAGCCGGATGGAAAATTCAACGGCTCAGGTACGTTTCCTGCGATGGTGTTTAATCTGTTTTGTCTTGTGCCGAGCTGCGGCCGTGAATTTAAAAGTCCCTGTGTATAAGGATGCAGAGGATTTTTAAAAAGTTCGTTGCAGGAACACTGTTCAGCGATTTTTGATGCGTACATCACAGCGACATTATCTGCTCGCTGTGCCACAACGCCCAGGTCGTGAGTTATCAGCAGGATACTCATATTTTCACTTTTTTGCAGTTCATCGAGTAAATCAAGAATCTGCGCCTGTATCGTAACGTCGAGAGCAGTGGTAGGTTCATCGGCAATCAGCAAAGAGGGTTTGCAGGATATTGCCATAGCAATCATAACTCGCTGTCTCATTCCGCCTGAAAGCTGGTGAGGATATTCATAGAGCCTTCGGCCGGCATCTGGTATATGAACCTTTTCGAGTATTTCCTCAGTCATCGACCATGCTCGTGAGGATTTTTTTCTTTGATGGAGACGAATGGCTTCTGCAATCTGAAAACCGATGGAAAAAACCGGATTTAAACTCGTCATTGGCTCCTGAAAAATCATTGCGATTTTATTTCCGCGGATTGTGCGCATTCGTTTTTCGGTAAGTTCGAGAATATTATGGTTTTTGAACGAAATTTTTCCCGATACAATTCTCCCCTGCGGATGTGGAATAAGACGCATAATCGAAAGGGCGGTAACGCTTTTGCCGCATCCGCTTTCGCCGACAAGGGCGAACGTCTCTGCCGATTTTATATCGAAGGATACATTCTGGACAGCCTTGGCAGGTCCCTGTTCGGTATCGAAAAAAGTCGAGAGATTGCGAACTGACAGTAGTGTATTATTCTCGGCCATATTTTTATTGCACCTTTAGTTTCGGGTCGAGCGAGTCCCGCAGGGCGTCGCCGAAGATATTTAACGCAAGTGAGATAAGAAAAATTGCAGCCGTAGCTGCGGTCATTTCCCACCAGTAGCCCTTTGGCAAATCCAGTCTTGCCGCATCTATCATTGCGCCCCAGCTTGGACTGTTCTTTTCGCCCAGTCCCAGGAAGCTCAGAATTACTTCGGCCTGTATAAAGCCGACAAATCTCAGGGAAAAGCTTATTATTATCAGGTGGAAAACATTCGGTATAAGATGCCTGAAGATTATTCTCGAATTGCTGCAGCCGTATGATAGAGCGGCGAGGATATATTCGCGCTGCTTATGTTTCATAACCTCTGCCCGGATTAACCGGCAGATATCGACCCAGCTTGTAAGGCCGATTGCAAGGTAAACGGTTGATATGCCTGAAAGCGATATTGTGCCGAGACCGAGCGAATTAAGGTTGAGCGTTTTTCCCCTGAGCACAAGGGCAAAAGCGAGGATAAGGAGAATATAGGGAATAGAGCTTAGCGTTGTATAAATCCATACGACTATGTCGTCGATGAAGCCCCGGAAGTATCCTGCCGCTGCGCCGAGGGGAACGCCTATTAAAATGCTGATGATTGATGCCCAAAAGGCAATGGTCAGGGAAACTCTCGCTCCATATATGGTTTTTCGCAAAACGGAACGGCCAAGGAAATCGGTGCCTAAAATATTTTGTTTGTTCGGCTTTTCATATTCTTTGCCGACCTGCTGATTCCAATCCAGAAATGACACATCGGTTTTTGTCCAATTGGCCAAATAGATAAACATTACAACAAGAATATAAACGACGATTATGCCCAATGAATACATAGCGAGGGTATGCTTGCGCAATTGTCTGAGGCTGTCGGCCCAGTAGCTTCTGCCTTTAATCATTGGAACATTGATATTTTCCTTTGCCTTATTCAAAGCTTACCCTCGGGTCAACAATGGAATAACATATATCGGTAATCAGGTTGAACACGACAAACAGGATTGCTCCGATAAACGTCATTGCGTTTATAATCTGGAAATCGCGGGCGGCGATAGCGTCAATCATCAGGTATCCCAGGCCCGGAATGCCGAAGAATCTTTCTAATAATAATGAGCCGAGAAACAAAAAGGGTATTGCTAAAACAACCTGTGTGATAATAGGTATCATTGCGTTTTTGAGAACATGGCGGAAGAGGACGGTGCCGGTGCCGAGCCCTTTGGCGAATGCGGTGCGGACGTAATCGTTACGTAGTTCGTCGAGCATAACAGTGCGATAAAATCGCAGGTTTCCGCCGAGTCCTGCGACGATGCCTATCAGAATCGGCAGCGCGACATATTGGGGCAAAGGCAAATCCGGCCAGAAGTAAACAGGGAATAGTCCCCATTTGAAGGCCAGGAAATACTGCCCGAAAAGAATAAAGCTCAAAAACGGAACGCTCATCAGCACAACGCATATAAATACCGAAAGAATATCGATTATCGTTCCGCGAAAGAAAGCGACTATCAGTGCCAGGCTGATTGATATTATAAGTTCGCCGATAAACATTGGAATGGTAAGGGACAGAGAGGGTAGTGCGCCTTGTTTGATTTTGTCGATTATCGGTTCGCGGTCGCTCCACGACCGGCCGAAGTCAAATGTCAGCGAATTTTTCAAATGGTTTATAAACTGACTGTCCCACGATAGAAACAAAGGCTTGTCCCAGCCGTATTCGGCCCGGATTTCCGCTATGGTTTCCGCTGAAGCGGCTTTGCCTGCAATCTGGTCTGACACGTCGCCGCTGACAACGTTGAACAGTATGAACGTTACCAGAAGAACTCCGAAAATTATCGGAATCGTATAAAGCAGTCGTCTTATTATATATGCAATCATTTTAATGTTCTTAAAAGTTCGCTGTATGCGGCTTTTTTAACGGGGTCAACCCTGCGGTATTTGGACGTCCCGTATGCAAAGGCGTGCGGTTTGACATTTAATGCCCAATCGTGCGTCAGAACAAACGCTACTCCGTGCGTAAGAAATATGGCCGGACAATCTTTTATGACTATTTCCTCGGCCTTTTTGTAAAGAGCGTCTCTTTCGGGACTATCAGGCATAACGCAGGCGTTTTCATAAATTCGGTCGAATTCCGGATTGGAATAGTTAAAATTATTTGAACCGGGCGAAACATTTTTGCTGTAGAAAAGCTGCAGGAAATTCTCCGCGTCGGGATAATCCCCTACCCAGCCGAGCGCAAACATTTGTGCGCTTTTAGTCTTGATTTTATTCTGGAACGTCGGCCAATCCATATAATCTATTTCTACATCTAACCCGGCATCTTTGAAGCATCGTTTTAGAAAATCGCCGTGCTGCCTGAAGACAATATCTGTGCCGGGCATTGCCAGTGTCAGCCTTGGCAGTTTCGAGCCATATATTCGTTCTGCTTCTTTTACTAACTTGCGTGCATTTTGCAGGTTGTAGGCAGTTTGGGCTATATTCTTGATGTCCGGATTGTAGCAGCTCATCAATGGAGGAATAAAGCCATAAGCAGGTTCGCCGCGGTTGTTGGTGAACAGTTCGATGTATTTATCCCTGTCAACGGCACAGCTTAAAGCCATACGGAGCGGCAGATTTTTGCCTAAAACCTCGTCTTCCATATTGAACCCGAACCAATAAGTGCTTGTGTCTCGGAAAGTGAAAAGTTTGATATTTCTGGCCTGCATTTCCGGCGTAAGTTGCCGTCTGAGGTCGATAGCCTCGGAGAAATTGTCTTTTGGTATGCCGGAAACGTCGATTTTTCCCTGCAAAAACAAAAACCATTGCGGCGGGTCTTCCTGTATAAGAACAGTTACCAATCTGTTCGTCAGAGGAAGTTTTTTGCCCGCATCGGCAAGAAGACCGTTTCTTGCGTCGTTTGGTTCGCCTTCAGATGGATAGAATTCGTCTCTGAAAATTGGATTTTTAACCATTTCAATATAGCTGCCTTTATGCCAGCGTTTGAGTTTATATGGCCCTGTTCCAACAGGGTGGTTTATTATATCTTTTCCGTAGTATTCGACGGCCTCTTGTGCCATTGGGGCTGTAGGTAAGTGTGCAAGCAGGTAAACTATTTGCGGCCAGGGTTTTTTTAATTTTATGACGAGGGTATAGTCATCAGGCGTTTGCAGGCCCTCGACAGGCGAATTGTAATCGACGTCGGCAGTTCTTTTGCAGGTCTTTGTATATTCACGGAATTCATCGAGACCGACAATTTTATTGTCGAAAATCCACCAGTTTTTACTCAGGTACTTAATATCTGCGATTCTCTTCCACGCGAACACAAAATCACCTGCCCTCAGTTCTCTGCCTTTCCCGTCATTAAAGCAAACATCGTCGGCGAATCGCACGCCCTTTTTTATCTTTATTGTATAGGCAAGGCCGTCTTTGCTTACAAATGGCATACCCTCTGCCAATGAGGGAATAAGCTCATAAGGTCTTTTGAGATAATGGTATTGATAGAGACATTCAATAATTTGACTGGCGATAGCAGTGGATGTTGTGTCGCCGATATCGCCGGGGTCAAGGCCTCTGACTTTTGCGCCGTGTGAGCTGTAGAGAACGGTATCGTTGGGGTCTGGTTTTTCGGCAGAATACCTGCATCCTGCTATTAGTAGAATTGCCAAAAAACAATAACGCATATATCACTGTTTAGTCTGTTTTATTGGTTTGGTTCTGCGGCTGTTTCTTCCGGTTTATTTTCCGGTTGTTTTTTCGCCTGTGGCGGTTTTTGCAGCGTCGGCGGGGCGGTTTTTACTGACCCGTCCGGATTTTTGCCGTAATCGAATCCCATTACGGTCGGCAGTTTGCCGGCGGCGTTTGCTGAGCCGAACAAAAAATCGTGCTCGGTAACCAGGAGTGTACCGCCGCCTTTTTCAATGGCCCTTCTTAAATTTCCCTGCCAGTCGGGTAAAAATCGTAGCAAACTCTTTTCGCTCTGCGCGATTACCGATACGAGATTCCGGATATTGCTCGCAGGCAGTGTTTCCTGGCCGAGGATGTATCTTTGAATTACGAGAGAATAAAGAATGGCAAAATTTTTTGCCATAACCAGAGCATTTTGGGGGTCGGCCTGTGGTCTGTCCGCCAGGGCCTTTAAAATCCAGATGTCCACCATCTCATCTTTAACCTGCCAGTTAAGGTGAAGATTAATCCTGTTCTGGGCAATTTCTTTCAGAATCTCGTTTGCTGCCGGCTGTTTCAGCGAGGAAGCAAACTGTGCAAGCAATATAAGTATGTCTCCTGACTGCTCGGCCTGTGCAGCGGTTTGCAACTTTTGAGCAAACTGTTCTGCAAGCTGGCTGTTTTCTGCTGATTCGGTCATATTAAGCTGGCGAAGAACATTGTTATTTGTCAGGCAGCTGACCGCCCAGTAACGTATCATAATATCAGGATTTTGGAGGTAATCGAGAGCTGCTTTTGAAAGTTCAGCATTGCCGAGGTCGTTTATTAAAATCAGTAAGTTCATTGTCAGAAGCTGCTTACGTTGGTCATCCGGCATTTTTAAAACTTTGTCAAAGGCTTGGGATATCTGTTTCTGGATGGCTGTGATAAAGCGGGGGCCGTACTGAAACTGGCCGCTTTCGCGTTCTGATGAACTTCTGCTTACAATCGTGGTCCGTAGAAAAGCAATATCGGAAAAGTCGGTTTTTGCAAGAAATTCCTCGAGGGCCTCGACCAGGAATTCTTCGATAACCTCTGTATCGGATTCAGATAACGTTTCCTTGTTTCTTACTGCATCTATTTTTGCGGTACTGACGGCAAAAACGGGGAAACAAGGAAAGAAAATTGTCAGTAGGAGTGCTGTCGCCGAAAAATAGGTCTTTTGCATGATTAAAAATCCAAAAAAATTGAAAATAGGCAAAATTTATTAAACAAAAAGTAAACAAAACCCCTTTTTATGTCAAGGTTATTCCAGACAAGTTTTTAGATAATAGCAACTTTTAGCTGGTAATTGGGACTAAAATCATTAGAATCCTATGGTCTTAAGCACGATGGTTTTGGCTTACAGTTTTGGATTTAAGTGAAATATGAAGAATCTTTGGATAGCAATAGTATTATTTTTGACCGTCGCAAACGTTGCTGCGATGGCCGTGCAGAGAAATGATGCCAACAGTTCTGTCGAAAGCGGCAGCCAAAGGCAGGAAACGAAAAGCAGTGATTCCAACTCGCCGCGGGGCGACCGCGTCGCAACGGGCGATTCTAACAACGGCACTGAGTTGTTTGATGTTGTCCAAGTTGAAGGTCCCAATACAGTTGTGGCAGGATATATAAGCGGCGACGCATTTAACCTTGGATTTGCAGGGCTGCTGAAGGAATATGTTAGTCAGCAGGGTCTTGTAAATTATTCAAAGATGAGAAGATTTCGCATCCAGTTGAATGAGGCGATTGAAAAATTTGCAAATCTTGCCCCCGAAGTCTATATCACCTGGTCGCAGCCTGAAAAAATTGCCTTCTGGATGAACGCCTACAATATTTGCACTCTAAAGGTCATCACTGACAATTACCCGATAAAACCGTCAAGATTTATGCTGCTGTTTTATCCGCCGAATAGTGTTATGCACATACCGGGTATTAGAGACAAAACTTATTTTATGATAATGGGCATACAATACACGCTGGGTGAGATTGAACGGGACATTCTGCTGGGCAGGTTCGAGGAGCCGAGAGCTCTTTTTGCGATAAGTTATGGTACGATGAGCAGTCCTCCGCTCAGGCAGGAGCCTTATCTGGGGAAAGTGCTCGAAAAACAATTTGACCGACAGATTAAAAATTATTTTGCACATCCCGATGCTTTCAAAATTGACGAAGCCAACAGGATTGTTTATCTTTCGCCGATATTCAAAATGTACCCGTGGCACGAAGAATCCCTTTTGAAACGTTATGGCACAAATCAGTTATTTCGCCAGCAGCTGCCTGTTGACAGGGCAGCTCTTAATCTCGTCAAAGAGTACATCTCACCTGCCAACGCAGCGTTCTTAAAGAAAAGAGAATATTCAGTGGAATATATAAGGTATAACTGGCAGCTTAATGAGCAGCCGCCTGAGTAACAGCGCATTTTTTTCAGGGAAAAACAATGGCAAAAAAAACAAATCTCAACAATTCGAATCGCAGCGATGGTAATTTTCTATTTACAAGTGAATCTGTAACGATGGGTCATCCCGACAAAATCGCAGACCATATATCAGATGCAATTCTCGATTCAATGCTCACCCAGGACCCGCTCAGCCGTGTCGCCTGCGAAGTGCTTGTTACGACCGGGCTCGTCGTTGTCGCGGGCGAAATAACCTCAAAAGCCGTCGTGGATATAACCGACATCGTCCGCGACACCATCAAAAAAATCGGCTATACGGATGCTGCTATGGGCTTTGATTACGACAATTGCGGAATTATTGTTACCCTTAAAAAGCAAAGCCCCGATATTTCGCAGGGCGTAACTGAAGGCAAAGGTCTTCACAAAGAGCAGGGCGCAGGCGACCAGGGGCTGATGTTTGGATACGCCTGCCGCGAAACGCCGGAGCTTATGCCGATGCCTATCTGTCTGGCTCATCGCCTTGTCCAAAAGCTTGCCGATATGCGCCGCTCAGGTAAATTGCC
>Ga0315294_10001296_pt1 | contig 27107 bp, 28 predicted proteins | sample YL17G13_40_MG_FD_203626 | JGI IMG/M metagenome (GOLD analysis project Ga0315294, IMG submission 203626) | Sediment microbial communities from Yellowstone Lake, YNP, Wyoming, USA - YL17G13_40 | ecosystem: Environmental > Aquatic > Freshwater > Lake > Sediment | place: USA: Wyoming | collected... | reverse complement strand
TCAGGTTATTTCGGTTGTTCTTCTGATAGTTGGGATTTCGGGTTGCGCTGCCATGTCAGGAAATGAAGCAAAAAAGGAAGCGCCCGCTCAGCAGGTGTCGCTGTCACAGATCCCCTCACCCGCCCGCGCTGTAATTGAGAGACTGACCGCCGGCGGCCATATCAAGAAGATTGAAAAGGAAGAGGTTAACGGCAAGGTAATCTACGACGTTGAGGCGAAAGTGAACAACAAAGACGTGGAGTATGACATCGCCGATGACGGTAAGGTGCTCACGAGCGAGGAGAGCATCGCGTATGACTCACTGCCGGCCGAAGTGAAAGCCGCCGTTCAGAAGTACTTCGGTTCCGACAAAGGGCTGAAGGCCTCCAGAGAAATTGAGAAAGGCGAAACATTCTACGAGGTGGAAGGCAGCAAAGCCGGGTCTGCGATTGCCTTGAAACTTACAGAGGCAGGTAAAATCATCGAAGAAGAAAAATAACAGGCAGATAATCCACTTAATTATAAACAAAGCGGAGTTCAGAAGGTATAATATACCGCCGAATAATGTGCGTTATTATTTGGCGGTATTTTTTCTGATGGACATACAAATGCGTATTTTACTGGTCGAAGATTTGTGTACTTTCGCACATTTTAATCGGTTATGCTGCATAGGACAAAGCAGTAATAATGGTTTTGGGAATTTTTTCAAAAGCGATATGGCTATCGAACATACAATTTATTCTTTCTTCCCAAAGGCATTGTCGAAGACCAGCCAGCGCATCGGCGAAGCTGGGACGACGCTTTTGGCGATACTACGGCCATTCCGACACCGCCTCGTTTTAATTTCGTTCTCCGGCCGGAATGGATACTATTCGCCTTCTGTTTTCGTTATCGGACACTCATAAAACAAAAAGCCGGGAGCGTACCCGTCCTGAGCGGAGTCGAAGGAAGCGACCGGATAAAATGTTACTGTCGGCTGATGGAAAGAAACACGGCTTTGCTATTTGGGTCATCGGCCCAGTAGCGAATATCGGCATGTAATTCGCTGTAAGCCTGCGGATCGGAAGCCGAGCCATAATACCCTTCGCTGATAACCCCGTAGGTGTAAATGCGATTGTTAGGGTCGGATGCCACTGGTGGTGTCCGAGATTGAAATGCCACGGTATAATGAACATTCTCCAAAAGTGGAATTTCCGAAACCGGGGACATACCATTAGGGTCCAACGGCGTTGAACCATAACTTTGAATATAAGCGCGGGCGTGTTCAAGGCCAGCCCAGGCTAAATAATCGCTCTGATTGCGCACGCAGAGATTCTGTCCCGACGCCAGGGCCATATCCGACCGGCACAGAAGCCCCATCGAAATCACCGTTATCGCAAAGACAATAAACAACACGGCCAATAAGGCCATACCGCGGCAATGGGTTCTATAGTTCGTATTTCTTAGTTCGTGGTTCATAGTTCAAAGAAAAATTTATCAGTTTTGTTTTGCCCGCACTGTCGCGCAAACTCTGTATTCCTGCGCAGCGCCATTTTCAGTCAGGTCAAACTTGACCGTTACAAGTTTATTGCCATCATATTCAAATAGGACATTGCTCTGGGCGTTCTGATATTGCCCGTCCCGGTCCTTCAATTGATACATATATGTAGTATCTCCAATAATAATGTTACTCGATCCATCCGCGCTGATAATTACGAAAGTTTCTGTTCCTTCCCCATCAATATATTTGAGTTTAACATGCTGGTTGTTATTCTCGACTACCTCATTTGCCCGCATAATCAAATCCGACAGGCGGGTCTGTATTTGCAAGAGATACGCGGTACTCCGGCTCATCTGGTCACAGGCCTCTTTACCGCAAGCCATCGCATCCGCCATCGTGGCCGCGGCCGTCAGCACAATCGCCGCCACCATCAGAGCCACCAGCAGCTCAACCAGCGTAAATGCCGCACATTTTCTTTGTTTTTTTAACATCATCATGGTTTATCAAATCCGAAGCACAAAATCCGAAATCCGAAACAATTCCGAATTTCAAAAATTCGAATGAACAAAACATGTCATTCCCGCGAAGGCGGGAATCCAGTTTGTTTTGAATCTTAATCTTTTGGATTTTGAAATTGTTTCGAGTTTCGAGCTTCGAATTTTTCATTTAGTAGTGTGGATTCAGGTCCCCAATCAACGTCGTCAGCTTGGTTACAGGTACGCCATTATATTGAACTTCTACCGTTGCCTGAATCAGTTTAACGCCGTTGACCGGCACTTCCGTGCAGACTGCTGAACGGCTCAGTCCTTCATATATCGATCCGGTAATAGTCAGCCCTTTACAATCCTTCAGTTGGCCGGCTGGCTCAGAAGAACCAGCAATACTGGCATAGTCAGTCGCGGCGATTTGTTCAATCAGGTCGGCGGCCAGACGGGAAGCGATAATCCTTCGCTGTGCCTCGGTCTGTACCGAGGCCGCGGCGGCAAAAGACATAAAAATCCCCGACGCCGCAACCGCGAGAATAACGATTGCGACCGTCGCTTCCATCAGCGTAAAACCGTGTTGGCTTCTGTTTCTTTTCATCCTGTTAAATAACCCCGCAAGAGGCGAACTCCTTATCTTTGATATTTGATTTTTGATTTTTGATATTATTTCAGTATGCCGTATGAAATCTGTTGTCGCAGGCCCGAAATTCTCCCGTAGCGGCATTGAACCACCAGGCCGTGCCTTCTGTGCCGTCAGGATGAGCGTTAGTATCATTGACGCACGTGACCGTACTGCGGCGGTCGTCGCAGCGAATAAAAGGGTTTTCGGGAAATCGCTGAAAATAATGGAAATGCCCATCCGTTTCGGGCTGCGTCAGGTCCCGCACAAAATCCAAATGCGTAACAGCCTGGCCGGGGTTTCGCTGGCCGGGCAATAAACCGTCGTGCTCGGCCCGATACAAATCAATCGTGCAGCGGACCAGATACAGCGTATCGGACAGTTCTTCCAGCCGTTCCCGACTGGCGGCCCGGCTGAACTGAGGAACCGCCACTATCGACAGCCCCAGCAGGATGGCCACACAGATCGCAGTTTCCAGCCAGATGGGTTTAGGGTTAAGTTTAGGTGGATTCGTTTCCATAATCTCGTTTTGCCCTGTTAACCTCACAATATCAATTCGTCTATGCTCATTCGCCCATCGAACCTATTTGTCATTCCCGTTTCTCTATGATGTCATTCCCGCGAAGCTTGTCCTCGCGTAGGCGGGGAGCGGGAATCCAGTCAAAACTGCCGGATTCCTGGATTCCGGGTCAAGCCCGGAATGACAGGAAAAATTCTCAATTCTTTCCCTGAACAGGAGACCCGTAAAGTAAAATCTTACAGCACAAAACGCCGGCCGGAAGATTGCTCTTCCGACCGGCATTTTAATTCATATTCTATTTACATTTTTAGTAAGCTTCGTGTAATAGAGTATCTGGAGTTGTATCCGCACCTGCATGGATGGTAGCTTCTGTACCACTCGTTACGACGTAAACCCAACCGGAGGCGTTAGTTGCACCAACTGTATTGGTGCCTGTAAAGGGGTTAACGGGTACTGTCAGCAGGTAAGGACCATAAATGTGCGTTGCATCTTTCGCTGCAATGTCGCCGTCAACATCGGTGTACCCCGTCAGGGCGCCGGTTCCGACCGCACTCACGTCCAATTGGACATCCACCAGGGCGGGAACTTTATCATTGTGCTGAATCTTGTACAGCGAAATCTGAGACCGCAAGGTCTGCAGGTCGCTCATCAGGCTGTTGGCCTTGGCGTCGGTGCTGGCCTGGCTGAACTGAGGTATTACTATCGCGGCCAGAATGCCCAGAATGACCACGACGATCAGAATTTCAACCAGGGTGAATCCGCGTTTTGCTCTCGTTTTCATAATTTGCTTCTCCTTTTCTTCTTACCGTTGGCTTCGGTATTGTTTTTTTAGTTCAGCCCAAAGGGCTGTCCACAATTTTGCCTTTTGGATTTTAACTTTTAACTTTTTTATTGCCGAAGGCCCTTGACCCGCTCATCGCGGGTCAGTAGGGCCGGAGGCAAAAAATTCAAAAAAGTCCGGCCCACAGAGCCTGCCCTGAGCCTGCCGAAGAGGCCGTCCTTATTTTTGATTTTTTATCTTTAATCTTTGATTTCGAATCCCGATTCATCGGGATTCGCGCCGGGTCGCCTATTCTCTTGTCAAAGAACCAATGTCGCGTCTATACAAAAGGTAAGAAATAAAAACACGAAGGGACAAATAAACGAGGGGAATTTTTGAAGGAATTGTGAAGATTTTTTATAGACCGATAAAAAGAAACTGAAAGTCATAAAAATTGACGATTTACGATGGACGATTTTCGATTGGACTCAGGTTTGAGACCCAATCGTCAATCCAATATATGCAGCATAGATTCCAAAGGATTGACAATCCGTATCCTGCGTTTATCTTGGCCGGCGTGGGCCAGTTCGACACAGAGCCATTCCAGCCCCGCCAGCGCAGGCAGTATCTTATCCGCCCATTCAATCAGGACAATCGCATCGGGCCGACAGAAATCTTCAAAACCGAGCTGTTCAAACTCCCGCAAATGGTTCAGACGATACGCGTCAATATGATACAGCGTCAATTCGCCGCCGCGGGCCTGGTATTCATTAACTAATACAAACGTCGGACTATTAACCTTTGTCGAGTCGGAAGCATCAAGCCCCAAAGCAATTCCCTTAATCAGATGTGTCTTACCGCTGCCCAGAGGCCCCGTCAGCGCAACGATTTGTCCGCCGCGAAGCCCCAAGCCGATTTTTTTGCCCAATGCAATGGTCTGTTGCGCGCTTTCGGTAATGATGTCAATAGTATTATTTTGACGCATATCAACTTCAATTTGACATTTTGTTAATTATCAATAACCGTTTATCAATCATCAATTCTTACAAGTGGTCAAATCCTCTCGGCTCCAGCGGCACAATCGCACCGTCAGATATTTTTAATTCCATTCGTCCCGTATTCGTCGCTGTGCCGATACACGTGATATCATACCGCCCTGCCGCTTTGAGTTTTTCCCATTGATCTGCGGCCAGAGTAAACAGCAGCTCAAAATCCTCGCCGTCGTTTAGCGCCGCGGCCAATGGGTCTGCGCTCCTTCGGGCCGCGTCGGAAATCGGGATTTTGTCCGCTTCAATTATCGCTCCGACTTTGCTTTGTGTACAAATACGGTTCAGGTCTGTACTGAGACCGTCGGAGATATCCATCATCGCGTTAAGACGCACAAGCCGTGTCATTTCCAGCGCCAGTTGCACCCGCGGCGTAAAACAAAGATGTTTTCCGGCCAAAGAGCCGCCCAGAACGCCGGAAACACAAATGATATCGCCGACTTTGGCTCCGTTTCGCCGCACGGGCGGATGGTATCCGCTGGGTTGACTTAGCATCGTCACGTTGATCGCCAGCCGCTGAGCAGCCGCACGCCAGACAGCGATGTCGCCGCCGATGAGTTCGCAATCAAACATCCGCCCGCTGCGTACCAGGCCGATGTAAAGTTCTTTCAGTTCCTTTTGTCCAAAGCCTTTGGGAAGGGCTGCCGCAACCACGACACATAATGGAATCGTCGCCATCGCGGCACAGTCGGATAAACTGGCGGCCATTGACTTGTATCCCGCCTGTTCAAGCGTCGCGGTTTTCAGGTCAAAATGCACGCCATCCAGTAACATATCCGTCGTAATCAATACCGATGCGCCGTTGTCCAGCGATACCTGCGCCATATCATCGCCAATACCAATGGGATATTTTGCCGGGTCGATTTTCGACTGTGCGGCAAACCAGGACGTGATTTGGTCTTCGTTCATAATAAGAACACAAGAACTCCAGAACCCAAGAACTCCAGAATGCAGAAGTTCAGGAATTCTCTATTTTTGAGCGATACAAGGTGAGTAATTTGCTCACTTCTTCCGCCTTTTTTCCCATCTCTGAAGTATCACAATACCCTAAGTCTCTTGATAAAATCAGATAATAACGAGCTTCTTCAAGCGAACCATAAGCAATGGTCAAAAAATGTGTCTTCTCTGCTTTCGATTTCTTTTTGAAACCTTCGGCAATATTGGCCGGCACGGAAACAGCCGCCCGGCGGATTTGACTAACAAGACCATATAGTTCCAACTTCGGATAATTCTTTGTGATATTATAGATTGAAAGCACAAGTTGATGAGCCTTTTGCCACACGAATAAATCTTCAAAACTCTTGGCTGGAGTATTCATAAACTACTTCCTTTCTTCTTGAGTTCTTGAGTTCTTGTATTCTTGGGTTCTTCAATTACTGTTTTTTCAATCTCCCCTGCCAATACGCAATCTGTGACTTCGCCGAAGCAATGCCGCCGGAGCCATCGGTCTGATAGGCGGCACAAACACTGGCGGGATTCAATGTCTCATAAACGTCCTTGTCAATCTTATCACACGCGGTCCGGAACTGCTCGAGCGTTAAATCCAACAGTTTTTCCCTGCCCTCCTTCTCACACTGTGCCACCAGCGAGCCGACAATGCCGTGGGCCTGACGAAACGCAACGCCTTTTTTGACTAAGTATTCGGCCATCGCCGTAGCGTCCAGAAAACCTTTGTCCAGCCCGGCGGCGATTTTGTCGGTGTTGAACACCGTATGAGACACAATCGCCTCGGCCATTTGCAGACACTGCTCCGTCACATCCGCAGCGGCAAAGACGTGCAGCTTGTCTTCCTGCAAATCGCGGTTGTAGGTCGAAGGTTGTGCCTTGAGTATCGTCAGCATCGCCACCAGCGACCCATAAACCGAGCCAGTCTTGCTCCGCATCAGTTCCAGCATATCCGGATTGCGTTTCTGCGGCATCATACTGGAGCCGGTGCAGTAGGCGTCATCAATCCGGATAAACGAAAATTCGCCGCTCGCATAAATAATCCAGTCCTCCGCCAGCCGCGACAGATGCGCCAGAATCAGCGAACAGCAGAAAATAAACTCCGCGCAGAAATCGCGGTCGGCCACGGCGTCAATGCTGTTTCGGCTAATCTCGGCAAACCCCAAATCTTTGGCCGTTTGCGCCCGGTCCAGCGGCAGCGTTGAACCGGCCACCGCTCCGCTGCCCAGCGGACAGACATTGAGCCGATTGCGGCAATCGGTCAGCCGGGAAAAATCACGGGCCAGTGGTTCGACAAAGCTGAGCAGATATGCCCCGATACTGACAGGTTGTGCCCGCTGCAGGTGCGTATAGGCCGGCATAATCGCATCGGCATACTTTTCGGCCTGTTTGACAAAGGCCTTCTGCAACAGGGCTATGCGGGTCTGCAGCAGTTCGATTTCGTCCCGCATCCACAGGCGAATGTCAGTAGCGACCTGGTCGTTTCGGCTGCGCCCGGTGTGAAGTTTGCGACCCGCGTCGCCAATCTTTTGAATCAACGCAGATTCAATCGCCATATGGATATCTTCCTGGGTCTTGTCAAAGGCGAATTTACCCGCGGCGATTTGTTCGGAGATTTCAATCAGCCCGGCCTGGATTTGTTCAAACTCGTCTTTGGTAATCAGCTTCTGCGCCGCCAGCATCCGGGCGTGAGCAATCGAACCGACAATGTCATACTTATAAAGCCTTCGGTCGTACGACAGTGACTCGACAAAATCCACCGCCAGTTTGTCCGTCTGTCCGCTGAACCGTTTTTCCCAGTTTTTTTCGGTCTTTTTCATAAAATTCGTTCCTTCTCTGGATAAGGGACACTATAATGGATACCGCGATGATAGAGTCTGTACCAGCGAAAGTCAAGACACATAAAGCAAGTTAAAAAGCCGCCTTATGAAAATACCGACTGCAAAAGTCTGAATTTTATGCAAACAAGGAACGCAAGGTATGCAATAAAATCGTCCCGGCAAACGTTTACCCTGTTGAATTCATCGAAACATCAACCAAATTTTTATGTTTAAAAATGAAAGGGAATGCAGATGTTGAGCAAAATGTGGAAGACATGGAGCGGCAGAATGGTATTGAGTGCGGCAGCAGTGACGCTGATTATGGTTGCGGTGGCAATCGCCGCTGCCCCCCCCGCCGGTGAGCCTGGCCAAAGGCCGGGAGGCGGCCCCGCCATGAGACCGGAAGGCGCTCCTCCGGAGGGTGGCGGTCAACGCGGCAACAGACCGCAGATGACCCCGGAAGAGATGCAGAAACGCAGAATGGAACAAATTAAATCCACGCTGCAAATCGCCGACGATAAATGGAAAACCGTTGAGCCGCTGGTGCAAAAAGTAACGACTCTATCGATGGAACTGAGCGGCAGAATGGGAATGGGTCGCAGAGGCCAGAATCCCGACCAGGCGCCCCCCGCCCCGACAACTGAAATCGGCAAATGCACCGAAGCTCTCAGAACCCTGGTTGGCGACCCCGCTGCTACTGACGACGCCATCAAGGCCAAACTGGCCGAGCTGACCGCCGCCAAAGACAAAGTCAAAGCGGCATTAGCAACGGCCAGGACCAATTTGTGCAAGGCACTGACCGCAAAGCAGCAGGCAAATCTGGTTCTGATGGGTATCCTCGATTAAACAGCTCAAAAAATTCTCGTAACAAGACTTCATAACAGAAACGCCGTCGGCTGACAACAACCGACGGCGTTTCCATTTCTATACACTAACACACAGTGCAATTTTTATTTCCCCATCGCCTGCCGTTCTTCTTTGGGGCGGGTCTTCCAGCGACGATGCAGCCACCAGTACTGCGTCGGGTCTTTGCGAATACAATCTTCAATACCTTTGGTATATTCCTGTGTTATCCATTTCAGCGGGTTGGTTGCCCACTGAGCCGTTTTCCCCGGTTTTTTTTTATCTTCTTCATAGGACCCATTCCTTGATAGGTAAGGGCTCGGTCCCCAATTGACAAAAGCAATAATAGATCCTTTAACAGAGAAAATCAAGACGCACGCCAAACAGGTATAAAGACTGTTTTAAGGGGGAATTTTGCCGATGAAAAATCAAATCCTCCTGACGGGGGCTGGAAGAGATGTTCCAAGAGGAATTTACCGTTCCGACGAGGATTTGTTCAGCATTGCGATAAGCAGTTGTGAGTGTTCCGTAGCGGGTCCTTTGGCTGTCCATGCGCCACCCGCGCCTGCCCCCCACCAATAGACCTGACCTCGCACCGCTTCGGGCAGAGCCGAACGAATCCGTTCCGCCGCCGCTCTGGCGCGACGTTCAGAGACAATCCATTGCTGCGGTCCGTCGGAAACATCCGATGCGATACCAACGATATAAATTGTCAGCCCCCCCGAAACGGCTCTGGTTTGCTGAATGCCGGTGACAAATTGCGACAAATAACTCTGTGCTTCCGGATTCAATTCATCCGACTGGGGCGCGAAAACAATCGGCGTAATTACAAACTCCGGCATTTCGCCCCTGATTTGCGAGGGATAGGTTTTTGATACGTCGGCCAATCGTGAGAAAAGCCGGCGTGCTTTTTCCTCCGCCGTGTCGGCGGCGGGATTCTGAACCGACGACTTATCGGGGGACTTAAACCGATAGTACCGCCGCGGATTCCCAAAATCCGTGTCGGCCGGCAGTTTACCGAACAAGCCCGGCAGCCCAAAACCGTCGATGGTACGCCGGAATGCCCCTGCCGTCGCCTCAAAGGGACCATTCCCCCCTGTCAAAAATTCATTGCTCCGCGTCGTGGCCATTGTCTGAAGCATCACAAAAAACGCCATCAGCAGCGAAATCATATCCGCAAAGGAGATGTACCACAGCGGCGCCTTCTCGCCGCCGGACTCTTCCTGAACCTGCTGTTTTTTCATTGGCAGATACCCTCTTCCAGCAGGCAAATTTCCAGTTTCCGGCCCTGCGCAAAATTCGAATCGGGCAATGTGCCGCGGGTGGTAACATTGAGATTTTTGCCGTCGATGCCGTGTTGGCAAAGATACTCCGCCACGCATACAGCCCGTTTCAGTCCCTTTTCACCGTCCGCCCCGGTGCCACGCTCGGAAATCAATAGCCGCGACGGCATCCTTGCCAGGTACTGAGCCACGGTATTCAGCCACTGTTGTCCCTGAGCCGTCAGTGAAACGCCGGAGGAATAGAAAATCATCTGCGAATCCGCCAAAAATACCCTGTGGGTACGAAAATCATCCGTACCGGTTTTGGCAATGGGGTTTTTGTTGGAGACATCCTCCAGCGTCGGTGTCTGAGCCCCTTCTAATTCATTGGTTACCGACGAGGTCACTCCCGCCATGGAGTCTCCCTTTTGAAACCATCCTCCACAAGGCCGTAGGGTGTAACGCATGGTTTTACGCACCATTTCCATTTCTTCTTCATCATAAGAAGAAAAGGTGGAAAGCATCACAAAAAATGCCATCAGCAGCGAAATCATATCCGCAAAGGAGATGTACCACAGCGGAGCGCTTTCGCCGCCGCCTTCCTCTCCCTGAACCGCTTTTTTGTGTTCCGCAGACATCGTTACGCCTTCGCTTTGGCTGCCGTCCGATGTTTTGAGGAAATGAATATCTGCATCTTTTCGCGCACCGCCGTGGGATTTTCGCCCCCTATAATAGCGCAGACGCCCTCGAGAATCATCTCCATATGAATGGACTCGGCCTTGGAATACTGCCCCAGTTTGCCCGCCAGCGGCAGAAGAATCAGATTGGCCGTAAGCGCTCCGTAAAACGTACACACCAGCGCACAGGCCATCCCCGCGCCGATGCGAGACGGGTCGGACATTCGGCTCAGCATATTCACCAGGCCAATCAGCGTCCCTACCATCGCAAACGACGGGCAGGATGCGCCCATAAATTCAAGAATCTTCCTGCCCATCCCGTGCCGTTCCTGCATATACTGAACTTCCAGTCCCAACAGCTCGCGCACGGCCTCTTCCTCCTGGCCGTCCACCAGCATTTGCAGACCGCGGGACAAAAACCGGTCTTTGACCTTGCTGATTTCCTGTTCCAGCGCCAGCGCACCATCACGGCGGCTGATAACCGCATAATTGGACATCTGTTGAATGATTATACGCGGGTCTGCAATCTTGTGAAATAGGCACTTCCTAATCACGGAGAAGACGCTGAGAAACTGCTTCATTGAAAAATGAATCATCGTCGCGCAGGTCATCCCGCCGAATACAATCGCGATGGCAGGAATATTGAAAAAAATGCCTATATTGCCCTCAAACAGCATCGTGCCGATAATCACGCTAAATCCAAGAATCACGCCTAATATGGTTGCTATATCCATAGACTCCGGTTCCTTAGCTCCGATTTTAGCCCCGCAATTTATTGCGAGGTTTATCTCGAACCCCGATAAGTCGGGAGAGGTTTTCCTGTATTGCAGACAATCACAGTAAGCTCATCGACATGGTTTGCCCGCCGGTTAAGGAACTCGATGCGGATTATGATGATGTTTATGAATCACAAAAACGAAGGAAAAACCCCAAATGCCGCAAAAAAAGAAAACGCCTCAACTGCCAGCCGAAAGGCGGGGACGATTATCGGAAACAAACCCTCGCAATAAACAAATGCCCTGTGGTGACATTCACACCTTAAATCATTACCGGACGGATTTTTCGTCCGGTCAATATGTTCTGGGACTTTCCTGCAGGGTCCGTTCTTCTTTAGGACGGGTCTTCCACCGCCGATGCACCCACCAGTATTGGCTCGGATCTCTGCGGACGCACTCTTCGATACCTTTGGTGTATTCTTGTGTAATCCACTTCAGGGGGTTGGCCCTGTCGGCCCATTCATACGGCCAGATGATTCGCGTCGATTCCATCTCAAAGAAAAATTTCCCATAGCGCTGCCGACAGCCGCCCACAACAATCGGCAGATTGTTCTGAATCGCCAACAGTCCGATGCTTTTATACGTGCTGGCCTTGCGGCCGAAGAAATCAACGAACACGCCCTTTTTGCCCGCGTCCTGGTCGGCGATAAAGCACAATGTCGCGCCCTCCGCAGCTAATTGATCCATCGTCTCGGCGGCGCCTTTCTTGTCGATGATTTTCTGCCCCTTGCTTTGGCGGACGCCCATCAGCCAGCGATTGATAAAACGGTTGTCTAACGGCCGTGCGATGCTGTAAATCCTCAGTCCGTACAGACTCATCAGGTAGCCGAGGATTTCAAAATTGCCGTAATGACCGGTCACCATTAAGAGCCCCTTTTCCTCCTTCATCAGCCACTTGACCCGCTCGATGTTGCTAACGCTGAACACCTCGGGCCATTTTTCGAGTTGGACCAGCCGGGGCGTAAATAATACGTCCATCGCCAGCATCACGATATGCTCAAAACTCCGCCGGCCCGTTTCAATCAGCCAAGCTTCATCCTTGTCGGGGAAACTGGCCCGCAGATTATCCAGTGCCCGCTGCCGTCCCCGATGATAATACTTCCACATCAGCCGGCCCAGAAAACAGGCAAACCGCAGGTTGGACTCCATCGGAAAACAAAACAATACCCCCACCAGCACCCGCACAAACAGGTACAGCAGGTAATCGGTAACGACATTGCCTTTCTTCTTTTTTTTCTTTTCCTTTATCATTACTCGGCTTTGCGTTTGAGGCATCTTTTACTTCCAGTTGTATTGTTTACTCATAGTTGTATATACTCTCTCTTATTGAACTAACACATCTGGAAAACAGGCATTATAAGGCTGGCCGCCGAACAGGTCAATAAATCCCTCCCCTGTCGGCCAACCCTCCGGCTCATCCGCCCGGCAGGTAAAAAAACTTTACAAAATCCACCCTATCCGGTATTATGCTTTTTTACGCCGAAGTAGCTCAACGGTAGAGCACGGCTTTCGTAAAGCCGGGGTTGTGGGTTCAAATCCCATCTTCGGCTCTTTTATTCATAGTTTCCGGTTCGCGAAATATCGCCCATACAAACTCAATTTTGAAATGAATAACCATCCCTATGCAGCAGACTTTTCTTGACGATATAGAGATCGAAGCGCCTTCTACAGAAGGCATTAAATACACTGGGTCAAAGCTCAAACTGCTCCCGTATATTCTTTCTCTGGCGAAAAAATGCAATGTGGATACCGTTTTCGACGGCTTCTCAGGTTCGACACGCGTCTCTCAGGCATTCGCCAAACTTGGATATCAGGTCATCTCAAACGACATCGCTGTCTGGTCAAAAACTTTCGCCCAGTGTTATCTTCTGAATGACCGCCCGGCCGCTTACTATCAACCCATAATCGACCACCTGAACCATTTGCCCGGCATTGACGGCTGGTTCACAGAGCATTACGGGACGAATGTTCAAAACGGAAACTCTTTATCCTCCAAATGTACCAAAAGGCCCTGGCAGATTCACAATACGCGAAAACTGGACGCAATTCGCAGTGAAATTGATAAAATGGCCCTGCCGGAAATTGAAAGTGCGGTTCTCCTGACCAGCCTGATTCTGGCGATGGACGAGGTTGACAGCACCCTCGGTCATTATGCGTCTTATCTTAATGAGTGGTCGCCAAGGTCGCACAAGACGATGACGATGCGGGTTCCATCGTTGATTCTGTCTGACCGGAAACATACTGTATTACAGAAAGATATCCTTTCCATCTGCGATAAAATTGAATGTGATTTAGCCTATTTTGACCCGCCTTATGGCTCCAACAATGAAAAAATGCCCCCGTCCAGAGTACGGTATGCCGCCTATTATCACCTGTGGACGACGATTTGCCTCAACGACCGTCCCGCCATTTTCGGCAAAGCCAACCGCAGAACGGATTCCTCCGATACCGTGGCCTCGTCGGTATTTGAGGATTTTCGAAAAAGCGAATCGGGCCGATTCATCGTCGTGGAAGCCATCGAAAAGCTCATCCGGAATACCCGTGCCCGGTATATTATTCTTTCCTACAGTTCCGGCGGCCGGGCAACCGCCGAAGAACTTCAGCAAGTACTCGAACATTCCGGCCGGATTCTGGATATAATTACTGTGGACTACAGGAAAAACGTAATGGCACAAATGCGATGGACGAACGAATGGATTCGGGAAAGCGAACAACCGAATAAGGAATTTCTGTTCCTGCTCGAAAAAACTGGAAATTGACAAATGACGACAAATGCTTCGGAAAAACTCGAACAACTCAGAAAAAATCTGGCCTCTTTGCGAAAAGTCCTTATCGCCTTTTCCGGCGGCGTTGACAGCACATTTCTGCTCAAAGTCGCCGTTGACATCCTCGGCAAAGACAACGTCCTGGCCTGCATCGCCGTCAGCCCTTCACTTTCCGAATATCAGCTCACGCAGGCAAGAACTCTGGCTAAACAATTCGGTGTCCGTCTTGACGAAATTACCCTCGATGAAATGCAGGACCTCGCCTACCGGGCCAACCTGTCCGACCGATGCTTTCATTGCAAGAGCCGACTGTATAAGCTCTTGACCGACAAGACTAAAGAAAAGAATATCCCCCATATCCTTTGCGGCAGCAATGCCGACGATAAAAACGACTATCGCCCCGGCAATCGCGCCGCCGAGGTTTTCAAAGTCTTGTCGCCAATGATGGACATCGGCCTGACCAAACAAGACATTCGCGAGTTAAGCCGACAAATGAACCTGCCGACTGCCGACCTGCCCGCCTCGCCCTGCCTTGCCAGCCGTGTGGCGTATGGTCTGGAAATCACAGAAGACAGACTATCACAGGTGGAAAAGGCGGAGGATTTTCTGCGGAAGCTGGGTTTTGTGGAATTTCGTGTCCGTCACCACGGCGACATCGCCCGCATCGAAATCAACCCCAATGAATTTGCCAAACTCTCCTCCGATGCTGTTCGTAACCAAATCACCGACGAACTCAAAAAACTCGGCTTCCGCTACATCACCCTCGACCTCCATGGCTTCCGCTCCGGCTCGTTAAACGAGCAACTGTCAGATGACCAGAGGCAAATACCCAATAATCATAAAATATGCTGAGCAAACGATTGACTATGTATGACCGCAAACTTATAATGTGATGAAGAATACAGGTAAACAGGTTAAACGACCGTGATAACAAAAGAAGAAATCCTCAAAACTCTCACTAAAGACAAACCCGACCTGCAAAAGCAGTTCAAGGTCCGTAGTCTGGCGTTATTCGGCTCGTATGCAAGAGGCGACCAGCAGGCGGACAGCGACGTGGATATCCTTGTCGAGGTGGACCCGTCCATCGGGCTGGAGTTTGTCACACTCGCCGAAAGAATCGAAAAGCTGCTCGGCGTATCCGTTGACCTTGTATCGAGCCGGGCGATTACCCCAAAGGCATGGAAATTCATCGAGCCGGAACTGATTTATGTCTAATGTGGCACAGCCGCCCTCGGCTGTGATTCTTTACTCTAAAAGTCATCTCATCCCTGCAATAGACTTTATCCAAAATCCGTGACAATTGACCTCCAGGGCTTCCGCTCCGGCTCAATGAATGAACCGTTGACTAAAGAACAAAGGAAGATGTAATATAGTCAATTCGACGAATCGGTGTTCGACTTCCTCTTACAGAAAATAGAGACACAAACATAGTAAAATACGATTGCCACGATTAACGGACCCAAAAAAAGAATCGCCTCGTACCATGGAAAGCGATCAGAAGGTTTTAATTTTCGATCGATATCCATAAATCCTATCCCCAAGCCACCCCAAAGGAAAAAAGCCAATACGGCAAAGTAAGTTTTGCGAGTTTCGATTTTTTTCTGCCAATCCTCTTGAATTGAAATCTCTAATAATCGGCTGACTGCTTTTTTAATACATATAAAGCCTATCCCCGCCGCACATAGAGAAATAAAACCGCTAAGCCCATTTACTAAAAATACGTATTCTTCGGGAAAATACTTTTGTGCTGCATTGGACAGGTCCATGAAAAGGGCTCCAGCTCCGCCAAACACAAGGACTGCCCCGACCCAGGCCAATTTCCTGACATCATCTCCTGTTGGCTGACCCCAGAATTTACGTGCCAGTTGAAGACTGACAAAACTAAAAGCAAAGAAAATCCCTGAAAATAATACAATGAATATCGAATCGGCAGATATGGTTATATGCGTCAAAGACTTGAACGTCATCCAAAGAGCAAGGAATCCAAAACACAGCATCGTTACTGCAATGATTCTGCTAATTATTCTTGCTCGCTGACTCATTGGACTCGACAATTCCATAACAATCCCCTTCAAAAATTGCTATTATTGCTTTTTTTAGTTCGTTAACCCTGCAATGTCCGCGCCGATAAGTGCGGCCTTGTCTTATTTGTTCAGTTCTTCCTGAATGCTGGGCGGCAGTGTCGCTTCAAGCTGCGGGAATTTCTCAACGATACGAAAAATATCGGCCAAATCTTTTTGCCGTTTGCTCTTGCGCCGGGTCGTATCCAGATACGCCCATACTTTACCCTGCAAGACATCTTCAACCCGTGCGACCCTCATCGTATAACCCAGCACATTCCTGCCGTCGGCGCTTAAAACAAACTTCTGGTACCGCGGGTCGGTCTGAAGCCAAATTCGCAAATCCGAACTGACGCCTGTGATATTAACGCTGTGTTCAAATTGCTCAATCTTTAAGCCGCGTTCTTTAGCCGCTTTGCAGATAACCCCGACATCTTCTACCGCCGCGACGATATCCAGGTCAAGGCTCACGACAGGTTCAACATAAGCGTTGACGGCAAGTCCCCCGATTAGGCAATACCGCGAACCCGTTTTAGAAAGAATATCCAGAAGAATCTGGATAATGTCAGATTCCCCGTTTGCCATCCTGTTAATGAATTCTTTGCCCGTCATCCCATTTCTTCCTTTAAGCCAACATTCCAAACACCAAAAATCGAAGGTCTCCTATTTTACAGATTATTGTAAAGATCATCGTCAAAGGCAAGAAAAAACCGGCCAGTGGCAGCCACCGAATGTAATGAGGTGGATGGCTTTTGTCATTCCGGGCTTGCCTGCCTTGTCATAGCTTTAGCGAAGACAGGACCCGGAATCCAGCGTTTTCATACTGGATTCTGGTTTTTCACCAGAATGACACTCATTCAGAGGGACGTCAATTCGTCAATCCTGCGATCGCGGCGCCGATGAGCGTCGCGTTTTCCACGCTGATGATTTCAGTATAGACGCCCCGTTTATTTTCGAGATACTGCTTCAAATAAAACTCGACCCGCGATTTCAATGTTTTCATCTGATAAAACGTCGTTCCCTCGGCCACAACGCAAACCGGCCGTGTCGGGTCAGTTCCCTTGCCGCTCTTGACAGCCATTGCCGAGAGATTTATCGCTGTCAGCTTGGCCGCTCGTTCAGTCAACCGGTCGGCAATATAATACAATTTCAATACATCGTCGCTGTTGCTGTTTTTGCAGATTTTCGCCGGTAGATTCGCCCCGTAAGGATACTGCATAAACTCGTTCATCTCTTTCGTATCCAGCGCCGATATTCGCGCCAGCCCTTCGGCCACAACATCGCTAAATAATCTTTCATCACAGGCTTTTCGCACCGTACACAAAAAGACCGGCCCCAGATAAGCCCCTGAAATCATCTTTTCCAGCTTATGCACGCCTGGGTTAGTCGTGGTTTTGTCAAAAGCGACATCAATTTTGCCGCAATGACACCGCCCAAACCCGCCGGATTCAGTGTTGATAATCTGGCATTGGGTCAGGTCGAGGTTCTTCTGTTTTTTGATGTTGGCGTTGCTTTCGACATAGCAGCAATTGGTCCCCGTGCCTAAGATAAAGCCGATATAGCCGCTAAAAGCCCTGTTTTTATATCCGCAGCCGGCCAGCAGCGTCGCCACCGTATCATTGAGCAGGACAATGTGCTTATCGCCGGACATCCCCATCGCTCCTATAGCCCGGTTGAGGTTTTCGCCGATAAGCTGTCCCTGGACTTGCGGAGCCTTGACTTCCTTGGAAAAACGAATTAATCGCCCATCTTTACTCGGCAGCATTTCCACAGCATAAGAAAAACAAAAACCGACATTCTGGGCGGCGCCGGCAACATCCCTGAAGTAACCCGCCATAATCTTAAAAAATTCATCTTTGCTCAATTCCCGCTCAACCCCCGGCATCTTAAACAGCCGCAGATTTTCTATGACGGGTTTCTTCTGGTCGTCGAAATAAACCGTCGCCACGCGGAAATTTGTACCGCCGGCATCGGCGACAATGACGCGTTTATTCGTTGGAACATCGGCTTCGACGCCGATATAGGTGGGTATCATTTCAAGACTGCTTTTTCGCCCTGCCAGTCCCCGCTTCATTTCCTCAAGAAAAACATCCACATTTTTCTCAAAGTCCACATCCAGATGATCCATCTGGTATTTTCTCAGAAACCGGACGACATCGCGTTTTACCTTATCCACTTTAACGCCTCCGACCGTAAATCAGTCAGACCCATCGGGCTGACCCTTTATTTTTACCTTTTTCCTTTTGCCTTTTTACTTTGAAACGTATCCATTAGGATGCGTCGTATGAAACTTCCACGCCGATTCGACGATTTTTTCCAGTTCGGGATAATCCGTTTCCCAGCCTAATTCTTTTTGGGCCTTGGAGGCGTCGGCGGTCAGCACCGGCGGGTCGCCAGCACGACGGTCGGTTTCCACAACCTTAAACCCTTTTCCCGACACCTTACGCACGCAGTCAATCACCTGACGAACGGAATAACCTTTACCGTTGCCTAAGTTATAGACCAGTTCGGTCTTTTCATCTAATTTCGCCAATGCCAATAGATGCGCCTTAGCCAAATCTTCAATATGAATGTAATCACGGATGCAGGTTCCGTCAGGCGTGGGATAATCCGTGCCGAAAATTTTAATGTTGTCGCGTTTGCCCATCGCAGCCTGGATAATCAGCGGAATCAGGTGTGATTCAGGCCGATGGTCTTCACCGAGTGTCGCATCAAAGCCCGCACCGCAGGCGTTGAAATACCGCAGCGCCGCATAGCGCAGCCTGCCGGTCTGACTCTGAAAATGACACATCCGCTCGACAGCCCATTTGGTTTCACCATAAGGATTGATGGGCGATTTAGGCGTATCTTCGGTAATTGGAAGCCGCTCGGGCATTCCATACACCGCCGCGGTGCTGCTGAAGACAAATTTTTGCACTTCCGCCGCCTCCATCGCCGCCAGCAGCGTGCGTGTCCGGCTGACGTTGTTGTCATAATACCGCAGCGGTTGTTCGACCGATTCGCCCACCTCGATAAACGCGGCAAAGTGCATCACCGCCTCGATTTTGTGTTTTTCGAGCACATCGACCGTGAACTCAAAATCGCCGAAGTCGCCCCGCACAAACTCGGCGTTTTTCACCGCCGAGCGATGACCTTTGCTCAGATTATCCAGCACAATCGGCTGATGACCCTGCCGGGCCAGCAGCTCGGTCATATTGCTCCCGATGTATCCCGCCCCGCCGCAAACCAAGACCTTCATTGCCTGACACCCTTTTCAATCTTATGTTGAATCTTCGCTAATATTTTTTGTTCGAGCGCTTCATCCCGCCCCAGGTCAAGCCACCGCATCTCTTCCTGTTTTTTACCGCTTACATCCAGTCGTTGTCTGGACCGGTCGCTGGCCGTATAAAGGGCCGCGGCGTTATAATAACCTTGAATCGGTTCTTCCGGCAGCGACAGCCGACGGGCGGTTACAACGCACTGCATACAGACCCCTGATTGCTGCGGCTGGAAGGTCAATTCCACAGTTCGCTGTACGCTTTGCAAATTGGACTCGGCGGTATTAAAACCACCCGCGTTATCGCTTCGCCACAGCTCAAAAAACTGTCCGCCCCGCAGCGGCCGGGTGCGGATGACGCCGTTTTCCACATCGTATTTTTCAATCTGAAACTGCATCGAAATCAGCGTCTTTTCGACAACCTGCATCAGCTTTTCCTGGCGGATGGCCTGAAAACAAACCGGCTGGGCCTGTACCATTTTTGGCCCGGCACAGCCGCTCAATCCAACCGCCAAAATCCCTGAAATCAGCAAAAATCCGTTTTTCATGGTTTTATTCCTTTGTCCGAATCAAACTCGCAGAATTGTATCCGCTTCCAACCCATTCCTCAAGCCTTTTTCTCTTTTCTCTGGTCTCTTTTCTCTGGTCTCTTCCACTTTACAATTTCCAACTTACAACTTACAATTCTCACATGCTCAGCAATCAGATTCAATCGCTCAAACGCAAACTGGCCGCGTATTCGCTCGGCGCCGAGGTGGCCGGTTTCCTGGACTATCTGACGCTCGAGGCGGGATTGTCCGCCAACACGGCTCTGGCCTACGGACGGGATTTACTGGGCTTTTGCGAATTTTCTCAATCGGCCAAAATCGCCGGCATCGCCAAACTGGAGCCGTCGCACATCTATCAATTTATGAAACGCATCTCGAAAGGCAGGGCCGAAACCTCCGTCAGCCGGGCGCTCGTAGCAGTCAAGATGCTGCTGCGCTATGGCCTGTTGACTGGTATTATATCGGAAAATTTTTTAAGCTCCCTGGAAGGCCCGAAACTCTGGAAACGCCTGCCCTCCGTCGCCGGCAAAGAGCAGGTATTCAAGCTGCTCGACGCCCCCGATCCCGAAGACCCCTATTATCTGCGTGACAAGGCCTTGCTCGAACTGCTCTATGCCACCGGGGCGCGGGCATCCGAGGTCGCCGGGCTGAAAATCAAGGACATCAATTTCGGCGTCGGCTACCTCCGCTGTTTCGGCAAAGGCAGCAAAGAACGAATCGTTCCCCTCGGCAAAATCGCCGCCAAAGTCATTCAGCAATATCTAAGCGACCTTCGTCCGCAATTGACAAAACCGCACAGCCCCGAAAATCTGTTTCTGTCCCGCACGGGCAGAGCCATCGACCGGATTAACCTCTGGCGGATTGTGAAAAAATACGCCCTGCGCGCCGGGATGCCCAGGAATCTGACCGTACATACACTGCGTCATTGCTTCGCGACGCACTTGCTCTCCGGCGGAATGGATCTACGCAGCTTACAGGAAATGCTGGGCCATGCCGACATCCGCACCACGCAGATTTATACCCACGTTGACAACGAGCGACTCAAGAGCATCCACAAAAAATTCCACCCAAGACCCTGAAGCAATCGCAGGGAAACAACCAAAAAAACTGGCAAATGGGAAAAAACCGGGTATAATTACACCAAACTCAAAAGAAGGAAAGAGGAAGGTTATGGCTGAGTCCCTTAAACTTCCGTATCTGCGCAAAGATGAGCAGATAGGCGATTTGCAGGTCTGGATTGTGGATGGCAGTTATATTCGCGGCCACATCGACGAAGAATTCACCAACTTTGGGCAACACTACAGGTATTCATACATCCCCAAAAATGAGTTATGGATAGACTATGAAGCTCAGCATGATGAACATCTTTTTTTCATCGAACACCTGCTGGTCGAGCACCACTTGATGTCCAAAGGGATGTCCTACGAAGATGCCCTGGTCCAGGCGGATCGAACGGAGCGAAAAGAACGCCGTCGGGCCGGTGATTTACAAAAAATGACACACCACGGCAAACAACTGCCCGACGCAAATGCCGTTCACGAACGACTGTGGAAAACGCTGGAAAATGGCGTCCGGGTCTGGGTCGTGAATGGCCAGCTCGTACGCAGCGTTTTCGACATCGACTTCACCGCCGGCGGGCATGACCACGTCTATGAATTCGTGCCAGAAGGCGAGCTCTGGATAGATGACGCCATCACCGAAAAAGAGCGGGGGTTTGTTCTGCTGCACGAGCTGCACGAACGCAATCAAATGGCCAAAGGAATGCCCTACAGCAAGGCACACGCCGAATCCAGCCGTCTGGAGTTTCGATGCCGTCATCACCCCGACGAACTGCACGATGCCCTCGCCGCCGAAGGCTGGGCATAAACCATAGAAAACCCCCAATGTTATGTCGGGGGTTTGTGTTATATCCATCCGCCACCGGCGGATTCCTCAATTTTGCCTTTTGATTTTTGACTTTTACATTTTTTACCGACCTGCCACGTCAATCCTTTTTTCCCGCAGATAGGATTTGAGCGCAGGAATTGAAATGATGTTAAAATGAAACACAGATGCCGCCAGCAGGATTGTGGCGCCTGCCTGCACGGCATCGTAAAAATGTTCCAGCTTCCCCGCCCCTCCTGAAGCTACGATTTGGGCGGATGTCGCCTTGGCCATCGCCCGAATAATCGGCAGGTCATAGCCGGTCTTGGCTCCGTCGCCGGCCTTGCTTGTGGGAAGAATAACAGGAACCCCATACCCGTCCACCCGCTTTGCCCACTCGAGCGCATCAGATCCCGTTGCGGTGCGTCCGCCGTCGATATATACTTCATAACCCGAAGGCAGGGACGGATTCTGATCCACATCGATAGCGACTGTAACCTTCTGGGGCCCAAATTCTTTGACCATCTCGGCAATGACCTGAGGTTTACGAAATGCGGCGCTGCTGGTCGATATCTTATCCGCCCCGGCCTCCAATACCGCCGCTGCCGTCGCCACATCCGAGATGCCGCCGCCGACCGTAAATGGCACGGTCGCCGCTTTGGCTGTTTTGCGCACCACATCCAGCATCGTTTTTCGTTTTTCGACCGTGGCTGTGATGTCCAGAAGAGCCAGTTCATCCGCGCCGGCCCGGCAATACGCAGCCGCACATTCAACGGGGTCCCCCGCATCACGAATATCTACAAAATGGACCCCCTTGACCACGCGACCGTTTTGCATGTCCAGACAAGGCATAATACGTACTTGACCTGCCATTGTTACTCCTTTCGTTGATTTGAGAATAGTCGCTTACTTTTGGCTATTTTACCCCCTTACAAAAAACCTTCAAATTCTTTCTCTCTTTCTTGAATGACATTTTCGAGAATTAATTTGCCGGAGGCGGACACGGGCATGATTTCGATGAGGTATCTTTAATGTATGTTAAAATAAATCGGGGCGGCACGCCCGTTTTCCCAACGTGCCGCCCTGTCAAAAAAAGTTCTAAACAAGCACAATACCATCCCTAAAAATCCTGAACAACTCTTATTTCCAAAGTTTTAATCAGGACGAATATGTCAACTTCCACCGCCCAGAAGCCCGAATTCGCAATCGGGGTCGCCGGGTGTGGTGCATGCAAGCCACGTTTCAGCAAATATCGCAAAATCACTTAAATCCACCTTGCAATCCCGATTCAAGTCGCCGTATTCATAACCCCAGTCGCCGCATTCAAGCAGCAAAGAACCTTGCAATAAATTCATCTCGGTTGTGTATTCCGACCAGACAACTCCGCTTGCTGGGACCTCCGCAGCCGAGATTTCAGATTCACCGCTGCGCAGGATAGACAGTGAAAATTCACCATTGCCCATCAGGTAACTGGAATGGAGTATCCTCCATTCCGTACTCTGAAGTCCGGATTGACCTTGAAGAAGTGAAGGCATTCGGGTCGTTGTTACCCATGCAGCAACAGGACCATTTACCCGCGGACCACTCACATAATACTCCCCACCGATCCCTTCTTCCCATAGTGTCAATATCTTCCAATGGTCAACATCGGTGTAATTATGGACCGCAAAAATTTGGAAACTCCGCAAAGACTGACCATAGGCCGTCAGCCATTGGCCCGAAATATCGAGATTCCAGAAATTTATCGGGTCAGGCAGAAACTTTGTTGTAATCACCGGATTGTTCAAATCGGTGATATCGGCAATCTGAACATAAGGTCCGGACTCAGAATAACTGACACACCAGACAACTGTATTGCCGTCGATTGCCAGGCTGTTGACGTTCTCTCCGCTCGGCAACGTTCTGATAACATACTGTTCGATATCATTGGGGTCCGATATGTCAAGAGCGTAAATGGTCTCGACCCATGTATTCGGATCATTCCCGCTGTAAACAGCCACGGAACCCCAAATATCAACAAGACGTGGCCAGTCAACCTGATAATCCCAGTGGCGGGGATGATTAGGGTCGCTGATGTCGGCGATTCGTATATACTGTTCAGTATAAGATAGTTCTATGTTGTAAGCGCATTGCGTCCCCGACGCTGCTATCATGGAACAGCCGCGAGCCTCCGGATCGATGAGAAATTCCGTGCAAGAAGGGTCATCCGCCGAAACGCCATAAACAGTGGGATAGTTCGGGTCTCGGTCGTCAATCCATGCGGCTGTCGGGTTCGGATAAAACACTGCAAAATTTCCTGACCAGCCGCGGACCCGTTGAGCCGGATTGGTGGTAATTTCCTCAATGCTGTTTGGGTCCAGTTTCATGGCATCGGATGCAGAACATAAAATGAACATCATCACCGTGACAAAAAGAGCGATTTGTTTTCCTTTCATGGTATATCTCCTTTCTAAAAACGTCCGACGAAACATATCTTTATTTTGTGTCATTCCCGCCCCGGCCTTCGCCGGGATAAACTCCGGCGGGAATCCAGATAGTATTGTTAAAAGCTTTAAAGAATTATTATATGCATCAAATATATACTTCATGCGGCTTGAGAGTGGCAGACATGTCGGAGCATTAAAAATATTAAAATATCTCCCTTGGTCCCCCCGATGTCGTGTTCTCGATATGCGACTCTCCAACACCGGCCCCCCTCATTTAAAAACATTTCGGCCGTCACTGCGAATGAAATTCACTGTCAGTTCAATCCATATTTATTCTGTGCAAAGATGCGGCTAACCTCAGAATGAAAAGCCAGTGAAAACGTTTATATCCTTGTTGCGCTTGAATGGTTTGTTTCTATGTATCAGTATAGTCAAGTTCATCGCCGCAGGCAAGGGTATATCATAATTTATTTTCTTAAGAACGGCCTGCTTTACAGGGAAACCGATATTTCGACTGCAAATATCAATATATTGCGATTTTTACAAGTCTTCATCAAGGAGGTGGCCGAAGCGATTTTTCTTGGTGCGGAGATAGTCGGCATTATATTTGCCGGCCTTGGCGCGAAGCGGAATCTGCTCGACAATTTTAATCCCATAGACTTCCAGCCGAGTCACCTTCTTGGGATTGTTGGTTAAAATCCGCACGTTGCGCAGGCCTAAATCCCTGCAAATCTGCGCCCCGATGCCATAGTCGCGCTTATCGGCCATAAAGCCAAGTTTCAAATTCGCGTCAACCGTATCGAGTCCCTGCTCCTGCAATTTATACGCCCGCAGTTTATTGGCCAGGCCGATGCCCCGCCCTTCCTGACGCAGATAAATCAGCGCCCCCTTGCCTTCTTTCTCAATCATTTCCATCGCCGTGATCATCTGGTAGCCGCACTCGCACCGCTGCGAATGAAACAAATCGCCGGTCATACATTCCGAATGCACGCGAATCAGCACCGGCTCCGGATGCTCGATGGGATTGCCTTTGTCGTCGAGTTTGCCGATGCCTCCTTTGCACAGGGCCAGGTGCGGCTCAGACGTGCCGGGGCTTTCGTATCCTATCATTGTAAACGTGCCGTAATCGGTCGGCAGCGTCACTTCCTGAATCCGCCGAATGATGCGTTCCCGCTGAAGACGGTACTCAACCAGCTTGGCGATGGAGGTCATTTTCAGGTTGTGTTTTTTGCAGTATTCGATTAACTGCGGCACACGGGCCATCGTGCCGTCGTCGTTCATAATCTCGCAGATGACGCCAACCTGTTCGAGACCCGCCAGTTTCATCAAATCCACCGCGCCTTCGGTTTGTCCTGCGCGTACCAGCACGCCGCCGTCGCGGGCCCGCAGCGGAAAGATATGTCCGGGCCGAGCCAGTTCGCGTGCCTTAACGTCGGTTCTGGCAAGCACCTTAATCGTCGCCGCCCTGTCAAACGCGCTGATGCCGGTAGTGACGCCTTCCCTCGCATCGACCGTGACGGTAAAGCCCGTTCCCAGAACGGCGGTATTCTCCGCGGTTTGCGGATGCAGGCCCAGATGGTCGCATTTTCCCGCCGTCATCGGCACACAAATCATCCCCCGGCCTTCTTTGGTCATAAAGTTGACGATTTCAGGCGTGATTTTCTCCGCGGCGCAGACCAGATCGCCCTCGTTTTCACGGTCTTCATCGTCCACCAGAACAATCATCCGTCCCTGCCGTATCTGGTCCAGTATTTCAGGAATTTCGCTGAATATCACCATACTATTTCTTGTCATCGATATTCGTATTCCCTTGCCGACCCTGTTGTTCGAATTGTCCAATATACCGCAAACCGGTGTAGATGTAAATCGCCGCGGTCAGCGCTGCCACAACGCCGACAGCCCACCAGCATATCTGTACCCACATGCTCCAAACCGGCAGACATCGGCTCATCTCCGGCCCCACCAATATCGAAGCCACCATTACGAGCTGTAAAAACGTGGCCAATTTGCCCGCCCAGACGGGCGCAATCCGAATCTGACCCGTCATAAAATAAATCGTAATAAACCCGAGGCAGACCAGGACATCCTTGCCGAGAATCAAAATGACAACCTCCAGCGGCAGTTGAAACCCCGGCGCCGCAAATCGCTGTGAAGCCAGCAGGATACACGCACAGACGATCAGAAGTTTGTCGGCCATCGGGTCCAGGAATGCCCCAAGACGAGTCGCTTGTTTTTTTACGCGGGCCAGATAACCGTCGATGGCGTCACTGACAGCCATCACGATAAAAATGCCGAGAGCAAGATACCGGCAGGTCGTTGGAAACGAAGAGTGATTCGCCTCGACCATACACAGAACAAAGGGAATAATCAAAACGATACGCAAAAGGGTAATCTGATTTGCCGCCGTCAGCCACATCCTGAATTCCAAATTTGAGGGTTTTTTATATCCCGCGGCCCCCATCCACCTGGAGGACTTGTCCGGTGATGTAATCATTAGTCGCAAGAAACAAAACCGCCTCGGCGATTTCCTCGGGTCTTGCAAATCGGCCCAGAGGAATATGACTCAGCGCTTTTTGCCTGTGCTGTTCATCCAGCGACTCAGGCCAGGTGACAATTCCCGGAGCGATTGCGTTGACGGTCACCGTTGGGGCCAGTTCTTTGGCCAGTGATTTAGTCATTGCTATCAGGCCCGCCTTGGAAGCGCAGTATTCCGCATAACCCGCCCAGGGACGCAAAGCGCCGAGATCGGCAAGGTTGATAATTCTGGCCCGCACCTGGCCGGCTTTGTCAGGAAAAACGTTCTCGATGGAAAGCCGCTTGACAAAGGCCCTGGCGGCAAGCAGCGGCGCTGCCAGATTCATATCCAGTATGTCACGGATGGATTGCGGGGTGATTTCGGCCAGTTTTTTCTGCGAAAAAATCGCCGCGGAATTGACCAACGCTCGCACCGGCCCAAAACCCCAGGCCTTTTCCAACA
>Ga0315294_10001295_pt1 | contig 27109 bp, 24 predicted proteins | sample YL17G13_40_MG_FD_203626 | JGI IMG/M metagenome (GOLD analysis project Ga0315294, IMG submission 203626) | Sediment microbial communities from Yellowstone Lake, YNP, Wyoming, USA - YL17G13_40 | ecosystem: Environmental > Aquatic > Freshwater > Lake > Sediment | place: USA: Wyoming | collected... | reverse complement strand
GCTCTCGCCGGACGGAACGACGATCGCCTTTGCCAGTCCCGGCGAAAAGGGATTCGAGATCTACGCGCAGACCTTGGCCACCGGAGAACGGCGGCGGCTTACCACCAACGAGGTGGACGACTGGGCTCCCAGTTGGTCGCCGCAGGGCGATCGACTCGTCTTCATCTCCACCCGCGAGAAGAACGTGGATCTGTACACCCTGGCGGTCGACACCCTCGCCGTGACGCGGCTCACCAGTGATCCAGCGGACGACCTGAACGCCGCATGGGGATCGAACGGGAAGATCCTGTTTGACTCCAACCGTTCTGGAACCTGGGAGATCTACATGATCGACCCCACCGGCGAGAACCTGACGAAGGTCACGGAGAGCGGGCGGTGACGGATCGCCGCGACGCTCCGGAGGAGAGGGTCACGGCCGTCGTCCTTGCTGCCGGGCAGGGCGCGAGGCTCGGCACACGGAGCAACAAGGTCTTCCTTGAAGTCGGAGGCAGGACGCTTCTGGCGCACGCGCTCCTCGCGTTTGCATCGGAGGAAGCGATCCAGGATCTCGTCCTCGTCCTGCGCGCCGGGGACGAGAAGGCGGTCCAGGCTGTCCTCCAGGCCATTTCTAAGCCCGTCCGCCTGGTGCACGGAGGGAAGAGGCGTCAGGACTCGTCGCTTGCCGGGGTGACGGCGGCGCACGACGGGATCGTCCTCGTCCACGATGCTGCGAGACCGTTTCCCAGCCCAAGGCTCATCCATCGCGTCATAGAGGGCGTACGGCAACATGGCGCCTGCGTGCCCGCTGTCCGGGTCAGTGGAACCCTTCGCTACGCGGGGGAGAATGGACGCCTTCTCCCTGGGGGCGTCGATCATCGCGATCTCCTGGAGATGCAAACCCCTCAGGGGTTCCGGCGCGACGTCCTTCTCGACGCCCTGCGAGCGGCGAGCGGAGACGTCACCGACGACGCGGAGGCGGTCCTTGCCCTCGGCAAGGAGGTCTTCGCTGTGTCCGGCGAGGCGACTAACCTCAAGGTAACGACGCCGGAGGACCTCGTTCTGGCTCGAGGGATCGCCTCACTCCGCTCCGGCTGGGACGGCCGGGTGGAGGCCTCTGAGGGGACTTCGCGGTGAAGCCGTGCTGCCAGGTTGGGGAGAACGCCAACTTTGCGCGCGATTGTCGGGCAGAGAGGGCACGAGTAGAATAGCCCTAGTTGTGTATTCTAAGGAGGTTGGTCAAGGTGAAGATGAGAGTCGTCTGGTTGGTGGCAGTGGTGGCCCTGTTCGTCTCCTGTGGGCAGGTTCTGGCGGGTGGAGTTGGTCTCAGCTTCTTCTCCGGCGAGGGCGGGGTGACGGTGTGCATGCTCGAGAACACGACCGGTGTGGCGGTCACGGGACTGCACATCGAGTTCGACCGCGACGTGACCTTGGTGAACAAGGTTGAGTTCGGTGGGTATCTCCCGACTCTTGGTGGCGCGTCTGGGACGACGTTTGACTTCAACGGCGGCCAGCTTGTGGCTGGTGGCGCTCTGGAGCTGGACTGGACGCCGGCTGATGCAACGCCGACCCTCATCATGTGGATGAGCGGCGCTCGCCCGGTTGGGACGCCGTACTTCACGACCATCGACAAGCTGGGCTGGCTGCTTGCGCAGGGGATCGTCGGCGTTCGCCAGGCCGATCCGGCGAGGCTTCAGGCCGCGATGACTCAATTCTTCACAGACAACGCCGAGTTCTTCGGTGGCCTTTCCCAGGCTCTGGGGATGGACCTCCAGCAGACCTTGCTCCCGGTCATCATGAACTCCCCGGCTGAGGCGATTCAGAACTTCTTCAACACCATGATCGGCATGCTCGGCGTCACTGACCTGCAAGGACTTCTCCAGAGCCAGGTCAACCTGTCCGCGCTCCTCAACCTCCTTGGCCTCTAGTAGAAACGGGCGGGGAGGCTTCGGCCTCCCCGCCGTGCTTCGTTCTCCCAAGCGCTGGATTGCCGGCGTCCTGCCTGCGGCCGTCATCGCCCTTTCCTCGGTGCGGGCCGTCGCCGCCGACGGTTCCACGTCGGCGCGCTCGATCATCGATCAGCTGCTCGCGTTCCTGTATAGCTCAGGGCATCTCGTCGGCCAGGGGATCATGCGCCTCGTGCACACGATCCTGCCGTCCGTGCCCACAGCGCGGCTCGATCCGCTCATCGACCCGGTTGGACTTCTCGCGATCCTTACGGCGTTCCTTGTCGTGGTGACCGTGGCCAGGAAGCTGGCATGGATCGTGGTCATCGCGGGATGGGTCCTGATCGTGATCCGGCTCGTGATGGTGATCGTCGAGCACTCGGTCTAGCCGGCCAGAGCCTGCTTCACGCGCTCCGGGGAGAGGGGGTAGGTGGAGACCTGCCGCCCGATGGCATGCGCGACCGCCCGTGAGATGGCGGCGTGCCCGGCCATCAGCGGTACCTCGCCCAGGCCCTTGGCCCCAAACGGGCCAGGCGAGTATAGGGCCTCGACAAACTCGATCTGGATCGACTGCGCCACGTCCCGGATGGTGGGGATGCGATACGTCGTGAACCCCTTCACCTTGAGGCGTCCGTCTTTCTCCACGATCTCCTCGGTCACGGCAAAGCCGAAGGCCTGTGCCACGCCGCCCTCCACCTGGCCGGACGCCGTGGCCTGGTTTAGGACTCTCCCCGAGTCGTGCACGGCGACGTAGTCTTCGAGCGAGATCTCTCCGGTCGTGAGGTCTACCTCGACCTCGGCGACGTGCGTGGCGTAGGCGTAGACGAAGTAGGGATTGCCAAGCCCTGTCGCAGGGTCCCAGTCGACCGGCTCGGCGCGCGCCCACCCCTCGACCGCCGGGTCCAGGTTCTTCATGAAGAAGCTTGAAGCGATCTTGGGCAATCGAATCGAAACCTCCGCCTCAGGAATGCCAAGCTCGCGAGCGACATCGAGGATCCGCGCGCGGAGCTTTCGGGCCGCGTCCAGCACGGCGAGCCCGCTCATGATGGTGCCCCGGGAGGCGACGGTCGGACCAGAGTCTGGGACGCGGGACGTGTCGACGGCAGTGAAGTGAACCCGGTCGGGAGAGATTCCCAACGCGTCGCAAACGATCTGGGAGAGAGCCGCAGTGAGGCCCTGCCCCATCTCCACCGTGCCTACGGCGACAGTCACGGAGCCGTCCGCCTCGAGCTTGAGGTACGCTCCGGCCTTGTCGAGGAACGGCGACTTCGCGCCCAGGCCCACTCCGTAAAGGACGCAGGAGACGCCGAGGCCCCGGCGCCGATGCGCGTGCGTGGCGTTGAACGCGGCGACCCGTCGCAGACGTGCCTCCCAGTCTGACAGTTCCCGCGCCCGGTCGAGCGTCTCCAGGATCCCTACGCTCTCCTTGAGCCTCTGGCCGCAGGCGGTCTCGTCTCCGACGCGGAGGGCGTTCCGCCGCCGAATCTCCAGCCGATCGATCCCCAGGCGTTCCGCGAGGAGGTCCATCTGCGACTCGTGCGCGAAGATCACCTGCGGGCTCCCGAACCCGCGAAAGGCGCCGTTGGGGACCGTGTTCGTAGCGACAGAGCGCCCAACGATCCTCACGTTTGGAACTTTGTAGGGGCCGGCGGCCGTGAGGAGCCCACGCCAGAGGACGGCCGAGGAGAGGGTCTGATATGCCCCGGCGTTGTACACGAAGTCGACCTCGACCCCGGTCAGGGTCCCGTCCCTCCTCGCTGCGCTCCGATAGCGAACGACGGAGGGATGGCGTTTGCCGGTCACGAGGATGTCCTCCTCGCGGTCGTATACTAGCTTGACCGGCCGCCTCGCCTTCCAGGCGAGCAGGGCGGCGAGGGAGGCGACCTGGGAGGGAACGTCCTCCTTGCCCCCGAACGCGCCGCCCGTTGCCGTCTGAACGACCCGCACCTTGGCCAGCGGCAGCCCTAGCACCTTAGCGACCGCCCCCTGCACGTAGAACGGGCACTGCAGTGACCCGTAGATCGCCATCGCTCCCTCTTCCTCCGGGACGGCGATCGCCCCCTGCGTCTCAAGGTAGGCGTGCTCCTGGTAGCCCGTCTTGTACTCGCCTTCCACGATCGCGTCAGCCAGAGCGAACGCCCGCTCGACGTCGCCTTTCAGGAGACGCATACGGTTGAAGAGGTTTGGGCTCTCGTCCTTCCCCTCGGCTGCGGCCGGTACGGCAACGACCGGCGCGCCCGGCTCGAGGGCGGCAAGCGGGTCGGAGACCAGCGGGAGTTCCTCGTAGTCGACCTGGGCCAGGGCTTCGGCCTCGCGGGCGCTCTCGCGGTCTTCGGCTGCCAGGAGCGCGACCGGCTCCCCTACGTAGCGAACGACGCCGGTGGCGAGAGCCGGCTGGTCGTCGTAGATGACGTGGACGACGTTCTCGCCAGGGACGTCCTCCGCGGTGACCGTGACGTGGACGCGTGGGTGAGCGGCGACCGCGGTGAGGTTGAGCCGGCGAATCCGCGCGTGAGGGAAGGGACTCCGGATGACACGCGCGTAGAGCATTCCGGGGAAGGCGAGGTCGTCGACAAACCTCGCCTCCCCGCGCACCTTGTCCGTCGCATCTGGCCGCGACATGCCTCTTCCGATCAGAGTCATCGGCTCTCTCTTACTACAACCGCCCCCCCATGGTCAAGGTGAGGATCGCCTTCTGTGTGTGCAGGCGATTCTCCGCCTGATCCAGGATGAAGGAGAGCGCGTTGTCGCAGACCTCAGGATCCGCCTCGTTCCCGCGGTCCACAGGCATGCACTGCAAGAGGTGTCCCGGAGCGGTGAGCCGCTTCTGGCGCTCGGCCGTGTACTTCCAGTCGACGTAGCGCTTGGCGATCTCGGCCTCCTTCTCCTTTCCGAGCGTGTAGCGATCCTTGGTGAACCAGTTCCGCGGGAAGACGACCGTCGCCCCGTCGAGGGCTCGGTCGAGGTGGTTGGAGATCTCAAACGACCCGCCCGATTCCGAAGCGAGCTTCTTGCACTGTGCCATCACGTTGGGATCGAGGGCGTACTCCGGCGGATGCGCAAGGACGACGTCCATCCCGTATAAGGACGAGAGGAGGGCCGTCCCTTGGACCGAGCACCAGCCGCGAATCCACGGAGACCAGGCCCACATGATGACGATCTTCCTCTTCTTCACCTCGCCGAGCTTCTCGTAGAGCGTGTAGATGTCGGTTAGGGACTGGCAGGGGTGATTGATGTCCGAGGCCATGTTGATCACCGGCACTCGGGCATGCTCGGCAAACTTCCGCATGACAAGATCGCCCTGGCCGTAGTACTGAACCCCATCGTCAAGCAGGCGGATTCCTATTCCGTCGCAATAGCGCTCCATCGCCTCCGCTGTGTCCTTGACGGTCTCGCCGGCCCCGGGCTTGTCCTCGAGGGACAGACGCATCGTCTGCGGATTGATGAATTGGGCGTGGCCGCCGAGCTGCGTCATCGCGGTCTCAAACGACATGCGCGTGCGCGTCGACCCGGCGAAGAACAGCATGGCGAAGGTCTTGTACTCCAGCGTCGGGTGGGGCCGTCGGCTGTAGTAGGCCCCCTTCAGCTGGTCGGTGACCTTCATCGCGATGTCGTACTCTTCCTTCGTCCACTCGGTCTCGCTGATGAGGTCTCGTCCAGCAAGGTCAAACCAGCTCATGGTTCCTCCTTCTTCTCTTAGCTACCCGAGGAGACAGGCGAGCATGCCCTTCTGCCCGTGCAGGCGATTGGCCGCCTCTTCGACGATCACCGAACTCGGCCCGTCGATGACCTCGTCGGTGACCTCCATGTCACGGTCGGCCGGGAGGCAGTGCATGTAGATGGCGTTGTTGGTCAGGGCCATCTTCTCCTTGGTCGTGATCCAGTTCTTGTTTGCCTCGAAGACGGCCTTGGCTTTTTCCGGGTCCATGGGGGTCGTCCCGTCCGTCGGTTGGACCGTCCACGCCTTGGGGTAGACGGCGTCAGCACCCTTGAACGCCTCGTCCATGTCGTGGAGCACGCGGAACTTCCCGCCGTACCGCTTGGCGTAACTCTTCGACGCCTCGAGGACCTTGGGGTCGAGGTCGAGGCCCTTGGGATGAGCGAGGGTCACGTCCATCCCCATCATGGAGGCGGCGATGATCGCACTCTGAGGGACGGCGAGCGGCTTCTCCACCGATCCCGAATAGGCCCAGCTCATGACGAACTTCTTGCCCTGTAGGTTGTGGCCAAGCTTCTCCTGCATGGTCATCACGTCGGCCAAGTCCTGGCAGGGGTGGTACATGTCGTCTTCCATGTTGATGACCGGAACGCGCGACCAGTCCGCGAACTCGCGGACGATCCGATTCCCCTTCCCGTACTTCCAGTCCGTGTACTTGCCGTAGATGCGGATAGCGATCCCGTCGCCCATCTCGGCGAGAACCCGGGCGACGTCGCTGATCCGTTCGGTCGAGTAGGCCTTCTCATCGCCCTTAAGGGCCGGCGTGTACACCGCTCCGGGCTGGAGGAAGTGGGCGTGGCCGCCGAGTTGGGTCATCGCCGTCTCAAATGAGTTCCGCGTCCTAAGCGACGTATTGTAGAAGAGCATGTGGAGCGTCAGCCCGTCCAGCAGCTTGTGGGGCTCGCGGCGGATCTGCTTTCGCTTGAGATCGTGCGCGGTGTCGAGAATCGCCTCCATCTCGTCGCGCGTGAATTCCAGCCACGTGATGAAGTCGCGGCCTCGAAGACTAGTGTTGGACATAGAAACCTCCTTACTCCTTCGTGATGGTGGTGCCTGCCTTTCCTTCGAGCGCGTCCATCGCGCGGTGAAGGGAAGTGATGATGGCCTTCTCGCCGCCCGCCTCGACGAATCGGACGGCGGCTCGAACCTTCGGCTCCATGGAGCCCTTTGCGAAGTGGCCCTCGGCCGAGTAGCGCTTGGCCTCGGCCACCGTCAGGTGGGAGAGGGCCTTCTCCTCCGGCTTTCGGTAGTTGAGCTTCACCTGCTCCACGTCGGTCAGGACGAGGAAGATCCGCGCTCCCACGTCGATGGCCAGCCGCTCCCCGGCGAGGTCCTTGTCAATGACCGCTTCGACGCCGGCGAGGCCGCCATTCTCGCGGACCACAGGGATCCCCCCTCCGCCGGAGGCGATGACGATTGAGCGGGCGTCGACGAGCTGGCGAATGGCCTCCTTCTCGAAGATCTCGATCGGATCGGGCGACGGAACCACGCGGCGCCAGCCGCGGCCGGCGTCTTCGCGCACCGAGTAGCCCTTCTCCTTCTCGAGCCGCTTCGCCTCGTCCTCCTTGTAGAACGGGCCGACGGGCTTGGTCGGATTCTGGAACGCGGGGTCGGACCTGTCGACGACCACCTGCGTCACCACGGTGGCGATCGGGATGTCGCCTCGGCCGGCCTTGGCCAGGAGATTGTGGAGGGTCTGCTGGATCATGTAGCCGATCAATCCCTGACTCTGTGCGCCGCAGACGTCGAGGGGCATGGGAGCAGCCACGCTCTTTCCAGCCTCGTTTTGCAGGAGGATATTTCCTACCTGCGGGCCGTTCCCGTGGGTGATGACGATCTTGTACTTCCCTGAGGTCACCATCTCCACGAACTGGCGACAGGTGACCGCGACGTTCTCCATCTGCTCGTCGAACGTCCCCTTCTGCCCCGGCTGGAGAATCGCATTCCCGCCCAGGGCGATGACCGTGACCTTCTTCTCCGCTGCCATTCGACCACCCTCTGTGATTGGTTTCGTGTTCACGTTCCTATCTCGCCCTCGCGGACGTTCTCTCTTGCGGGACCCAGTCCGCACATACGTAACGGGCCAGGTCCTCGAGCACCGCCCACAGGGAACTCACCTCGAGGTACTCATCGGGCCGGTGAGCCTGCGCGATCGAGCCCGGCCCGTACAGGACGACCGGGATCTCCAGTTGCGGCGCGATCTCCACCGCGTCGGTGCAGTACGGGGCGATGCCGGCGTGTGCCTCGTCCTTCCCAACGGCCGCAGCGAGGAATGCCCGCACTTCCGGGTGCGCCGGGTCGCTCGAGATGGGAGGATACGCGCTCCTCACACGGGAGGAGAAGGTCGCCCCCACCCGCTTCGCCGCTCGCTCGCCCAACTCCTCCACGAGATGGATCGCCCGGCGCTCGTCCTCTTTGGAGATGGGTCGGAAGTCAAGCTCGACCTTGGCGTTCTCCGGGACGACGTTCGGCCGCCAGCCTCCGTGCAGCGCGCCCACGTTAAGCGTGGTCTTCCCGCGGCCGGGCACCTGGGGAAACTCGGTTGCCGCGCGGGCGAGCTCAAGCGAGAACTCGCAGGCGGGAAGGACACTGTTCACTCCCTCGTGCGGAACCGCCCCGTGCGCGCCCTTTCCGGTGAAGAACGCCTCGACCCAAAGCTCTCCCTTCTGTCCCACGTAGGCTCTCCCTTCAGTCGGCTCGGCGACGACGAGGAGGCGCGCGTCGTCGATCTCGTGAGTCTCTCGGATCGACCGCGCGCCGCGGTAGGTGCCCTCTTCGTCGGCGGTCAGGGCGAGGACGAGGCTCCGCGCCGACCGCCGTCCACAGGAAGCCACGAGCCTCGCCAATTCGAGCAAGACCGCGACGCCTCCCTTCATGTCGGCGGCTCCGCGCCCGAGGATCCGGCCAGATGCCAGGCGGCCCTCAAACGGTGGGGTTGTCCAGGAACCCTCTTCCGCGCGCACGGTATCGAGGTGCCCGCAGAGGACCACGCTTCCCGCCTCCCTCCCAGGAATGCGGGCGAGGACCGAGCTGCGCCCGCTCTCAAGGGGGACGAGGGTCGCGTCGATCCCGACCTGGGCTAGGAAATCGCGGCAGTAACGAGCCGCTTCCTCTTCCCCTCCAGGCGGGTTCTCGGTGCGGATGCGGACGAGATCCTGCGTCAGCCTCACCGTCTCCTGCCTCGCTCTCTCGTCGACCTCGAGCATCGTGACTCCTTGCGCCCTCACGCGTCCGAGGTCTCGCGCATCCTTCGCCAGTGCTCGGACATCGCCGCCGCGGCCCCTTCCTCGTCCTGGCGCTCGATCGAGCTAACAAGCTCCTCGTGCAGGTCGACGACCTCTTCGAGATCCTGCTCGGTCTTCAGGTAGTAACGGTGGGTGAACTCCCGGTAGAGGGTCTGATCCATGGTCGAGATCAGCGGCACGAGGGCCGCGGAAAGGAGTCGATTCCCGGCTGCTGCGACGAGGGCGAGGTGGAAACGCTTGTCGGCCTGGAAGTAACTTGAGAAGTCAGCGCTTGCGATCTGGGAACGCATCTCGCCGATCGCGTGCCGCAGGTCGCGGACGACCTTGCGGCTCGCCTTCCTCGCCACGAGGGCGACGACGCTGGGCTCGAGCGTCTCACGCGCCTCCATCACTTCCAGGCACCCGGCCTCGCTTTCGAGAAGCAGGGGGACGTCCGCCTCGTCCTCCTGGGTCGGGGACTTCCGCACGAAGTTGCCGCTCCCCGATTTCGCTTCGATGAGGCCGACGGCTTGGAGGGCCGAGAGCGCCTCGCGCACGGACGCCCGACTGACCCCGGTCGCCTGGGCGAGCTCCGCCTCGGAAGGAAGCCGGCTTCCCACCGGGTAGACCCCCGTCTTGATCGCCTCGACGATCTGCTCGGCCACGACGGCCGATACCTTGGTCGCGCGTACCTTCTGGAACGGCACTCGCCTCACCTCTCCTGTCAGCTTGTCAGCCGGTCAAGCTGTATGATAGCATTGGCGAAAGACGGCCACAAGCCAGAACGACTCACCGAGCACCCAGGGAGGATGGCATGATCGACCTCAAGGTGAACGACGCAGTGTTGAAGCGGACGGCGAAGCGGGCGCGGGAGAAGGGGATCATCGTCCCCACGTTTCACGAGATGCGAGATCCATCGCTCGTCCCGGCGACGATCGTCGAGCGGCTCCGAGAGGTGGGCCTCTGGGACCTCCATCCCCAGAACCTGTTCCGCATCACCTGGAAGAACGAGCCCAAGGCCAAGGGCGGCCTGTTCGGCACAGTGAACACTCTGGAGTTCCCGCCGGAGCTGACGGGCGTCGAGGCCCGGATCATCGCGCTCGTCGGGAAGTGGTTCCCCACGGGATCGCACAAGGTAGGGGCCACGTTCGGTTGCCTCGTGCCCCGCCTGGTCACCGGCCAGTTCGACCCGACCCGCGACAAGGCGGCATGGCCTTCCACCGGGAACTTCTGCCGCGGAGGCGCGTACAACGCGAACCTCCTCGGGTGCGAGTCGATCGCCATCCTGCCCGAGGGGATGTCCAGGGAGCGCTTCGAGTGGCTGTCCAAGGTCGCTGGCGAGGTGATTGCCACGCCGGGGTCGGAGTCAAACGTCTGGGAGATCTTTCAGAAGTGCAAAGAGCTCAAGACGACGCGCGAGAACGTCGTCATCTTCGACCAGTTCGAGGAGTTCGGGAATCACCTGTGGCACTACGACGTCACAGGGCACGCCATGGAGGAGGTCCTCGAGGACGAGCTCCACGGCGGGGAGTACGCCGGCGTCGTCCTGACCTCGGGTTCGGCCGGGACGACCGGGTGTGCCGACTACCTCAAGGAGGTCTACCCGCACAGCAAGCTCGCCGTGGCCGAGCCGATCCAGTGCCCGACGCTCCTCGAGAACGGGTTCGGGGCGCACCGGATCGAAGGGATTGGGGATAAGCACGTCCCCTTCATCCACAACGTGAGATCGACGGACCTCATCGTGGCGATCGACGATGAGGACCCGATGCGGATGATCCGCCTGTTCAACGAGCCGTCCGGGAAGGCCTACCTTCGCCGCCGCGGGATAGGCGAGGCCCTGATCGAGCGGCTCTCGCTCCTTGGCATCTCGGGCTGCGCGAACCTGCTCGGTGCGATCAAGTTTGCGAAGTTCTACGATCTCCCCAAAGGCGCGATCGTCCTCACCGTGCTCACCGACTCGATGGAGCTCTACCAGACGCGCCTTGCGGAGCTTCGAGAGGCACGCGGGATCTACAGCGAGGATCAAGCCGCGGTCGACCACGAGCGCCGCGTCCTGGGCGCGGGCACCGATCACGTCGCCGAGCTTTCCTTCCACGACAAGAAGCGGATCCACAACTTGAAGTACTTCACGTGGGTCGAGCAGATGGGGAAGAAAGTCGAGGAGCTCGACCCCCTGTGGGACGACTTCCCTGCGTTCTGGGACCGACTGCACGGCCAAGTGGAGGCGATCGACCGCCTGATCGAGGCGTTCAACGACGAAGTGGGGATCGCAGAGAGTCTGTAGAAAGCGATGGTTCGTAGTTCGTGGTTCGGGGTTCGAGAAGGGGCGCCCGGACGACCCACACGATTCGGCTGAGCAAGACCCCGCTCCAACCTGTCTCCACGTGACCCAGCGTGGCCCCGGGCGCGAACGACGAACTCCGAACCACGAACCTTCGCGCCCCATCCCCCTTGCCCACCCCGCGCCGGCGAACTATCCTCCGCTCAGCCATGCGAAGCCAGGGGCAAGCGGAGAAAAGCCTGCGGTGGAAGAGGGCGGCCGGCTGCGACGCACGAGGCCTTCCTGAGCCGGCGCACCCGGTCGACCGAAGCGCATTCCCTCGTCTTCTTTCCTCTGTGCTCGCCCGTCTTGAGGCAGACGCACCGCGGGGCGTGATTCTCCTCTCCGGCGGGATCGGTTCGGGAAAGACCCGGACAGCCGAGGTCCTGGTGCAGGAGCTACAGGCTCGCGGGGTCGCGATCGGCGGAGTGCTCGCGCCGCGGGCCCTCTCCGCGGGGGTCACGATCGGCTATCGGATCCGCGACCTTGGGACCGGAGAGGAACGGCCATTCGCGAAAGACAGACCGCCCGGGATCCAGGTCGGCCGTTTCTTCGTAGACGAGCAAGGTCTTCGCTTCGCCCTGGCCGCGATCGAGCGCGGGGCACGAGACGCGCAGGTCGTGCTCGTGGACGAGGTTGGTCGCTGGGAGCTCTCGGGCGGTGGGCTGGCCCCGGTGTTGCGGGGACTCTTACGCTCAGAGGCCCTGCCGATCCTGCTCGCCCGCTCCGAGCTCGCCTCGGCCGTCGTGGAGGCGTTCGCACTGAGCGGGGTTGAGTTCGTCGAGGTGGAGGTGCGGCATGCTGCCTGATCGTTTCTGGCAGGTCCTTGACTCAAGTGAGGTGGTCCTCTTCATCACGTCCGGCGCCGAGGGGTTCCCGCGGGCGCGGCCGATGATCCTTGTTGAACGTGACGGGTCGACTCTGTGGTTTGTGACCTCGGCCTGTTCGCGCAAGGTCGCGGAGATCGGGAAGGACCCGCGCGTAACCGTGCTCGCCTTCGATCGGGGCGACTTCAACCAGGTGAGCCTCTCCGGCCGTGGTGAGGTGAAAAGCGACCCGGCGACAAGAGAGCGCCTGTGGCAAGAGATCTGGAGAGAGGAGTGGCCCGGCGGTCCGTCTGATTCGGACTACCTCCTCCTCCGCGTCGTCGCCGACCGGGGCGCCTACTACTTCGCGGACTCAAACGAAACCGCCGACTTCCCTCTTCCCGCCTAGACCCTCGCCGTCGCGACTTGCACCCGGTGTTCGTCGCGCACGATCCGGCCGTCCTCCAGGGTGACGAGGCGGCTCACGCGGTCGAGGAGTCTTGAGTCGTGCGTGGCGAACAGGAACGTGGCCGCGTGCTCGCTGTTCAAGTGGCGCATCAGGTCGATCAGCTCGAGGCTCGTCTTGGAGTCGAGGTTCGCCGTCGGCTCGTCGGCGAGGACGATCGCCGGCTCCGCGACCACGGCGCGGGCGACGGCAACCCGCTGCTGCTCACCCCCCGAGATGCGGCTCGGGAACTGGTTTGCGTACTTCTCGATCCCCAGTTCCCCCAAGATCTTCCGCGCGCGAGCGATCCGTTCGCGAAGCGCGACTCCGCGCAGCTCGAGGACGAACGCGGTGTTCTCGAGAACCGTGAGGACCGGGATCAGGTTGTACGCCTGGAAGACGAAACCGATCTTCTCGAGGCGCAGTCGCGACAGCGCGTCCCGCGACAGGCTGGAAAGCAAGACGCCGTCGAGGAAGATCTCCCCCGACGTCGGCCGATCGAGTCCTCCCAAGAGATGGAGGAGCGTCGACTTCCCCGACCCGGAGGGTCCGGCGACGGCCGTGAACTCACCGCGGCACAGCTCGAGGTCCACGCCGCGCAGGGCAGGCGTCTCGACGGAGCCGGTCTTGTAGGTCTTCACGAGCTTCTCCGTCCGCATCACAGGGTTAGTCGACATGTCGCATCGCCTCCACCGGCTCGAGGGCTGCCGCGCGGCGCGCCGGGACCCACGCGGCCAGAAGGGCCACACCGACCATGGCGAGCCCAGACATCACAAGCTCCGAAAGCGTCACCCGCATGTGGAGCACCGGCTCCATTCCCATCACCCGCGCAAAGTCGCTGTAGACCCCCGGGAGCTTAAGGCCGCCGCCCGACTCCGCGAGCCCGACGAGGCCTGCTCCGAGGAGAGCGCCGATCCCGGCTCCCACCAGCGCGAGCAAGAAAGCCTCGGTCAGCACCATCTGCATCACGCGATGCCGAGAGGCTCCGAGAGCGAGGACGACGCCCAGCTCATGCGTCCGTTCCATCACCGAGAGGAAGAGCGTGTTCAGGACGACGAGCCCGCCCAGGATGAAGAAGATCGCCATGAACAACACGTGGATCGGCCGGACGACGGTCTCGAATGTCTTTAGATCCGGGGCGAGCTCCCGGAAGTCGAGCACCTTGTAGTCGCTGGGGAGCCGGGCACGGAGCTCCTTCACGACCCGGTCGATCTTCGGGGCGTCCCAGGGCCCCGCGACTCCGCTCACGAAGGCGACGATCGACGTCGCCGCTCCGGGCCTGCGGGCTAGGGTTTGTGCGAGGCCGAGGTCTACCTGGACCACCGTTCGGCCGAGCGTGGGGTCCGGAGCCGTGTACACGCCCGCGACGGGGACATTCGCCGCACCGATCCCCGTGTCGGGGTGGGCGCCGAGGAGGACGAGGTCGTCTCCCACCTTGGCCACGAGGAGGCTGGAGAGCTCCTTCCCGATCACCGCTCCCCTCTCGCCGGTCCTCAGGTAGGTCCCTTCGGCGATGAGCTTCCCGATCGGGTTCACCTGGCCGATCTCCTCGGGCATCACCCCCTGAATCAGGATCCCCTGGGAGCGGCCGCCGCTTGAGGCGAGCGCCGGGAGGTCGAGGCGCACCGTGCGCCAGGCGATCCCAGGCGTGTGATCGACGATGCCGAGGATCCTCTCTGGGTCGTCGATCAGCGGCAGGGCGCCTCCCTCTGGCCGGTCCCCTGCCTTCTGGATCTGGAGGTGGCCGGTCTCGAACTTGACCGTGTTCTCGAACAGGCTCTTGTTCTCCCCGTTCAGGAGCCCCAGTTCCAGGACGAGGATGAACACAGGAATCAGGACGGCAAAGAGGGTCAGGAGACTTCGTCGCCGGCTCCGCCAGAGGTGACGCCACGCCTGCTTCACTTCCCCGCCTCCAAGTACGCGATGGTGAACACCTTCGGATCGATCGCAAGGTCAAATTCAGGGTTCTCCAACCTTTCGACCGAGCGGTCCCCGTTCTTCTCCTCGACCACGATGAGCGTCGCCACGATCCGGCCCGGCAGACTGAGGTACTCCGAGAACCTGGCTGTGCGCAGGACTGCACCTCGCTGGTCGTAGTAGTCGATCGAGACGATGGCGAAGTCCTCGCGCACACGCACGTCGAGGTGCCCGTACACGACCGGCGCCTGGGGCTTGGGAGTGAGGGTGAGAAGGTAGTCCGTGCCGTCCCGCGTCATCGTTGCCTCGTAGTTCTCGGAAAGGGTCCCGTGCAGGAGGTCCTCCAGGGCCGGGCCGCTGCCGAAGAGGCTGTCGGAGAGCGCCATCTTGGGGAGGCTCACCGCCTTCCCGGCCGCCGGCGTGTAGTACCACAACTCGTCGCCATCCATCAGGTAGCCGGAGCCCGCGTCCGCGGCCGGCGCGAGGAAGCGAATGAGCCCGAGCGTCTCTCCTTGCGACCAGACCTCCACCCGATACGAGCGGGATTGGGCCGCCTGCGTCACGTCGAGGGTGACGAGCCCGTGGAACGTGTCTCCCTGCCAGTTTGCCTTGGCCCTGTCCATCACCTGAAAGGCGGTCAGGTCCTCCGCCGAAGCCGTTCTCGTCACCAAGAGAGCCAGGGTGACCGATGCCGCTGCTGCAAGAACGACCAGTCTCTTGTTCATGTCATTCCCTCACTTTCTTCGGTTCGTGTTCCGGACTTCCTTGCTCGTGGCCTGTAGCACGTAGCATGTGGCTCGTGGCACGTAGCGCGTGGCCAGTGGCACGTGGGCAAAGCATGGCTAGTTCTCGCGGATCGCCTCCACGGGCTCGAGCGCGGCCGCGCGCCGTGCCGGGTACCAGGCGGCGACGAGGCCGGTCACGATGACGACGGAGAAGCTCGCGAGCCAGTACCACCCGGACGTCGAGGCGTAGAGCGTCGTCGGCATGGCCATGTCTCCGCCCATCGAGGCCCATTGTGTCCCGATCGAGATCCCCCGGCTCAGCCAGACGAGAAGGACGTATCCCACCGCGGCGCCCACGAGAAAGCCGATCGCCGAGGCGAGGAGCGACTCGGTCTCCACCATGCGTGCGAGGCGCTTGGGCGACATGCCCACGGCGACCATCACCCCGAACTCGCGCGTTCGCTCGAGCACGGAGAAGAGGACCGTGTTCGCCACCCCAAAGCCTGCCAGGAGCGCGAGAATCAGCATCATCGGCACCATCTCAACTTTCGCGATCTCAAGCATCTGCCCGAGGAGCGGGTTGAGGGCGAGGAAGCTCTTCACGTCGAACCCAGTTCCCAACAGCCCTCCCAGCTTCGCTGCCACCTTGTCGGCGTCCTGCGAGCGAGGAAGGGCGACGGCGATCTCCGTCGCGCCTTGCCAGCCCGTGAGCCGCCGCGCGTCTTCGATCGAGACGAGGACCGCGCTCTTGTCGAGGTTCGGTATCCCCGAAGCGAAGAACCCCACCGCGCTGAAGGCGAGCGACTCGGGGGCCTTCTCACTCTGTACCAGGAGCACCACGCGCTCGCCCACACGCACGTCGAGGCGCTTGGCAAGGTCGGCGCTCAGGAGGACCTCCCCTGGCTTCTCTAGACCCCGACCCTGCGAGACGAGCTTCGGCAGGGTCGTCACAGTGGATTCGCGCACGAAGTCGATCCCCCGGATCTCGACGCCGGTCGCGCCGTAGGCGCTCTTCACCATGCCGTAGGCAAAGAGCCGGGGCGCGTACCGCTCGATTCCCACACGCTTGAGGGCTGCCGCGGCTTGGGACAGGGCGTCAGAAGTCAAGCCATGCTCGGGAGCGGGGTCTTGTGCGTACCCCGCCGCGCGCAGCTTGAGGCTCCCCTGGTCGACCGAGATCTGGGAGTCGGTCATCGACGTCATGAACCCGTCGATCGTCCCCCAGAGGAGAATGATCACCAGGCTCGCGAAGCCGACCATCCCGATCATGAGCAGGGTTCGCCGCGGGTGCCGCCACAGCCCGCGCCAGGCCATGCGAATGTTCGACTGGTTCATCCTTTTCTCACCTTCTTTGCCGGGCACGTCAGCCCGTCCGCAATGACTTGCACCATAAGCTCCATCAGCCGCGGGTAGATCGCCGGGTCGAGGTCGTCCTCGTGCGTTGGGAGGAACTGGATCATTCCCAGGACCGACGCCACGACCTTGGCGTCCTCGGCCACGATCTCGCCCCGTTTCTGCCGTACCTCGACCCACTCCAGGACTGCCGGGAAGAGGCCAAGGCGCCATCGCCACGCGTCGTCGCCCGGGGCGCTGTGGATCAGGTGTTCCAGCTCCTCCGGGCTTGTCACCAGCCGCCGGATCAATTCGTCGTCTTCCATCTCCCGCACGATCTCTTCCTGAAAGCGGACGATCGCCTCCCGTGCGTCGTCCGTCGCCTCAAGCGACCGCGAGAGGACCCGCTTCTCAACCTCGGGCATCACCTCAGCGAGGAGTGCGACGTAGAGCTCTTCCTTGGAGTCGAAGAAGAGGTAGAATGACCCCTTGGCGATCCCGGCCGCACCGGCCAGCTCCTCGATCGTCGTCTTCTTGAGGCCGTAGCGCGTGAACCGCTTCCGGCCGGCCTCCAGGAGCCGCCCGCGGATCCGGGTCTTCTCTTCCTCGCTGAACGCTTTTGGCATGTCTCCGTCCTCTGTGACCCAATCGGTCGTGCGGTCAGAAGGCGGAGTATACGCCGGCGAGAGGACCTGTCAAGGGGCGAGGCGCCGCGCCCCGGATCGATCGTTCGTCCGAGCAACGGCGGTCTTTGCCCCGCGGCGACAGGGAACGCAACGTGCAAGAGACGCGAAGCGAGAGCATGAGTTTCGTCGCACCTGCACCGCGGGATGGGGCCGCAAGCGCATGCCGCGGGGATGCGGGCACCTGCCATGCTGATGATGTCCGGGAGGAGAAAGCAGCACCGATCTCATATCACGTACGGATGTCTACTTCAGCATCTGAACGAGTGCCTCTCTGAGTACCCCCACCAGGGCCGTCGAGAGAGCCCAGAGCACCTTGTCTGTCCATCGTCCTTCGTGGAACAGAGAGCACCTCGCCGTGTACGAGCACTGAAGGAACCGTCGCAACGCCTCCCCGTGGTGGCCAGCTGACAGCGCGATCTGAAGCTCTGAGCCATCATCCTCACCGCTTGACCGTCGGAAGTCTGTTGGACAGGCGTGAATCACAGCCATAGCCCCACTGCAGGCAGTGAGCACCCGTTCCGGGTCAGAGATCGATCCGGCAAGTGTGTCGATCTTCGCGCGTTCCCCGGTCGCCGTGCCAGGTGACAGTGCGTCGTAGACAATGTTGAGCGCGATCCAAGCCGCCGCAAAGCGATTGACTGGATCTTTCTCGGCAAGGCTCCTGTACGTCCAGTCGAGGGTTCTCCCCAACGGCTTTGCGTATTGACTTGATGGTAACCTCCCCTCAAGCTCCATTGCCAGGGCTAGCTGCGCCAGCGTGCTCTGGCGAACCTGCTGGACAGCAATCGCATCGGCCAAGAGGCTTGCCGTCGCCTCAATCGCGCACGTCGGGGCCCCTCCGTCATCCACGCGAAGGATCTCTGCGTCGGCACCCACCAGCTCCCACCTCCGACCGGTCAGAAGCGACCACAGCTGCAGACTAGCCTGCAGATCGCGAAGCCCGCGCGCGACTGCCGCGGGTCTTGACCGGTCGTCGCTTGTGAAGGCGTCCGTCTCGACCTCGACCTCGACTTGCGCGAGCGAACCTTCCTCTCCCGTTCGCCGCGATGGTCTGAACGTCAGTGCGGCGACCCGTAGCTCCCCGCGGACTTGGGACCAGGGAAGATATGCCCTTGCCTTCCACTCGTACACGGGCATGTTGGACCACCTCTCAGTGTGAGACTGTCACACGTTTGGTTCCATCTCTCCAATGGTAAGGTATTCCATGTCGGTCTCCAAGAGACACCACAGGCGATGAGACACCGTGAGGACCTGGTCAGACCACGCAAAGATGGCGTCAGATCTTGACGTAGCGGTATTCCTCGCGAGTACTTGCCGAGGGTTTCGGGCTCATCACTCAGTCCGAGGGGACTTCCCGCGGGACCAGTTCTCAAGCTCGATTCCCATCTCCATGTGCGTCGTTCGACGCACGAACCCGGCCTCTTCCGCGGCCGCACTGACCGCTGGAGCCCACGACGGGACAAAGGATCCGATCCGCAGCTTGGGACTCTTCGTGAGAACCTCGTGGAGCAGTCGCCGAACGAGGAAGGGGGCGAGCTCAGGGCAAGCGGGATCAAGCCGGATCCGAATGCGGTTCATGCCCTCTCCGCGCCGCGATAGCGTCCAGCCGGCGGTTGCGACGACAAGCCCGTCGCGCGCCCTGCGGATCACGATGTCGCGCACCTTAGTCCCCATCACGAAACTGAGCAACGGGGCGAAGGCGCGCATCAGCAGAGTCGGGCGGTAGCGGCCCGGGACGATCGGCTCGAAACGCTGCCAGGCCTCGGGGACGATGCGCTGGTCGAGCTCGTAGCGCGTCCGCCAGTCGAACTGGGCGAGTGGGGCCTCGTTGTAGCCGGGAGGGAGCGTCGGCCTCTCCACGGCGCCTGCCGGCACGAGCATGTAGGTCGTAGAGCAGCCGTAGTCGACGAAGCCGATCGAGCGGTAGAGAGACTGTGCCGGCGTGTTCCCGTCGATCACGGCGAGCGTGGCGCTTGTCCCGCCCCTCAAGTGCACCATCTCGAGCGTCGCCAAGACGAGCTCGCGCGCGATTCCGCGACGGCGGTATGCGGGAAGGACGCCCACCGTGTTGACGTACCACGTGGTCGTGGTGCCCTCGCGCTGGGCAATGGTCGACCCACCGATCGCGCCGTTCTCCTCAAAGACAAACCCACGGAAGATGTCACGCAGAAAGGGCGATATCCCCTGCAGAATGCGGATGAGAGGCCAGATGCGGCGCATGCGTCGGAGGGTCGCGACGATCTGCGTTTGCTCGTCGGACTGAATGCTCCACTCGGGATGGTCGGGATACTGGAAGGCGTCGACGAGCATGTCGGCCATGGTGATGAGGTCTTTGGGAAGGGCGAGTGGTCGGACGGGCATGGCGTTTCCTCCTCAGTGACATCTTACCCGGCGCAACACATCGGATCACTCGTGAGTCTCGCGCAGTGTCTTGATGGACTCGCGTATGCTCCTGCCCGGACTGAGGCGGGGACCGGCACTAGTGTCCCAGGAACGCAATGAGCAGATCGCGCTCTACGACCTCGTTGTATGCCATGGCGAATGAGAGAGGTCCTCTTGCGATCGATCCGTTCGGCGCATCGCGCCCGCGCACCTTCCGGAGACCGGAGGGTCAAGCCTTGCCTCGTGGCTTGCGAGTCGGACCGAAGCTCGACTCAGCGGCACACGGAAGGAGTGGCCGACCGGAAGCGAAAGCAAGCACCGCGACCGGACTCTCCAGGGGGTTGGCGGCAATGCGTCCGGGGCTAGGCTTGCAGCCAGCGGGTGCTGTTGGGGCCGATCGGCGCGCAACCTAGTCTTTCGGGCGGGTATGGAGGAACCGGAGCCGGCCGGCCACCAATGCACAGAGAGCGGCGACGATGCCACGCCAGCGCCGCTCTCACGCCTTTCCCCTATCGGCGCAGTCTGTCTATTGCCCAGCGGATGTCCAGGGGGGTGAGCTCGGCATAGGCTCCTTGCGGCCGCCCGCACTTGACCGTGGACCAGGCTTCGTCCATAGCCACGATTGTGTCGCTCTGATCGATGACGAAGGCCCCGAAGGTCCGTCGGTACAGGTCGTTTATGGCAGGATCGTAGAGAACGTGTACCTGCACTCTGCTCTCGGGCGGCTCCGCGAGCCCGTGGGTTGCCTGGGAGCCGGCCACAACGATGAGTCTCACATCCTCCCCAAGATCGGAGATGACCTGCAGAATCTGCTCAGCGCGAGTGCGAGGGTTGCCTCCGGAGCACGTGGTGCATCCTGCTGCGGAGTCTAGCTCCAAAACGAAGAGAAGAACGGTAATTGCGGGTGATTCGCCCGGAACAGAGACCGTTTCTCCAGCTAGGCCGGTGGCCGAGAAGCCCGGAGCTTGCTCTCCTCTGGCTATCGTCGGTCTTGCGACGGGGCCGCCCTCGCGCTCCAGGTGAATGGCCAATCCGTCATTGCTCATCCAGGCGACGCGATAGGTGCCCGTGGGCAATGCGAGGGGCGCCATGGGGGCGAAAACCTCGTGGGAATAGGGTAACGTGTCGAGTGTTCCGTCGCGATCGACGTCAATCGCGACGACCAGGTTCGACAGGTCGCCGTAGGCGCCGGTGGTGGTCAGGCTGGCCACGGCAATCGCGTAGGGCACTCCCTCAATACGGATGACTCCTTCTCTGTGGCAGAAACCGCCGTACATCCAGTCGTACGCCGCGCTCTCGTAGGAGTACTGGGCGAAGACAGTGAGATGGTATGGAACGAGAGTGACCACACCATTCTCTGATGCAAACCGGACCGTGACTGTAGCGAACCAGTGATAGGATCGTGGGCCGACCTGTTCATCAAGCTCGAGCCACGGATCGTCGCTTAGGTTCTTGTTGTTGTTGAGGTCAAGTCGCAGAAGCGGGGGGGCATTCGGGGGCTCAAGCACCGCGCAACTGACGCCCGGATCTGAACCGTCGCCGAGCTCAAGAAGCCCGAACTTTAAGGGGCCAAGGCAATCCGGGCAGGAGACGGCCTCCCCAGGTTTCTCTGCGAGCTCCAGGGTCTCGCCGGTGATGCCCGCACACATCATCGGCCACGGAATCATCTCGCCCAGGAGGCCGATCTCCGTGCCCCACACCGAAATGGAGATCAGAGCCAGCAGGCCGAGCCCTGTGGCGGCGACGACTAGTAGTCGGTACATGAGCACCAGCAATCGTTGTAGAAGCAGAGACCGCTGAACGTGTGCAGGATGAAGCATTGTGCCCGAACACTCACTCGGCCTGTGCCTTCCCTGTACGTCTCCTTGGTGCACTTCTGCACCCAGAGATGCACGTACGCGCACTCAGCGTGGACAGTGACCCCGAAAGAGAGGGGGATCTTGCCACCGGTGTGCGAGATTCCGTATCTCTCGAAGATCGCCTCCTGCCAACAGATGGCGGAAGGGCCGTTGTCCTCGCACCCGTGGCTATCGTATGTCAAATAGCATGGGGTGATCTCGTACCGAGCTACCGCGTCTGGCAGCTTGGCGGCCGCGGATGCCCCGATCGTCGCCACAACCGAGAGGAGTATGACAGTGGCGGTTACGGTCCTTGCTGACATGGCTGTATACCTCCTGTGAGCATCATAAGTCTAACGAGATGATCCTGTTCTGTCAAGTGACGACGGGATCACTCAGATGCGTGCATTGAGCACCTCAGGGCGTCATCTTGGGGGGCAGATGCTGGGGATGATGGGGTCACAGGATGATGGGTCAGCTCTTTACATGGCAGTCCTCGTCAGGATTTGGGAGCTAGCCCTGAAGGTAGTGCGCGACGTACGTGCCGGCCGGCGTGTAGCCGAGGCGCTCGGCGAGGCGGCAGGATTCAGGATTGGCCGCATCCCAGTGCGGATCGCGACCGGTCTCCAGGCACGCGGGGAGCAGGCGACTGGCCAGGAGGGTGCCGATACCCTGCCGGCGAAAGTCGGGCAGGACGTAGAGGCTGACCTCGATGCCCCTCCTGCTGACGAGCGAGGCGAAGGCGGCGCCGATGACCTCGCCTTCTTCCTTGGCGTGGAAGCCGATTCCCCGCTGGCCAAAGTCCTCGGGCGACTCGTAGGCCGAGAGATCGACGAAGTGATCCCGCCCCCAGACCCGTGCGGCGAAGGCCGTCTCCATCTCCTTCACGCGCTCGGCGAACCTCGACCGCTGCGCAAGCTCGCGCAGGTGGGGGATAGACAATCCCTTGGAGGAGAAGGAGTGGCGCCTCAGGGGGACGAGCTTCTCCCCGTGGATCGCCTGCGCTGCCTCAAGCCAGCCCGAAGCAGACGGCATGAGAAAGGAACCAAGCGGCAGCGTCTTGAGCATGGCTTGCGCTTCGGAGACCGTTGGGTCGCCGGCGAAGTAGCGAAACGGCCCGACCGCAATCTCAAACGCTCGCGGGTTCTCGAAATCATCGACGAAGACCGAGCCCATCTGGTCCTCCAGCACGCAGTCGATCGAGAGGTCGACGCGCGGAACGTCGCGGAAGGCGCGCGCGAGGACGATGCGGTTGGACCTGGTAAGTGGGTACTCGGCTGCCACGGTCCGGACCTCCTCGGCGCTCCCAACGCCTGGACAGGGCGCAGTGTGCCCGAGGAGCGGGGATCGCACAACCTCTCTTGGGCCGCTCCAGGAATGAGTGGGTTTCGTGGCGGCGCACGGGGGTGGATCCGCTGAGCCCGGCCGGACTCACGCGCGTCCTCGGGTTGACGGGCGGTGTGGGAGCCTCTAATCTATGCCTCACATTCCCCAGGGTCTAGGAGAGATGAATGAGTGATCCGCGCGTCGATGCGGTGGCGAAGGTGCTGGTGGAGTACTCGGTCGGCGTGAAGCCGGGGCAGCTCGTGCGAATCGACGGGAACTTCGAGGGCGCGCCACTTCTCCTCGCCGTCTACCGCAAGGTGCTTGAGGTTGGCGGGAATCCGTTTCTCGACGGGGGCCTCGAGGAAACCGAGGAGGCCTTCTTTCGCCTCGCGTCCGAAGCGCAGATCGACTACGTCCCGAACTTCCTCCGCGCCATGGTCGAGGAGATCGAGGCGAACATCGGCGTTTGGACGGACGCGAACACGAGGCGTCTGTCTTCCGTAGATCCGGCGAAGCAGGCGCGCCGGGCCACGGCGAACCGGGAGCTCGACGAGCGGTTCCTCGAGCGCGCAGCGAAGAAGGAGCTACATTGGGTGGGAACCGTGTACCCGACACACGGGGTCGCCCAGGACGCCGAGATGTCGCTTGGGGAGTTCGAGGACTTCGTCTACGGCGCCTGCCACGTTGAGGAGAAGGATCCGATCGCCTACTGGCGGGGCCTCTCTTTGCGCCAGAAGCGACTCGTCGACTTCCTTACGCCCCGTTCGAGCGTGCACGTCCTGGGGCCGGACACGGACCTGTACCTCTCGACCAAGGGGCGCGTGTGGGAGAACTGCGACGGCCGGCAGAACTTCCCCGATGGCGAGATCTTCACGGGCCCCATTGAGGATAGCGTCGAGGGGACGATCCGCTACACGTTCCCGGCCTGCTACTTCGGGCGGGAAGTCGAGGACGTGCGCCTGACCTTCAAGAAGGGGAAGGTCGTCGAGGCGAGCGCGGCGAAGAACGAGGCACTTCTCAAGGAAATGCTTGACGTGGACGAGGGCGCCCGCTTCGTGGGCGAGTTCGCCTTCGGGACAAATCCCGGAATCCAGCGATTCACCAAGAACACGCTGTTCGACGAGAAGATCGGCGGCACGATCCACCTCGCCCTGGGCAAGGGCTTCCCCGAGACCGGAAGCAAGAACACCTCAGCGATCCATTGGGACATGGTCTGCGACCTGCGTAAAGAAGGGAAGGTTGAGGTCGACGGCGAGACCTTCGTGGAGAGTGGGAAGATCCTCGTCGGCTGAGGGGCCGGCGAGGCCGCCGCTTGGGACACGTCCCGGCACCCGCGGTGACGGACACTCGGCACCCAAGATGGTATCCCGATTCCCGGCCGGAGAGCTTGCGGAGCAGTTGCCGGGCGGCTATACTAACCGCGTTTCCGCGAACATCTGGTTCTCAAGGTAATCAGAAAACTCATTCGCAGAGCGTCATCGAGCTGAGAATGCGACTTGGCTCAATGAGTCAAGGAGGATTCTTAGTTGGGTTTCGAGTCGTTTCATCTAGACACACGCATTGCCGCCGGCGTCAAGGCGGTCGGCTACACCACCCCCACTCCGATTCAAGAACAAGCCATTCCCGTCGTGCTCGAAGGGCGCGACGTGCTGGGGATCGCGCAGACAGGCACGGGCAAGACCGCGGCCTTCGTCCTGCCGATCCTCGAGCGTCTGGCCAAAGGGACGTCCCGCCACGTGCGCGCTCTGATCATCGCTCCCACGCGGGAGCTTGCTGAGCAGATCCATCAGGCATGCGTTTCTCTTGGCAAGAACACGAAGATACGCAGCGTCGCCATCTACGGCGGGGTCAGCAAGGTTCCGCAGATCGCGGCGCTCCGGCGCGGCGCCGAGATCGTCGTCGCCTGTCCGGGTCGGCTGCTCGATCACCTGGACGAGCGGGACATCGACTTGTCGCACGTCGAAGTTCTTGTTCTGGACGAATCGGACCGCATGTGCGACATGGGCTTTCTGCCTGACGTCCGTCGCATCCTGAGTGCCGTTCCGGCGAAGCGCCAGACGCTCTTCTTCTCCGCCACCATGCCGCGAGACATCCGCGCCCTTGCGGACAGGATCCTCAAGGACCCGGTGACGATCCAGGTCGGCGTGATCGCGCCGGTGAAGAGCGTCTCGCACGCGCTCTATCCCGTGCCCGACGGTCTCAAGACCGAGCTCTTGGTCAAGCTTCTGCGCGAGCTGCCCCAGGGACGCGTTCTCGTCTTTACGCGCACGAAGCACCGGGCCAAGAGCCTCGCCCTGAGGCTCGAGAGACACAGCCATCGTGTCGCGGCGCTCCAGGGGAACATGGCGCAGAACCAACGCCTCAACGCGATCAACGGATTCCGAGACGGTCGCTACGACGTTCTCGTTGCGACGGACATCGCCGCGCGCGGGATCGACGTCGTAGGCATCTCCCATGTGGTCAACTTCGACGTGCCCGACACGGTCGACGCCTACACCCACCGCATCGGCCGCACGGGGCGCGTCGATCGGACGGGTGAGGCGTTCACTCTCGTCACGCAGAGTGACGGCCTGATGATTCGCGACATCGAGCGGGTGCTCGGCGCCCCGATCGAGCGCCGGCGGCTCGCCGACTTCGACTACGGGTCCTTCTCGCCGGACGCACAGCCGCAGAGAAGCCACCCCACCGCGTCTCGCCCGGGGCGATCCTTCCGTCCGCGGAGCCCGGTCCGCCGGAACTCCTCGCGGCCGAGGACCGCGGGTGCGGCCGCGTACGCCAGCGGGAAAAGCCACCTGGGGACGACCGCGCTGCCCCACTCGGGCGCCCCTCGCCCCACTTCTTGGTAGCACCCTCGGCAACGTCAAGCGATCCCTGCGCAGGTTGAGCGCAGGGACGCGCGACGGGGGTGTGGGAAGTCGCAAACGGCTGGGAGTAACAACAAAACGCCCTCTCGCTCGCGCGTGAGGATTCGCCCCAAGTCGCCAGGCTGGCTCGTTCGATGACTCCGGCTGGATCTGCGCGACACGCCCTCCCGTGAGGGAACCTTCCCCAAGACTCTTCGGCCGAAGTTGGCCGTCCGCATGAATTGCTCCGGCTCACCTAGGGGAGTCAGCTTGTTCCAGCAGCTCCGTGGACGTGGGCGCGCTGCTGGAGGAGTACTGGTTTCACCCCACGTCACGTTTCAGCCAGTCCGCGGGGAACTCCGCGAGGTAGGTCAGCTCGATCGACAGCACGCCCAGCCGAGATCGGCCCCGGGACGTCGGTCACGCAGGTTCCCGGCGGGGCCAAGGTGCTCTTCCGAAGGAGTCACGCACCGAGTACCATGACCTCGGAGCGAGAGGAGGGACGTCTCCTGATGAAACGGCCTACGAGAACTTGCAGCGGTGCGGACCGCAGGGTCTGGCTCGGACGGGTCTCGTGCGTCCTAGCCGCGTCTTTGGCTGTTCTTCTCTTTGAGCCGTGCGGCCTGGGCGGCTGGCAAGGAGGCGGCGCGAGCCTTCCTGCCCCGCGGGTGATTCTCACGGCCGTTTCGTCCTCGGGAATCGGCCGGATCGCCGTCCGCCTGACCCTGCCGGCGCGGCCGCGGTATCCGGAGGGGGCGCCGATCGTGGTCGAAGTGCCGACCTTCGCGACCCCCTCGACGGGGTTCGCGGTGGGGGTCCCGGCTGCCGACGTTGGCGCGATCCACGTGACCTTCCTCTGGCCGGGCCGAACGGACGCGCAGAGCGGCGTCCGGAGCGACGGGGTGGACGACTTTGGCGGCCCAGTCGCGCTCGCGGCTCTGCGGGACGTGATTCGCTTCGCATCCGGCCTCACCGCAGCGAGCGACGGGCGACGCATCGACCAGCTCCTTCCGATCACGCCCCTCACCGAGAACGTTGGTCTCTATGCCTTCTCCCACCCGGGGATTCCTGCGACGAACGTGCTGGCCCGCTACGGAGGGGAGCTCACCACGGTGCGCTACTTCGTGGGCGGCGAGAACCCGACGAACGACGCCCTGTTCTCGGTCGAAGTGGGGTATTGGGGCACGCGGGGCGAGCCTGTTCTCAACCCGTACTACAACTATCCTGCCGGCTACTCCCCAAGCACTCTCTCCATGGATATGAGCCACGTTGGCTGGATCCAGGACTCGACCTATCCCGATGGCTGGCCCGTGTTCCAGGTCGAAGCAGGGCCCGATCACGTCCTGGCCGACCGCGTGCCGCGCATGTGGGGAAAGCGCTACTACTCCGTCGCACTGACCGAGGCTCTGGTTGGAAACGCCGCCCTCAAGGCCGAGGCTTGGCCCGCGGACCTGGCGACCGTGGAAGAGGCGCGGGCCAACTGGCCGGATCGCGTCGCGGTCGGCCACTACGCGAGCCTTGCGACCTCCGTACCGGGGCTGAAGGTAATGCTCGTGTTCGCTGTGCAGGACCACGTACAACCGGCTCCGGACAAGCCTCACATCCACCAGGCCTGGGACGGATTC